>Ga0163144_10015286_pt1 | contig 15846 bp, 13 predicted proteins | sample OliLak19BULKMAT1_FD_123175 | JGI IMG/M metagenome (GOLD analysis project Ga0163144, IMG submission 123175) | Freshwater microbial mat bacterial communities from Lake Vanda, McMurdo Dry Valleys, Antarctica - Oligotrophic Lake LV.19.BULKMAT1 | ecosystem: Environmental > Aquatic > Freshwater >...
AGGTACAGAACCCGTATGCCCTACCATATCTGCATTGGCAAAATTCAAAATTATCAAATCTGCTTCTCCTTTATTTAATTCGGGCACTATGGCATCTGTAATTTCATAAGCGCTCATTTCGGGTTGCAAATCGTAAGTGGCTACTTTGGGTGATGGGCAAAGCAGTCGCCTTTCTCCTTCAAATTCTTTTTCCCTGCCCCCAGAAAAGAAAAAAGTAACGTGAGGATATTTTTCTGTCTCGGCAATTCTTATTTGCTTTTTGCCTGCATTCGACACCACTTGACCAAGTGTATTGTTCAAATTGTCTTTGTCGAATATCACCTTTACATCTTTAAAGGTGTTGTCGTAGTTGGTCATAGTTACATAATACAATGGCAAAGCTTTCATCTCTTGCGCAGGGAAATCTCTTTGATTCAACGCCAAACTAATTTCACGCCCTCGGTCGGTGCGGTAGTTGAACGAGATCACCACATCACCTTCCTCTATCAAGCCTTTGTCATCCAATACAATTGGTTTAATAAACTCATCTGTAATATCATTTTTGTAAGAACCTTCAATAGCTGTGGCTACATCAAGAAAATTGGCGCCCATTCCTTTTACCATCAAATCATAGGCCAATTTTACGCGTTCCCAACGGTTATCCCTATCCATGGCATAGTATCTGCCAATGATGGTTGCGATCTTAGCCCCTGTTTTTTTTGCGTGAATATCTAGCGCTTTTAAGAAACCAAGGCCTGATTTGGGGTCAGTATCTCTGCCATCGGTAAATGCATGAATGAATACATTTTGTACTTCATGTTTTTTGAAAATAGTGGTAAATGCTTTTACATGGTCGATATGAGAATGTACGCCTCCATCAGATATTAAGCCTAATAAATGCACTTTTTTATCAGATTTTTTGGCATATTCTATGGCTTCAAGGAGCGTTTTCTCCGTTTCTAATGTATTTTTCTCAATTGCGAGGTTAATTCTTGTAAAATCTTGGTACACCACTCTACCAGCCCCAATATTCATGTGGCCCACTTCCGAATTGCCCATTTGCCCTTCAGGCAATCCTACTTCCAACCCGTAAGTAACGAGCGTGCTGTGTGGGTATTTTTTATATAGAGAATTGATGAAAGGCGTGTTTGCCTTGTCAATAGCCGAACGAGAAGGGTCTTTGGCTATGCCCCAACCATCGAGGATTACGAGAATTACTTTTTTATTCATTTTTGATTAATTGTTTTTTGTGTATACACCAGTCTTTGCAAAATTTTATGAATTCAGATTTCGATATCTGTTCCATATCTAACTGACTGTAATTTTTTTTTGAAATAATCTCTACGAAATAAAAGAGAAAACTAACATACTTGTCATGCATGTCATTTCCTACTTCTATTTCAATCCCTAATTTGTAAAACCATTTTCTTAATTTGGTAAACAGCATTTTTACATCATTTTGATGGTATTCAATATCGTTTCCCGCTAAATCTGAAAGGGTTATTTTATGCCTAAAAGATTCTTCCTCTAAAATTAAGATTCGTTTTTGTTGTTGTTTTTTGGTTCCATAAGTTTTGCAACCGATGTCTAAACCTAATAGGAAGGGCATGTTAAACCATGGGAACAAACCTTCACTTAATTGTATTTCAGAGATATCATGTACACTGTATTCTGCATCAGCGATTAATCTCTTGATTGTTGTAATTATCTCTTCAGATGAATCTTTGGTTTCTGAAATTAAAGGTTCTAATCCGGCATAAACTGAGCAAAAAATAATGACATCTAATAAGGGCTTATAGCTACTGTGAAAGGGGCAGTTAATAAAAATATTCTGCATGAATACTATTCTTCCTTATGGTAGATCTTCTCTATTGTTCCATTCTCTTTGTAAACTCCAATAGAATTGATGTTATTCTTTTGCAGATTGTACGGCATCATATTTATCTTCAAATGTTTTTATAGCTCTGTGTTTATCAATTTTTCTAATTATCCACTTTTTCCTCTCTTGTGGACTAAAATCACATCCTTATTTTTTATCAATTCCCTAAAATCGTCTCGCACTAATTCATTATCTACTGCCATAAATATTAATGATTAGCCCATTGCAAAATAACAAAAATTTATCAATAGAATTGGCTTAATATCAATTAAAAATCTAAAATTTGCTCCATGGATTACCCGATTTCCGATATAAAAAAGATAACCACGCACCAGATTCAGGAGATGAAAAGCCGCGGGGAAAAAATCACCATGCTTACCGCTTACGATCATTGGACTGCCAGCTTGCTCGATTCTGCTGGTGTAGATGTGCTGCTAGTTGGCGACTCGGCTTCAAATGTCATTCATGGTCACAACACTACGCTGCCCATCACGCTCGATCAAATGATTTCTCATGCCTCTTCTGTAGTGAGAGCCGTGCAGCGCTGTTTAGTGGTGGTAGATATTCCATTTGGATCTTATCAAGGAAATTCTTCTGAAGCCTTGAGGTCTGCCATCCGCATTATGAAAGAATCGGGAGGCCATGCCGTGAAAATGGAAGGAGGTGCAGAAATAAAAGAATCTATCGCTCGCATATTGAGTGCAGGTGTGCCCGTAATGGGACATTTGGGACTCATGCCTCAATCTATTTACAAATACGGAACTTACAATGTGCGCGCTACAGATAAAAATGAGGCCGACAAATTACTCGATGATGCCTTGCTTTTGCAAGAGCTGGGTTGCTTTGCCATTGTATTAGAAAAAATTCCTGCTGCGTTGGGCAAAAAAGTGGCCTCAACACTTCGCATACCCATAATTGGTATAGGGGCAGGGCCTGATGTAGATGGGCAAGTGCTGGTAACCCACGATATGCTGGGCATTACAGATCAATTCCAACCTCGCTTTCTAAGAAAATATGCCAATCTAGGCGAATCTATCACACAGGCCGTACGTAACTATGTAAAAGATGTGAAGCTGGAAGATTTTCCGAACAACAATGAAAGCTATTGAACTCATGCACCAGACACAAAACGCAAAAACACTATGGCCTTCTTCACCAATTCGGTCGATCAAATCTTGGATTGCACATACAAAAGCAAATAACTCATTTACTGAAAACATACTTATCCTTACAAGGCCATGAAAAAAATAATTTTATCTGCTATTTGTTTCATTCTCGTTTTTAATGTTAAAGCGCAAAAAGCGGGAAATGCGGAAGATTTAATCCGCAAAATGCACAAAAAGTACCATACCAAATTCAACGCCAACATCACTTTTATCCAGCTCAACCAAGATATTGATGCCACGGGCAAAATAACCCATTCCATGTCGTTTGAGGCATTTCATTATCCCGGAAAATTTAGAAATGATATGGGGCCTACACCCCAAAAGGAAGGCTACATCGTGTCAAATGATGTGATGTATTCTTTTAAAGATTCAAAAATCACAGGTCAAAAACCTTGTACCATGGATGTTGGGCTACTTACAGGAGACATATATTTCGTGACGGTGGAAAAAGCCGTAGAAGCATGCAAAAAACATGGCTACGATCTTTCTAGATTTCGCCAAGACTTGTTTCGTGAAAAACCAGTATACGTGGTAGGTGCAAAAGACAAATCAGATGAAAAATCGCCTCAGTTTTGGATCGATCAAGAGGAATTGTATGTAGTAAGGGATATTAATTTCTCTGAACAAGACAATGAATTGGAAGACGTACATTATCTAGAGCATGCCAAAGTAGAAAATGCTTGGGTGGAAGAAAGAGTTGAAATATACGTAAATGGCAAACTTGTAAAAAAAGAGCATTATGCCGAAGTAAAAGCCAATAATGAACTCAATTTGGACATATTTGACCCTAAAAAGATTGGCACTGTGCATTGGAGAGCCAAATAATTGCGCGTCTTACACGTTGTTTGTTTTATATTTATTTTAGTACCTAGTTCAATACCCGATTGCAAATTCTTACACCCGTATTTTTCATTTTGCTTCCCACACTCTTACAACTAGCTTTGCCCGACATTCCTTCAAATCTTAAATTTGAAGCTATACCAAATCCAATCAATGGTAGTCACCAGCACCAATTTTTAGGCAAGATCGAGGTCAATGACAATGAGTGGACAATAGACTATGATTCAGCTTCCGATTTGTGGTGGGTAAATCCTCGTCCTGAGCCTTTATTTTATGAAATTCTTTACACCAAACTATTTTATTCTAGCCCTATCTCTGAGCAATTTGGCTACCCAACTTTGGAAATAGACGGACTAAGACGTACCGAGAAAGCCATTAAAAATTGGGACGACATAGAACGAAACATCCATATTTCCAATAAAGAAAGTCTTTTAGAAATCGGCTGCGGATCGGGCGAATTTCTATTGGAAGCTTTGCGCAGAGGCTGGAAATCGGTCGAAGGCAATGAATTGGAAAGAACTTCTGCAGACTTGGCCATCGCCAAAGGTTTAAAAATTGATACCGGTTTTTTTGAAAGTTTCATATCTCTAACCAATCAAGGTTTCGACTTGGTATTTGCCGACAACGTGATTGAGCATACCATGAATCCGTTGGAATTTCTGAAAAAAGGATTTGAATTGACAAATAGAGGTGGTTTGCTCGTATTGAGACTTCCAGATACGCAACCCTTCGGCCCTACTTTAAAATTAATTGATCACACTTTTCATTTCACCAGAAAATCAATAAAAACCATTGTAGAAATGGCAGGTTTTGAAGTACAAGCCATTTTTTATAGCGGCACCTACAAAGGTTTGAAATACTACCAAGACCAAACGCACCGCATAGAAAATATGACAGTGATTGCAGCTAGAAACTAGCATAAGAGCAAAATATCTTCATCCTACAATTTCAGTAAGACATCCACTTCCCTATTTCCTTAAAACTGGGTTTTTTGCCATACATCAGTATTCCAATTCTATAAATGCGGGCTGCAAGCCAAGAAAATAAGGCAATAGTGCCTACAAGTACAAACATAGAAAGCGCAAGTTCGTACCAATGAACACCAAATGGTAAACGAACCATCATAATGATAGGCGAGGTAAATGGAATGATAGATAGCCAAAAGGCCAAAGAACCATCGGGTGACCGTATAATCGTTTGAGCAAAAATAAAGGCTAAAACAAGCGGTACGGTTACGGGGAGCATAAATTGCTGTGTATCGGTTTCGTTATCGACAGCGCTACCGATGGCTGCAAAAAGAGCAGCATATAGCAGATATCCTCCCAAAAAGTAAAAAGCAAATACGCCAATTAAAAAGGGTATATTGAGGCTATCAATGGCAGAAACTATTTTGTTCATCTCCAGTGCCTGTTCCAATTGGTCCGATTTTGTTTTAGATAAGGTCTCTTTCAGGTTCTCATCAGCAAATCTATCTACCTGAAATTTTGTGGATACAGCAGAAGTAATGGCAAAACTGAGTAATATCCAAAGGGAAAATTGGGTGAGTGCCACACAGGCAATACCAGATATTTTCCCAACCATCAGTTCCACTGGTTTTACTGAGGTGATTATTACCTCTACAATTCGGTTTGTTTTTTCCTCAATCACCCCACGCATTACTTGAATTCCGTACATAAAAATGAATAAATAGATAAGTACTGCACTGCCAAGCCCTGCCCCTGCCGAAGCTGAATTATTTTTCTGTTCTTCTCCACCTTCACTTGTTAAGTTCACGGTGCTTACCGAAATTTTGGTTTTTATGTTTTCTAGCAGTTTTGGGTCTATACCAGCTCTTTCGAGTTTGAGTTTTTCAAATTCTGCATTAAGTTTCCCCTCCAAATCGTGCTGCAAACTCATGCTCATGTTACCTTCTGCAAAAAAAGTAATCCGTGCCGGATTGTCAATATCTTGCTCTGGAATATACAATAGCCCATCATAATCACCCGCTTTTACAAGTTTCTTGGCTGCCTCAATCCCCGTATGCAAGTATAAAAACTCAACCATTTCACTTTCAGGCATGTGAAAGATAAGTTGCGTATTGTCATCTACTACCGCTATTCGCTTTTCGCCACCAGGGTTCAAACCTGTAATCCAAATAGGCACAATCATAAGCACGGCAAAAAATACAGGCCCCAAAAGTGTCATTACAATGAATGATCTTTTCCGCACTTTTTCCAGAAACTCCCTCCTAGCAATTAGAAATATTTTTTGAAGCGATACCAATTGGTTATTTGTTGAATGTTAAATAATAAATTCTGTTCACAAACAGCTCTTCATGCATTTTTAAGGTCAATGTTGAAGAGCTTTGATAAACAGGTCGTTCATGGTGGGTACTTTGGCCGCAAACTGGTAAATAGTAGTATTTGATGCCAACTTGGCAATCAACTCGCTAGAGGATAACCTTCCTAACGCGAGGTCATAGTGCCACAAGCCTTCTTTGCATTGCTCTTGCAGTACAGTAAATTCTATCCCGTTTCCTTCAATTTTTTCCGATGTAATTAGCTGATAATTATTGGTTTGCTCCATTGAACGCAGGTGCTTTGTAGCTCCCTCCAGCACAATTCTAGCCTTGTTTATCATGGCTATGTCGCTGCAAAGTTCTTCCACGCTTTCCATGCGGTGAGTCGAGAAAATAATGGTAGCTCCTTGGGCTCTCAAGTCGAGTATTTCGTCTTTCAAAAGATTGGCATTTAGCGGATCAAAACCTGTAAATGGTTCATCTAATATAATAAGGCTTGGTTTGTGAATAATAGTAGCCACAAATTGCACTTTTTGTTGCATTCCTTTCGAAAGGCTTTCAACAGGTTTTTGCAGCCAGTCTTCCATAGCGAATTTTGCTACCCAGTAGGCCATATTTTTATTTGCTTCCAGTTTTGAGAGCCCTTTCAACCTAGCAAGGTAGATCAATTGCTCGCCCACTTTCATTTTTTTGTACAATCCCCGCTCCTCAGGCAAATACCCAATCTGGCCGATGTGTTTTTCAGCAAATTGCTCGCCTCTGAACAGTACTGTGCCGCTATCTGGTGCGGTTATACCCGTTATTATCCGAATTAGTGAAGTTTTTCCAGCTCCATTGGGCCCGAGCAAACCGAAAATACTTTGTTGGGGGATGGAGATAGAAATAGCGTCAAGCACCACATGGCTGCCATATTGCTTGCTCACATGTTGTATGTCAATGCTGTTCAAAATTCGTCATTAAAATAGTGGGAACTGTCGTAGCGTTCTGCACAGCAATTTATGTCTTTTATATCATTTTCAAGATTTGTACTTCATTAATTGAAAGTGTGATATAGTTTAAGCCAATAGCAGACACAAAATCTAGATTAAAATCGCGCAATACATATTTAGTTTGAAAGCACTCTTTTATGGATGCAAAAGTTTTAATGCTGCATAACCTCCATCAATATCTGCAACCTTTTTTAATCCACGTGCTTGCAATATTGATGCCGCAATCATGCTTCGATAGCCGCCTGCACAATGCACAACATAGTTGTTTTGGGGGTCGAGTTCGTGCATCCATTCATTTATGTGATCGAGTGGGTAGTTTTGCACACCCTCCAAATGCCCTGCCTCATACTCTGTAGCCTTCCTGATATCAAGTACGGCCACAGGTTGAGGCTTTTCAATGGCCAGTTCATCTGCCGAAAGTCTGTGAATTGTATCGGTTTCTTTCCCAGCAGCTTGCCATGCTTGAATTCCGCCTTTCAGAAAGCCTAGGGTATTGTCGTATCCCACCCTTGCTAGCCTTGTAATTGCTTCTGCCTCCATTTCTTCCTCATTTACTAATAAGATCGCCTGATTCATATCCGGAATTAAATTGCCTACCCAAGGAGCAAACTGGCCATCTAAGCCTATGTTGATACTGCCTGGTATATGTGCTTTGGCGAATATGCTAGCATTACGTGTGTCGAGCACCAAGGCTCTGAGCGATGTGGCCAATCTTTCAAACTCATTTGCTGCCAATTCTCTCAATCCCTCTGACAATACCGTAGCTAACGCAGTAGCGCCTTCTCTATTTGCTTGTACATTTTGTGCAAAATACGCAGGGGCAGCCAATAGGCCTTCCGTTAATTTACCAATGAATTCTTGTCTTGATTGTGGCTGCAACGCATAGTTACTGAGTTTTTGGCCTGCCAAAGTATCAGATCGGTCCTTGCTAATGTTTTTGCCACAGGCTGAGCCAGCCCCATGTGCAGGATATATCAACACATGATCGGGTAAAGGCAGTATCTTATGCTGGATAGAATCGTATAACTTACCCGCGAGGTCTTCTGCTGTCACATCAATATTGACAGCCAAATCTGGCCTTCCGACATCTCCAATAAACAAGGTGTCGCCTGTGAATAGGCAAACTTCTTCGTCATGTTCATCCTGTAAAAGGTAGCAGACAGATTCTAAGGTATGACCTGGCGTGTGCAGTACTTTTATTTTTAGTTTACCCACTGAAAATACTTCATTATCTCTAGCAATGTGTGCATCAAAATCGATATCCGCTCCCGGGCCATATACTATCGTTGCACCTGTTCTTTCTGCCAATTCCACATGCCCCGACACAAAATCGGCATGCAAATGTGTCTCGCATATATATTTTATCTTCACGCCCGATTTCTCCGCACGCTCTAAATAGGGTGTGGGATCTCTCAAAGGGTCTATCACCGCGGCTTCACCTGCCGAAGCCACAAAGTAGGCTGCTTCCGCCAAACACCCAGTGTATATTTGTTCTATTTGCATCATAAACCGACATTTCAACTGTCTATTCTAAAACCTACACATATATGGAATAGTTCCTCACTAAATTATTCACCGCAATCCTTATTACTTTTAGCATCCCTTGTTGGTCAACACAGATCAAATAAGATATTTTTTAAGTAGATCATGACTGCGATTAATCGTTTTCTTTATAATATTGTTTTGAACATAGCTGAAGATATTTCTTCAGACTTGGTTCGAAGATACTCGTGGTTGAGTAATAGTTCAATTATCAAGGCTTTCGGTTTTACCTAAAGCCTTTTTTATTTTTATTTTATGTATTCAACCGACTTACAACAACCAAAAAATAACTCGTGGAAAGCCACCTCTTAATAAAAAAAATTTACTTTAAAATTCCAATTCCAAGCCCAATCTTTTTTTCAGTTCTTCCAAAACTGGATACTTTTCTGCCAAAAATTTATACTTATCGGTTGGGGTGTAAAGCAGCTTTTTGCTCTCTAAGGTTGATTCCAACATTTCAGAACCAATGGTGAAATTAATTTCAAATTTAGCCTTGAGGTAATTTACAAATTGCCCTTTATAATCGTTCAGTTGAGCTTGTTGCACCTCATTTTGTAGCAAGAATACAATCGACTGGTCAGAATATCTAATCTCTCTCTCATTGAAAAGCACAAACTCAAACATACGGTCATGGGCTTTTGCTTGATTTGCATAAGCTTGTATAGCATCTTTAAGCTCTTCAATGGCTACTTTTTTGGCAATAGTTTGCTCTTCATTAATATTATAATTATGAGATTCGTCCGCTCCCTTTTGCAGTCTTTCTACCTTAATATTTTGCAATGACGGCAAGACAGTCACATTTCCTCCCGAATTTCCTTGCGAATTATCATTCTTCTGACTGCCAATGGCTATTTTTTTTTTAGCACTTCCGGGTCTGAAAGGGCTTGGGCTAGGTTAAAGGCCGATCTGAGATAGGCCATCTTCATCAATGCAAGTTCCAAGTGCAATCGAGGGCTCTTGCTATTACGATATTCCACATCAAACTTATTTGCCAAGCTCAATGCCGTTACCAAAAACTGCAATGAAACTTCGCTTGCCTGCTTCAAGTATTTGATTTGAATAGATTCGGCTACGGGCAACAATTGAATCGTTATTTTATCTTTGCTCACAAGCACGTTGCGCAAATGTTCCATCAACCCTACCAAAAAATTATGTCCATCAAAGCCATCTCTCAATATTTCATCAAAAATAATTAGGCATTGGCTGAGTTCACCTTTATACAAATGGTCGGTAATTTGAAAATAATAGTCGTAATCTAAAATGTGAAGGTTCTCGATCACAGTTTTGTACGTGAGCACGCTTCCGAGCGAAAACGTAACCATCCTATCGAACAATGACAACGCATCACGTAACCCACCATCTGCTTTCATTGCCAGCAACCGCAAGGCCTCATCCTCAAATTTTACTCCTTCTTTCACAGCTATACTCTCCAAGTGTGACGAAATATCCTTTGGTTGAATGCGGTTGAAGTCAAATATCTGACATCGGGAAAGTATAGTTGGAATGATTTTGTTCTTCTCAGTAGTAGCTAAAATAAAGATAGCATAACTAGGCGGCTCCTCCAACGTTTTCAAAAAGGCATTAAATGCGGAAGTAGAAAGCATGTGAACCTCATCGATAATATAGACTTTATATTTTCCATCTTGTGGCGGATACCGAACTTGATCCACAAGATTGCGGATATCGTCAACTGAATTGTTTGATGCGGCATCAAGTTCGTGAATATTGAAAGAGGCATTGTTTTGAAAACTAGTGCAACTTTCACATTGACCACACGCTTCAAAATCAGCTGTCAGGTGAGTGCAATTGATTGTTTTAGCCAAAATTCTGGCACACGTGGTTTTTCCAACCCCTCTGGGGCCACAAAACAGAAATGCTTGAGCCAGATGATTATTTTTTATCGCATTTTTTAAAGTAATAGTTATATGCGATTGCCCTACAACACTATCAAAAATAGCGGGACGGTATTTTCTTGCTGAAACTACGAAATTTTCCACGAGTGCAATTTAGGAAATGCCATCAAACAAAAGCGAACTTGGCAACACATTTAAATAAACTAGATAGTCTGTAAAACAACACCTAACCTACAAACCTCCTACTGTAAAAAAAATGCCAACACAAATACAGAACTGCGAATCAAGATCCAAATTCATGACAAAATTATAAAAACCAACTTTGAAAGGTACGTTTTAAAATTAGACCAGAACCAAGGAACGTGAAAATCGCAAGATAAAGATTGAAATCATTTCTAAATCAAAACTTAATTTTGGGTAGTGGCATTCGACTCACGAGAATACAAATAAAAACTCAGCCCAAACAAAGCAGAGGCGCAAGTGAGGTGTATGGGCTGCATATATGAAGGCAACGCAAAACGATACATAAATATTCCACCCAAATATTCAATCAGCAGGAATGACAACAAAGACCAGAAGACAAACGGATGCCTCTTCCTTCTATACACTTGAAATAATAAAAAACCAGTTGAGAAAACAACCATGTAAGCAGTGAAGACATGCCCAGAAAATATCGCACCCAGATTAACCAACCATTCCGACCGGTTAGCCCCCATCAAAGCCTGAACGTCCACCGCTTGCCGCACTTGCGTACCCACAAGTATTTGAATGATTATGATTGAACAAGCCACTATCGAAGCCCATTTAATTGTACTTGAATTCTTGACTCCTCCCTCGTTTTTATTCGTAGACTCAAAAATTGCCAAAGCTTTAAGCAGTAAGGCCACAATGACAAGTGCAAAAAGCATGTGTATCGAAACAACCACGGGTTTTAAATTTGAATCCACAACCTTTGCCCCTAGCCACCCTTGAAATCCTACCAACAAAAACGAGACCAAGGAATAATAAACAATGCTGCGGTTCGATTTCCAGAAGCCTAGAGAAGCAACCATGGTAATAAAGATCAAAAATCCGACTAACACCCCAAGCAAACGATTTACATATTCCGTCCATGTTTTCATCACATTGAACTCTTCCGCCAAATGTCCCTGCTTGGAGTATTCTGCCACATAATTGATAGGCAGTTCTGAGACACTTGTAGGAGGAATCCATCTGCCGAAACACTTTGGCCAATCTGGGCAACCCATACCCGAACCCGTGCATCTAACCACTCCACCTGCCAATATCAATAAATAAACATTCGCTATCGTGAATATGCTAGCCTTCTTAAAAATCGATCGAAACCTTTCCATGGCAAATAATAAAGATAATAAAAAAGCCCACAAAACCTAAGAGTCTTGTGGGCTTGCATTCTTAAATGTTAATCTACACCGCAGCCAACAACCTTTTAGCCTCTTCCTCCTCGTGCGGAAGATTAGATTCTGGCGTAGCAGCAAGAGGGACGTTCTGAGGAATGAAATCATCTGCCGCTCCAGGCTTGCTGTAATCGTATGGCCATCTGTGCACTTCTGGCACCGCACCAACCCAATTACCGTGCCCAGGATTCACAGGAGTAGTCCATTCGAGTGTGTTAGAAGACCAAGGATTTTCTGTAGCCCTTCTACCTTTAAACATGCTGTAAAAGAAATTGAAACCAAATATGAATTGACCTGCAAATGTTACAATGGCCGCTATACTAATAAATGCATTTAAATCGCTAAAAGTGCTAAACGCATCGTAGCTAGTGAAGGAATAATACCTGCGTGGAAAACCAGCGATACCTATGTAATGCATAGGGAAGAAGACCAGATAAACACCTGCAAACGTTAACCAGAAGTGGATATAGCCAAGCCTCTCATCAAGCATCTTTCCAAACATCTTCGGAAACCAATGATAAACACCAGCCATAAACCCAAAAAACGATGCACTTCCCATTACCAAGTGGAAGTGAGCAACAACATAATACGTGTCATGAAGCTGAATGTCCAAAGCCGAGTTGCCCAAGATAATACCCGTAAGCCCACCTGAGATAAATAAGGAAACCAGTCCGATGGAAAACAACATAGCAGGAGTAAATACAATATTACCTCGCCACATAGTAGCTATGTAGTTAAATGCCTTAACAGCAGAAGGCACAGCTATGATCAATGTGAGAAACATAAACACAGAGCCCAGAAATGGATTCATCCCAGTTACAAACATGTGATGCGCCCACACTATAAAGGAGAGAAACGCAATGCCCAGTATTGACCCAATCATTGCTCTGTAACCAAAAATCGGTTTGCGCGAATTGGTCGCTATAATCTCCGAGGTAATGCCCAATGCAGGCAGCAAAACTATATAAACTTCAGGATGCCCCAAGAACCAAAACAAATGCTGAAACAACAATGGACTGCCTCCAACGTTGTGGAGCGCTTCGCCACCGATGTAGATTTCAGACAAGTAAAAGCTGGTGCCAAAACTACGATCAAAAATCAACAGCAAGGCTGCAGAGAACAAGACAGGAAATGACAATACGCCAATGACAGCAGTGATAAAAAATGCCCAAATAGTCAAAGGAAGTCTTGTAAACGCCATCCCTTTTGTTCTTAAATTGATAACCGTAGTGATGTAATTGATGCTGCCAAGTAGCGATGAGACAATGAATATGGCCATGCTGCACAACCAAAGGGTCATACCCAAACCTGAGCCCTTGATAGCCTGCGGTAGAGCACTCAACGGAGGATAAATAACCCAACCACCTGCAGCAGGACCTGTTTCTATAAACAATGAGACAAACATCAACATACTAGATACAAAAAAGAACCAGTAGGAGAGCATGTTCAAAAAGCCTGAAGCCATGTCTCTAGCCCCTATTTGCAGCGGTATTAAGAAATTACTGAAAGTTCCACTCAACCCTGCAGTCAATACGAAAAACACCATTATGGTACCATGCATTGTCACCAGTGCCAAATAAAACTCGGGGTCAATTTTTCCGTTTTGAATCCATGTTCCAAGTATCGGCTTCAACCACTCAAGATTTGCACCCGGGAAGCCCAACTGTAACCTAAAAATAACAGACATACCTCCACCTAAAACAGCCCAAATCAACCCGCTAATTAAAAACTGCTTCGCAATCGTTTTGTGATCCTCACTAAATATATACTTTCTAATAAACGGTAATTCTTCGTGCTCGTGCTCATCGTGATCTACGTGAGCATCAGCTACTTGGGCTAATGTGGATATTGACATAATATAGATTTTTTAATATTTTAGAACGATGACAATTTGTTTTGTGAATTGTTTGAAGAACCGAGGGCTAATTCCTTCAGCTCAGATGGGACATTTGTTAAGTACTCAGGATTTTTCTTCAGGAATGCTTCCTGCTGTTCATACCATTTGTCGAAGTCTTCAGGCTCGTCTACCACCAGCAAGAACTTCATCCCAAAATGCCCTTTACCACACACCTCTGTGCAAGCCAACTCGTATTTAAACGATGGGTTGTTGGTAATTCCCTTCATTTCATCCGTAGTATAGATTGGAGTGAACCAAAAACTGGTAGGCATTCCTGGAACAGCGTCCATCTTTTGCCGAAAATGCGGGAGAAAGACAGAGTGTAGCACATCTCTAGCCCTTATCTTAAACAGTACGGGCTTACCTTTCGGAATGTGTATTTCCCTTGGTAAAAAATCATCAAAACTTGACTTATCCGAAAAATCCATACCTACTTCGTTGGTCGCATCAATGAGTTTAAAATTGTATGACCCAAGTTTACCATCTTTACCCGGGTACCTCACTATCCAATTGAACTGCTTACCCGTAATCTCTAAAACGACCGCATCCTTGGGGGCAGGAGACGTGATGTCAGTCCAAGCCCTCCATCCGAAAAATACGAGTGAGGTCAATACTATGGCAGGTATCACAGTCCAAATCAGCTCAAGTTTGTGGTTATCAGGATAAAAATGCGCTTTTCTATCAGCTCTATACTGGTATTTGTAGGGGAAATAAAACAACATTGAGTTTGTAAGCACAAAAGCAACTATAATCACCCAAGTGATAAACCAAAACAATTTATCTGTTACCACCCCATGCTCGGAAGCTGGCTTAGGAAGAAAAAATTCCGAGGCATAGCCCGAATAGAAATAAACGGCAACCAATCCTGAAATAAAGAATATTGGGAAAAGGATTGCGTTAATGCTATTGCTTCCATCTACCCTTTTTTTTGTCGAACCCGTTAAAATGGACATAAGGGATTGGACTCTGAATAAAAGAAAAAGTATGCCTAGTATTAATAATGACGATCCTACAATAATAATGGTATTCATCTTAATTTTTGTTTTAAAATTTTATGACAGAAGCAATTGTATTATCACCTTACATTTCCAAGAATGATAATTAGCTTCTCCTATTCATTTCGTGTAATAAGAATAAAACGTAGAGTATAAATGTTTAGATGTTATGATGCAATGCTTCTTCCAATAACGGATGGTTTGCAGGAATCAATTTTGCTTTTGTGAGCGCGTTTGTAACTACCAAAATAAAGACAGAGCCAAAGGCCAAGACCGCACCTAACTCTATGAGACCAAACCCGCTAGTTCCTTTCGTTACGCCTGGCATTATCATTTGATAAAAATCAAACCAATGGCCAAATATCACGGCTATAACTACCACCTTCAGCATTCCAAATTTACGTTTGGCATCCCTGGTCATCAATCCTAAAAAGGGAAACGCAAAGTTGATAAACAGATTAAAGTAGAACATCCAAGTATATTTCCCATCATAACCTCTCATGCGCTCTATAAAATAAACAGTCTCTTCCGGTAAATTAGCGTAAAATATCAACATGAATTGGGAAAAATAAACGTAAGTCCAGAAGATACTGAACGCAAAAACGAACTTGCCGAGGTCATGGAAATGATTGTCATTCATGACCTTCAAGTAGCCGTTCTCCTTCAAAAGAATGCAAATCAAGGTAACGGTAGCCAATGCAGTAACCCACCAACTAGCAAACACATACCAGCCAAACATGGTACTAAACCAATGGGTATCTATGGACATTATCCAATCCCAAGCTACCATAGAAGACGATACAGCAAATATAATAACGAAAATAGCTGCCAAATACCCACTTTTATTGTACCAAGTATCGGTGCCTTCTATGTCTTCGGTTAAAGAATATTTCCTCATTCTAACCCAGCAGAAATACCAAAGTCCAATAAAAGCCACCATTCTTGCTAGAAAAAAAGGCAAGTTCAAATAAGGAGCTTTCCCCGCAATGATCCTATCATATTGCGGACTGTTG
>Ga0163144_10015288_pt1 | contig 15844 bp, 17 predicted proteins | sample OliLak19BULKMAT1_FD_123175 | JGI IMG/M metagenome (GOLD analysis project Ga0163144, IMG submission 123175) | Freshwater microbial mat bacterial communities from Lake Vanda, McMurdo Dry Valleys, Antarctica - Oligotrophic Lake LV.19.BULKMAT1 | ecosystem: Environmental > Aquatic > Freshwater >...
AGCCGTAGCGATGGGATCGAGAGCCGAGCATGGCTCATCGAGCAGTAAAACCTCAGGCTCCATAGCAATCGCACGAGCGATGCACAAACGCTGCTGTTGCCCCCCCGAAAGCGATAAAGCAGAATTCGATAAACGATCCTTCACTTCATCCCAAAGAGCCGACCGCCTCAAAGATCTCTCTACTTGATTCTGAATCTCTTGCCGCGACATTCCCAACATGCGGAGGCCCCATGAGATATTCTCAGCAATACTCTTAGGAAAGGGATTGGGCTTCTGAAACACCATTCCAACCATTCGACGTAATCGCACTGGATCTACTTCAGACTCATAAATATCTTGATCGGCTAGAAAAATCCTCCCAGACACTCTAGCGCCCGGAATCAAATCATTCATTCGATTAAAGCAACGTAAAAAGCTTGATTTGCCGCAGCCAGAAGGGCCGATAAGCGCCGTGACTTCTCCAGTCGCAAAATCAATACTTGCCGACTTAACCGCCTCTTTCTCGCCATAAAATACCGAAACCTCTTCAGCCCTAAGACCAGAAGTCTGAGACTCCACCAGATTCAATTTCGAACCTCTGGAAACCGCATCTGAAATCGCATTCCACCGTTCGCGTTGTTTGAGGCCGCCACCCCTCCCCCATGCGACATGGTGATATGCTTGACGATCGCTAAACCTAGGCCTGTGCCACCAAACGCACGATTACGAGATTTATCAGCTCGATAGAAGCGCTCAAAAATACGCGGCAAGTCCGAAGCCGAAATCCCAGGACCATTGTCGATCACTTCAAAAATGGCGAGTCTCTCGCCTCCCTCTTGATCATAGAAGCCTTTGACTTCAATGATCGCGCCCTCTGGACAATAGCGGTGAGCATTCGCAATCAAGTTCGAGAAAGCTTGTTCTAATAAGTGACGGTCTGCTTTTAACTCCTCCACTTCATTATCGATCACCAAGCTCTGCGATTTTTCTTCTAATCTCAAAATAAAAAAATCACGGATCCCACGCAAAAACTCATTCATAGGAATTTCTTCAAAGGCCAGGTGTTGATCGGTAGCTTCTAGGCGTGATAAATCTAAAATATCGTGAATAAGACGATCGAGTCTTTGAGTGTGATCTAAAATTTTATCTAAAAACTGATTCGCCTTTTGAGAGTCTTGTAAGGCCCCATTTTTTAAGGTTTCGGCGAATCCTTGAATAGAAGTCAGAGGAGTTTTCAGTTCATGAGAAACATTGGCCACGAAATCGGTGCGCTTACGGCTAAGCTCTAAGATTTTCATCTTGAGCAGGCCAAGTTCGCTCTCCATTTGCTTTGTGCGCTTATAGAAAATCACCGCAAAAAAGACACTAAGCGCTAAAACTAGCACCAAAGCGATGATCATAACTAAACCTCGCGAGCCCGTTTTAAGCGATAGCCAACTCCACGGATACTTTCGATTTGCGAGCCCCGAATGCCCAACTTCTTACGCAGATTGGTGATATGAACATCGATGGTGCGATCCACCACTGAGACGTCTTTTCCGAGCGCGAAATCGATGAGCTGTTGACGGTTAAACACATGGCCGGGGCGTTCGAGCAAACACTGTAGAATTTTGAATTCGGTATTCGTCAACTTCACTTCTTGTTCATCGAGATAAACTTCATGTCGCGAAACATCCATTCGCAGGCCTTCGAATTCAAGGCTATCTTTGGCCGTCGGATCTTTGCGATCTTTATCTTCAGTACGCCGCAAGACCGCCTTCACTCGAGCGACGGCTTCACGAGGCGAAAATGGTTTAGTAATATAATCATCAGCCCCCAATTCAAGGCCTACGATCTTGTCGGTCTCAGAAGATTTTGCGGAAAGTATAATGATCGGAATATTTTCGAGTTTGGGACTTCGCTTTAGCTGTCGACACAAATCCATTCCCGAAATTCCTGGCAACATAAGGTCAAGAATCACGAGATCCACCTGATCTTTTTCTAAAAAAGGTACGACTCGCTCGCCTTGGGTAAGCAAAAGAACTTCGTAGCCTTCTTGCTCCAAATTATACTTCAGCAACTCGCCAATATCGGGTTCGTCATCAACAACTAGAATCCGCTTCCGAACGTTCATTCAGTCTCCCTTTGAAAGTTGTACTCAATTATGAGGGAGGCTGTGGATCAAAAAAATGGGCAATTCGTGTCGACGTTAAGCTTTGGTTATGGAATCCCTAAGGAACGCACGCCAGCAAGGGGCTGAAAACCATGAATACAGCCCTTTTGCGGATCAAACGACTGGCCCGCACAGATTCTCAGAAAAGATTGCAGGCGGCTTCGCATTTTATTAGCTTCAACACTCGGTTCGAGGCGGGAAATAGCTCAGCCACTGCGCCGAAGGCGCGAAAAAAAGCAGAGAGCACGTTAGTGCTCTAGCAGGCTGAATGATAGTCTCGCAAAGCGCGTCGGGAAATAGCTCAGCCTGGTAGAGCACTAGTTTTGGGAACTAGGGGTCGGAGGTTCGAATCCTCTTTTCCCGACCAATTTAAAAAAATGCACAGGTTAAAAAAAACGGACCTCTTTTGGAGGTCCGTTTATTCATCAAACCATTAGATTTGAAAACTAATCGCTTTTGATTAGCTCAAGTGCTTCGCAACATGCTTGGTCATTTCGAACATGTTTACTCGGCCTTTGCCACCAAAGAGAGCTTTCAAATTGGTGTCTGCATTGATCATGCGTCGCTCTTCGTTATCTTGAAGTTTGTTCTTACGGATGTAATCCCAAAGCTTCTTAGTAACTTCAGTGCGAGGCAATGGCTTCGCGCCGACGATTGCCGCCAAAGTTGCAGAAGGAGTTAACGGTCTCATGAAGGCAGCATTAGGCTTACGCTTTTTGCCGGCAGTCTTCTTGATCGTTTTCTTCGCAGTGGTTTTTTTAGCAGTGATCTTTTTCTTAGTTGTCTTTTTAGCGGTCTTTTTGGCTTTTTTCTTAGCTGCCATAATGTCCCTCTCCTTATCGTGATGTTAGCTTTTCGTTCAATTTCGCTTCGTCAGTCTTGTTATACTACAAACGCATTTCAATTCTGAACTATTTTTCTCTCTCGTCAAACTCTTTTAAAAGAAATTCTCCTCTGAAAATGAGAGTTTCCACTCGAGAAACTCTCTGTTCGACGGATGAAACAAGCCAAGAGACTGCGCTCGCAACTGAATGTCGAGAGACTCAAAACGCTCTCTCACAGGCTGAGAAAGCCGATTGCTGTACTTTTGGTCGGCGATGATGGGATGTCCTACTTTCGAGAGTTGAGCGCGAATCTGGTGCGAACGCCCAGTCAGCAGCTCGATCTCCAACAAACTTTTTTCATTCGAGGAATGCAGCACTTTCAGTCGAAGTTCGGCCTTTTTTGCTCCTTCTGTCGGCTTGGGATACACCGTGGTGAAGTTGGTTTTGGTGTTTTTTGCTAGGTAATGAACCAAATGTTGCTCCGTCGGACTCACTTTATGATGAACCCAGGCTAAGTAAATTTTACTCACTTCTCGATCTTTAAACTGCTCTGAAAGTTTTCGGCACGCCGATTTGGTATTCGCAAAAACCATCAATCCCAAAACCTCTCTATCGAGCCGATGGACCGGAAATAGCTCTCTATTCAAATTACGGCCCACGAACTCATAAAGACCTTCGTTACTTCCCTCGTCCGATCTTTGCGAATTGAAAGCTTTGCGTTTCTCGATTACGAGAATCTCGCTATCATCATGAACAATACGAAATATGGAATCCTCGTTTTTAAAATTCTTCACGCTTATCTTCACACCTATCCTCACACTTAGTCTGGGGTCCGTTTCGCAGCTCTTTGCTGAAAAAGAAGTTTCTAGCACAGATCTTAGCCTTCACCTCACCACCATCTCAAATCCATCTTTAGATGAGATTTCTAATAATATGGACATTTCGCTCTGCGGGGACCGAGTGACAAAAAAAACCTTTCGAAAACAAGCGAATGGAGATCTCTCGGGGGCCCTGGTCTGGATTGATTCCTCGAACTTTCGCTGGACGCCTAACGCGACTCCCCCACTAGAAATCCGAATTGAGCGGTGTAAGATTCATCCTCGGGTCGTGATCGTTAGACCAAAACAAGAGGTGTTCTTCGCTAATGGAGACCCGATTTCTTATGATTTACAATTTGAATCCCAGTCCAATGGGGTGCGCTCTCGACCCTTGCCGCCCAACTTGAAACGCACGACGATCTCATTTGAAGATAGCGATTTCGTTAAAGTACGCTGCCTTTTGCACCCTCACGTTATCGGCTATCTCATGGTGCAAGCTCATCCTTATTATGGAATCACCGACGACAATGGCCGAGTGAAATTCTCTAACTTTCCACCCGGAAGTTACCGACTGGGCATTTGGCACGAAGCTTTGGGCTTAAAGAAGACGGCTGAAATCTCTCTCCCTGCAGGAAGCAACAAAATTGAAATCAAGTGGGAAGAAATTACCAGTCAATGAGCTCAGCAAAAACGCTTAGGAGATACACCCTCATCGGCAAATGAGTCGGGTGTCGATGCAGAAGAGGCTAATGAAACGCGACCATCGCAGAGAAGTTTTTTACATTTAAAAGTTACGCCCTCTAGGTCTTCAAGCGCAGACTTAGCTTCGTAAATTTCGCCGCAAGTTTTGCAAACCCCCACGAACAAGGACGGCTTTGATGACGAACTTTCTTCTACTCGCTTCATAATACTGATCCATTATAAACCGGATCTGCTCTCTTCGAATAGCCGGCCCCGCCCCATCTGAAACTAGATTTTAAGTGGCTTTCAGACGTATGATGGCGCGTGCCAAAAATTGTCCTCCAGCCTGGATCGATTTGTCTTCTAGCTCCACGAAAAGCGAACTTGCTCCATTTCATGCAAGCTAGCGAAATCCCGATTGGAAGCGCTTGCGGCGGCCAAGGCCTCTGCGCGAGTTGCAAAGTCACGGTCGTATCAGGCCAGAAGAATCTTTCACGACCTAACGATCGCGAACTAGAACTCTCTGAACGAAATCATTTGGCAAAAGATGAAAGAATTTCGTGCCAAATAAAGGTTTTGGGCGACGTAGAAATCACCACTAATTATTGGAAAGAAGGAAGCTTTGATGCCCCTCAAACCAAAAAGTAAAAAACAAACCACCCCGTTAAAGAAAAAACCCTCCTTGTCTATGGTCGAGAACCATCAACTCGTTCTACCCTCTCATACCAACGCGTTGGGCACCATATTCGGAGGAACGATCATGAGTTGGATCGATATCGCCGCTGCGATTTGTGCGCAGAAGCATTCTGGAGAAGTTTGCGTGACGGCAAGTGTCGACGCTCTCAACTTTTTAAACCCGGTGCGTCTCGGCAATATGGTTCACCTTATGGCTAAAGTAGTTTTCACCGGTAAAAGTTCGATGATGGTGGCGGTAAAGGTAACGGCTCAAGAACTTCGATCCGAGAAGGAGTCTCCTTGTGTCGACGCTCTCCTCACATTCGTCGCCGTGGACGCTTCTGGTAAGCCCATTCCTGTGCCGGGCTTAGAACTACAAACCGCAGAAGAAAAGAAAGACTACGAGAGAGCTTCAGAACGACGCGCTGCTTTGCTTAAACTCTCGCGTCAATGAACAAATAGCGGCTGAAACCGACACTTTTTGCCCTTACGTGATAGAATTTTTTAAGGCCTGTATGATCATAACCTGCACCAGCTGTTCGGCCCGCTACCAGTTGGCCGACACGAAGATTAAAGCAACGGGAACAAAAGTTCGCTGCCCTAAGTGCTCGAATAAATTCGTCGTGTTCCCAGATAAATTTGAAGGCAAAGACGGAACCACTGAATTGCTTGGCCGGCTGAGTAGTCCAAGATTAGAAACCGACGCCAATCCCAAGAAATCTCAGACTAATATTAAAGAACGTCCGTCGGCGGTGAGTCGCGGTGATGTCGCTAAGAAATCAACGCCGGACACTTTTACCGAGCCGAACGCGAGTTTAGCCGCAACCAAACCCCAAGTTTACGATGAAGAAAGTGAAGTCAGCTTTGACCAGGCTACCCGCGCGTATTCCGACGGGGAGTCTCCCGGTCGACGTCAAAGTTCAAAATCAGCTCCGCCTGAAGATGAAATGACTCCGGTATTTAACCGTCCCTATGAAGCATCAAAAATGAGTGCGCGCACTCCGAACCCTCCGCCCACGGCAGAGGTTTCGATTCCACTTCCTCCTTCTACGGACGAAGTGAGCAACTCCGCTCCAGAAGCTAGCAATTCTAGTGAAGATGACCGCCAGATAAGCGATGAAGCCGCTCAAGCATTCGGCTCTGAAACTTTATTTGAAATTCAAAAAGCCGATCGAAAACGTGGAATGCCTTATTGGATTAAAGGCCTGGCCCTCGGCGTAATCTTTCTAAGCGGCGCGTTTTATTCTTTTGAATACGTTAAGAAGTTAATTCCGCAAGCGACCAAGAAATCAGCGAGAATCGCTATCGAACGACCTAGTGGGTGGTATCGAGATGATCCGGGAGTGTATCAAGAAGAAATGGTCCGACAAGCCGGCCTCCCTCCCTCTGAAAAAGAATTGCCCAGCAATGTTGCTTTGCTTGCAGAGGCCCTAGTTTTAAATGGAGTTCTGAGTAGCGCTCAAGATCAGATCAATCAGGGCCTCCTCTTTGCTAATAAACTACAGGTCGATCTGCCCGGTAGCGTCGCCTCGTTGTACTCCTTTTCTGCGGCGGCGATTGCCGCTGACCAACTGATGGTCATGAAGAGCTTACAGGATCGCTGGGAGCTCGAAAGCCGTTCGGATCCAGAGTATCGCCTCTTAGAGTTTATGACTTTGGCGAAGGCCGGCAGCATAGAAGACGCCATAAAGAAAAGCATAGATCTTCTCAAGGAGACACCGGAGTTCCAGCGCGCCAATGACTATGCTTATCTTTTGATTTTGCAGAATGGCCCCATCTCGAGTCGAATCATCGATAGAAAGTTTAGAGAGCAAATCGCTAATCGCTACGATGGCGCCCGCAATCAAAGAGAGCGAAACCTAGAGCGACTTCCGTCCCTTTATTTGGAGATCGATCGACTTTTAGGAAGAAAACCGAAAACCAATGGAGATCAAACTCCTCAACGCATTGAGCCCCAGGGGGCAAAAGAAGAAGATTTAAAACCCATTCTAAGACCCTCCGTTGAGAATACAGTTCAGCCCCCTAGTATCGAAGAAAAGCCCATCTCCAAAACGAGTAAGACGAAGGCTGAAAAAGAAAAGTCTAAAATAAATCCAAAACGGCTTCCCCCTCCTTCGGATGACTTGGTAGAAACCACCAAGCTAAACACCCAAGAGAAACGGGATGCTCGAAAGTTCTACACGCAAGGGAATGATCTCTATAAACGCGGCGACGTGGACGGAGCTTTGGCCGCCTACCGCCAGGCCTTAAAATTGGATCCTGAGTTTGCCGATGTCTATAAACGCCTCGGAATTCTCTATATGGAGCAAAAGCGCAACGACCGTGCAGTTCGCTCCTTTAAGATATTCCTTCAACTTCGTCCCGGTAGCCAGGATAAGAAAGAAGTCGAAGGCTGGATTTCTAAAATCCAGTAAGTCATAATTCGGGGATGAAAGGTTCTAAAAAACATTCTTAAAAATGAGAGATTTTAAAAAAGTCGCAGGCTTTTTTGTCGTGGCCCTCCGCGATTTCAACTTTTCTACAGAATGGGAATCTTTTTTAAAAGAGTACCCAATCGGCGGATTGGGCTTATTTAATTCTCCCCATGACGACCCTGATTTTATTTGGAAGAATCCTGAAAGCGCTTTAGAGGCTACGTACGGAGTAAGCCGCAAAGCTCGCGAACAGAAACTCTTTCTTTCAGTCGATCAAGAAGGCGGGAGGGTGGCCCGGCTCAAAAGTCCTTTTATAAAAATTCCTCCCGCAGAAGAAATGGCTATGATTTTTGCCGAGCGGTCTAATCCAAACCAAATCTACGACTTCTATCGACTCGTCGCCGAACAGCTCGCTCTCTCTGGAATTCACCTGAACTTTGCTCCTGTTTGCGACCTTCGTTACGAAGAGACTTCAAGTGCGATTGGCGATCGCAGCTTTGGTGGCGAACCTGCGGTCGTCATTCAAATGGTGAGACTTTTTTGCGAGGCCATGAGCTCTGAAGACGTCGCTACTACTCTCAAACATCTTCCGGGTCATGGGCCCACCAAGTTCGACTCCCATGAGTCGATCGCGGTCACCCTCAAAACCGAGCGAGAGATGCTGGCAGAAGATTTTAAAATTTTTGAAGAATGTGCTGAATTTGCAACCGCCGTCATGCCGGGACACATCGCCTATATGGATTCTCCCGATCGAATTATTTCACTCGATAAGGGGCACTTAGAGACTTTACGCAAAAGGCTGCCTGAAGGCCTTCGCTGGATCTCAGATGATCTGGCCTTAATGAAAGCGGTAAGTTCTCGAGACCCTTGGATTCGATGTTTTGATCTAAACTATGATCATATGCTTCTTTGCGGAGACCTAAATCAGGCGGCTAAAGCTATCGAGGCCACCATTCGTCATGCTGAAAAAACTGTCGTCGACACTAAAGAGCAACTGGCCTTAGAGATGCGAATTCAACACAGCCGAGAATCCTTTCAACCCTCGCGACCTCTTTTAGAGTTCAACTCTTGGCTCGAAGCCATTCGGATCGGTTCCGAAAAGGCTGAAGAAATTTTGGAGGAGATTCGAATCGTATGAAGGTTTTAGTCCCGTTCGATTTTGATACGCAATACGGATACTTTTTAAAGGATAGTTATGTCTGCGCTCTTCAAAGACAAAACGTAGAGTTGGTTCCGCAAATTTATGATCTGAATACCATGAAAAAAAATGTTCTAGAGGTAGACGGAGTTCTTTTGCCTGGTGGGCTAGGCGATATTGACCCTCGTCTCTATGGCGAGTCTGCCGTTCACGAAAAAACTAAGATTAATTCTAAGCGTTGTGATTTTGAACTTGAACTCATTCACTCCGCTCTCAAGAGAGACCTGCCGATTTTGGGGATTTGCTTTGGCTTTCAAATATTAAATGTTTTTTTTAAAGGCAAGTTGTATCAGCACATCCCCGATGAACTGCCGAGCTCTGTCGTCCATGAACAAAAGTGTATTTCGACTAAGCCCTGTCACCGCGTCAGTTTAACCGGATTCGCTGCGGATCTCTGTGGTGATGAAAGTACCGAGGTCAACTCGACCCACCATCAAGGCGTAAAATCTTTAGGAGACGGCCTCGAGTGTTTAGGAACTTCTGAAGACGGCCTTATTGAGGTCATCCGCCACCCCAAACATCACTTCGTATTTGGCGTCGAGTGGCATCCCGAAAGACTCGAGCATGATTGGGTCATCCCTAACTTCGTAAAAGCCTTTCGGCGCTAAGGTCTAGAAATGCGGCGTTTTGATGCTCAACCATCTCTAGCCTCATGCGGAGTCGCTTGTTCTCTTCTATCAGCTCTCTCTTTTGCTTCTTGAGAATCAAGAAAGCGCTTACCAGAAAATTGTTTCCTTTGAGAGGCTCCGTCTCTGGAGCTTCGATACGATCAAGAAAAATGTCTTGGTTACTCATGTCAAAATTTAACGCAAGAAGCGGTCCCAAATTTTTCTCGTAAAAGCGTCGCAGCAATTATTCGTAGTTGTCAGAATTTCGTCAGACGCATCGCAAACAAGACAGTGCTCAGAAGGCCTTCAGAAATTATTTTGGATTGAAGCGGGCTTCTGATGGCAGTCGATAATACTCTTGGATCATCTTCGCTCGATCTTCTTCGGTCCGAAGAAGCTTGCGACAGAAAGCCCGAGCAATCTGATGGGCCTCTTGATATCGAGATCGCTCTTCGTCCCTTACCCAATCTCCTAAATTTAATTGATCAAAAAGAATTCCAAAAACCTGATCTTCTAAGTTCTTTAAGTTCAGCTCTTCTAAGCAATCTAGCGCGAAAGAAAACTTATCAACTTCTGCTTGCACTTCCATTTCAAGAGCTGAAATCTTACGGTGCTCGGTCGCATTCACACAATAAAAGTGAAAATGGCTAAGCTCTTCTACCAAAAGACTTACTCGTGGAAAGACCTGCAACGAAAAGTCCTGGGGAAAACTCAGACCACTTAATTCGTGCAGCAAATCTCTTTGCAAGCATATCGCCAGATCTGCGTCTTGGCCGCACTCCGATATCAAAAGAGTATTCTCATGGTCGGTAGGCATCACAAAATCTTCCACCTTAAAGGAATGCTGAATGCCATTGATTCGCTGTAAGCGCGAAGAGATTTGTCGAAGCACCGAAGCATATTGCATCTCAAGCCTCCTTTTTGGGAGCGATAGGAAAAATCCCTTTGTTTTGTAGTTTTCTCAAAATTCCAGGATTTTTAAATTGTGAATACATTCGCAGAAGCTCTTCTGGACCAGAATCCTGGGTCCGCAATTCTACCGAAACATGTTGAATTAGATTGGTGAAGAGCAAGAACCGATCGCTGAGCTCGCGATAAACTCCATTATGATCTGACAGATCATCGAGTTGAGAATAAGCAAATTCACCCATCTGCACGAAGTAGCGAATATCGACGTTTCTTTTTTGCAGAGCTTCCGGAAAGTAACCGCTCACCATCAAAGAGGTGTCACCCAACTTTTGCAGCAAAGAATACTTACGATAAGTTTCAGCATCTCGAACTTCTTGCATGAGATCCGCCAAAACCGGCACGGTAACTCCTGCTTGAAAGAAGGCCGCCTCGACATCTGCAAAGCGAACTAGAAGTTTTGAAAGATAATCAATGGCTAAGGGAGAGGCAAAAAGCTTCTGAAGTTGCGCGGCATCTCGCAACAAGCTGCCAAAGAAAGCGTCTAGATCACCAGCGATGATCGCCGGCTTACTGTCTTGTTCTAAATCGTCCAACTTCCCCTCAAGAAACCTGTGTTCTCAAGGCCTATTGTAACAAAGATCTATAAAATCCGAAACTTGTCTGAATTATGACGGAAAGCGGGATTCCATGCCTTTTTCACGTAGAGCCGCCTTAAGCCTCTCAATATGCTCAAAGCCCTCGGTCTCGACAATCAAATGGGTATTCACTTCTTTGAGTGAATTTCTACTAAACATTCGCTCGTGCTCGACCTCAACGATACTGGCTCGCTGCTCCGCAATAATCTGAATGAGCTTTTGGAGCGAACCGGGAACGTCCGGAATCGTGGCTTCAAAATGAGTTCGTCGCCCGGTCTGAATCAATCCCCGTTCAATGATTCGAGATAACAAATTTACGTCGAGATTTCCGCCGCTCAAGATTACCGCCGTGGGGCCGGTGACAATCTCGGGTCGTTTTATCAAAGCAGCTACCGCCGCTCCTCCGCAGCCCTCAACAAAAAGTTTTTCATTCTCCAAAATCCAAAGAAGGCCTGCGGCAATCTCATCGTCGTTGACGACAATTGTTTCGCCCACGATCTTTTTGCAGATTTCGAAATTGAGATCGCCCATTTTCTTTACGGCAATTCCTTCTGCGATGGTATCGACTTTACCCAAGACTACGGGCCTACCGGCTTCTAAAGACGGCAAGAAACTCGAAGCGCCCTCGGCTTGAAGAGCTACAATTTTGATACGAGAGTTCTTTTCACGAAGGTAAATACCAGCTCCGGCAAATAAACCTCCACCTCCAACCGGGCAAACAAAGACTTCGACTTCAGGAAGCTCATCCCAAATTTCTTTTCCGACTGTGCCCTGGCCAATCATCACGTCTTCGTCGTCAAAGGCGTGTACGTATTCTGACCCTTCGGCTTTTTGAATCTTCAGAGCTTCTTCAAAGGCTTCTTGATAAGAAGCTCCGTGAAAAATAACTTTAGCCCCCATACGACGAGTAGAATTAGATTTCACGGAGGGAGTATTTTCGGGCATCACGATGGTCGCCGAAATATTTAGACGTTGGCAATGATAAGCCACTCCTTGAGCGTGGTTACCCGCCGAGGCTGTAATCACACCATTTTTGCGGGCCTTATCTTGAATACTCAAAATTTTGTTAAGTGCCCCCCGAACTTTGAATGAACCCGTGTGCTGCAGATTCTCGGCTTTAAAATACACCGGGTGCTTGAAACCAAAAGTTTCTTCAAAACGCAAGCTTCGGATCAAGGGAGTTTTGCGAATTGCATTACCAAATTTTTTTGCAGCCTCGTCGATCGATTGAACATTAATTTTCGAGGGGGTGGGATTCGAGCGGGGATTTGTCATAATCAGATAAACTTTTTCCTAAATCAGGGGTTTTCAAAATACGAATGGCTGCTTCTAGCTCGTAATTCTTTACATCAAATCTTTTAGCAAATGAGGCTAACAGAAGCGACAAAGAATCCTCGCCGTCGATAAGAATTGCCGAACTAACAATGACCGCGGCCCCGGCCCAGATTCTGATTAAACGCAGATTGGCACGTCTTTGAGAAAAGTCAGGATGCGCCTGACAAAATCGAACCCAAATTCTCTCGGCCTCGCGAAGATGCCCCAAGTTGAATGGCTTCCCATCACACGAAATCCTTTTTCGCAGATGATGATGAACAGCCCCTTGCAACGAAAGTGCATATTTCTTTTGGCTCCAAAGCAAACAAGCTTGAAACTGCTTTGAACTGGAGGCTCGCTCGCGCCAACGGTGAAGAACTTTAGAAGCTTCTTTCCAACGCTTTCGCTCGGTAAGCAGATGCACCAACAACCACAAACATCGCTCGCTCTCTGGCTTAATTTTTAAAGCTCGCTCCGCAGCATGGATGGCACGATCCACTTCGCCGGACTGAAAAAGCGCCCAAGAGTAATGTCGCCAATGCGCATCACGCTTCGGCTCTAGCTTCAAAGCCTCTTCAAAATGACTCTTCGCTAATCTAAAATGATGGAGATTCAAAAAGGCCCGACCAAATCCCTGATGGTACCGGGCCGAAGCAGGCTGCAAACGAACCGCGCAACCTAAGTGAAAGATACTCTTGGTCATTTCACCCATCCGATCATTTAACATTCCTAAATGATAGTGGGCCTCTGCCGCATCGACAGACTCGGGCTGGCATAGTCTTAGCAGACGTCGCCACATGCCCACAGCTTCTTCCCACGCCTCTTTCTTCTGGGCGCGAAGGGCTCGATCCTTTAGCCATGGCTTTATAGATACGACCTGAGCATTTATTTGACGCGAAATCTCTAACATAATCTTTATGTATCGCTCCATAGCACAAAAAAAAGTTCAGGTCAGTAACACCCCAGACGCACCCCCCCAAAGCCATCCCAATGCTAAACTATTGAAGTTATGGAAACAGTCGTGGGGATCGACTTTGGGACCAGCAACTCAGGGGTTTCGGGGTTTATAAACGGAAAAAATCAAATTATTCCTGATTCCAAAGGGAATCGAATCACTCCGTCTATTGTATCGTTCGGAAAAGATAAACAAGTCGTAATCGGAAGTGATGCCCGATCTCAACTCTTAAAGAATCCAAAACGAACTATTCACTCGATAAAACGTCTCATTGGAAGAAAATTTTTCTCTTCTGAAGTGCAAAAATCAAAAGCGCTTCTGCCCTTCGAGATTGTCGAAGACGAAAATCAAAATCCAGTCTTGAAGATCGATGATCATACTTATACTCCACAAGAAGTTTCGGCCTTGATTCTGAAGCATATGAAAACAGTGGCCGAAGAAGCGCTTAAAGTTCCCGTAAAGAAATGTGTGATTACAGTGCCAGCCTACTTTAACGATGCCCAAAGGCAGACCACTAAAGAGGCCTGCGAAATTGCCGGACTCGAAGTCATTCGAATGATCAACGAGCCTACCGCCGCCGCTTTAGCTTATGGTTTTGGACGTTCAAAGAACGAACGCGTGGCGGTTTATGATCTAGGAGGGGGAACTTTTGACATTTCTATTCTTGAACTCCGCGGCGATGTCTTCGAAGTCATCTCGACCGCAGGAGACACCTTCTTAGGAGGCGATGATTTTGATGATCGCATTATCGATATCATGGCCGAGGATTTTTTAAAAAAGAACAATGTTGATCTGCGTAAAATTCAAAGCGCATTGCCTTTGTTGCGGATGAACGCTGAGAAAACCAAGCGTCGGTTAAGCTATGCCGAAAGGAGCGATGTCTATATTCCGAGCATTTTACAAAAAGATGGCAAAACTTTAGATCTGCACTTCACACTTTCTCGGGATCAGCTCAAAACCGCTTGCATGGACTTGATTCAAAAAACTTTTACGGTCTGCGACGAGGCCATGAACTCGGGCCGAATTAAGCCCTCCGATTTGCAAGCCATCATAATGGTAGGCGGCCCCACCAAAATGCCTATGATCCAAGAGGCCGTAGAAGTCTATTTTGGCAAAAAGGCCCTTTGTGATTTGAATCCCGACGAAGTGGTTTCGATTGGAGCCTCTATTCAGGCGCAAGCTTTAGTAAGTGACGTAAAAAGAAAAGCTCTCCTTTTAGATGTCACTCCCCTCGACTTGGGAGTTGCAACCGTAGGAGGTTACGTAGAAACCATAGTCGAGAGAAACTCTCAAGTTCCGGTCGCTAACACCAAAGTTTTTACCACCATCAAAGACAATCAAGACCACGTAGATATTCGAGTTTTTCAAGGCAAGAATCGTCGCGAAGAAGAATCGCTCTTGCTGGGAGAATTTCACTTACAAGGTATTCGCAAAGCTCGAGCCGGCGAAGTCGCTATCGAAGTCAGTTTTGGAATTAACGGCGATGGCATTGTTGACGTTCAAGCTCGAGACAAAGAATCAGGAGCCGTTCATCAAATTTCGGTAAAGTTTGCAGCAACCGCGGGTCAAAAGAAAGTCACTGAGCTCACGAAACGAAATCAAGAGCATCATCACGTAAAACTAAAAGATGATTGGAAGGACGCGGTCAAAATAGTCTTCGCTTCACCACTCGGAAACACTGCAAAGTGTAGTTATCAAGAAGGTTTAATTAGAAATTTTGATCCTTTTTCTGAAAAGTTTAGAATGGTTTCTGAAGATGAGCGTCGCGAAGAAAAAGAAGTTACCGCTAAAGGATTACAATGGCTAATGACCGTCGAAGATTTTTCGAACGTGGCCCGCTATGTTCATGCCTTTCAAGAAAAGCCAGACGCTGGCGCTAAAGCTCCCGAAGGTAGCTTTTATGAGTTTAGATTCAAAAATGGAGAGGTCCTTTATGGAGCAGCATCTCTAGTAGGTGAGAATGAAATTGGGTTTTGGATTGTTCCTTATTTTAAAGAAGATAAACTTCCCGGAAAGATGTTTATTTTTGCACAAAAGTTAGAAAGTAGCCTGCCGCTTCGGGTATAGAAATGAAGATGTCTGTATCACAACCTCCAATTCTTTCTAAGATTGAGCTCGAAACAATTTCGAGACTCATGCGCAGCTTGAACTACTACCAAATTTTAAAGATTTCTCCAGTCGCAACGGAGGATGAAATTAGAGAAGCTTTTCATCGTGAAGCAGTTTTGTTTCATCCCGACCAATACGCATTTCAAACTGAGGCGGTGATTCAGGCGCTGGCCAAAGACGCCTACCAAAAAGTAGTAGAAGCCTATCGGACTCTCTCGACCCGCGAAAAGAGAATGGCTTACGATGCAAGTTTGAACCCGACGGGCAACTCCATCGACGAAGAATCTACTGTCGATGAGAATGCAATTACCTCAGTGAAAAAGCGGCCTAATTGGGCCAATTCAGGACCCGGAGAAAAATTCTTTAAGTTAGCAGAGCAAGCAATGCAAGCCGGAGACCCACGAACGGCCCTTATGAATATTGGAATTGCGATCGGCAGCGATCCTAACAATGTTTCGTATAAGAATTTCAAAACCAAAGTCGAAGGCGCTTTAAGCGCGAAAAAGAAGTAATCCCATCATTTCAATAAAGAAGGGCTTGTAGACCTTCTCGGTCTATCCCCCTAGGCGAGAT
>Ga0163144_10015289_pt1 | contig 15844 bp, 10 predicted proteins | sample OliLak19BULKMAT1_FD_123175 | JGI IMG/M metagenome (GOLD analysis project Ga0163144, IMG submission 123175) | Freshwater microbial mat bacterial communities from Lake Vanda, McMurdo Dry Valleys, Antarctica - Oligotrophic Lake LV.19.BULKMAT1 | ecosystem: Environmental > Aquatic > Freshwater >...
ACACGGCCGACGCTACCGGCCAACCGACCGCCTGCGCTCGGGCACCAAAACGTCGAGCCGGCACCCACGCCGGCGCCGAATGAAACTACAGAGAGAGGGAGAGAGAGAGCAAACGACGCACCAAGCGCCGAATCCAGCCGCGCAACGGGACCGCCGCTCATCTCACGATGTGCGTGATGGTTCTGCGCGCACGGGGGAATCACGACCATGGGCACGTTCCTACCCCACCCCGTCACCGGCGGTCAACGTTCTTTCCGCCCCCGGCGAAGAAAGACATGACGAACGGGGACACCCAATGCAGCATTGCCGGGGAAGTTGGATGAGGAACGCGGATTATAGCCTCCAGTCTGAAGCCTTCCCTGGGACCGCGGGCGTCCCGCCCGCAGTCCTGGTACCAGCACACCAAGCCGCGCTCCAACCTCGCCGGTGCGGGCGGGACGCCCGCGCGGTCCCAGGGAAGGGCCTACGCAACGACACAACGGGCGCCACCGATTGCCTCCACGACGAACGAACGACGACAAGAAGCATCCGGCCTAGACCAAGAACTTCCCGTACCCTGCAGCGACCGGCTTGGTCGAGTCGTCTTGCCAGGCGACCACGCGGACGTTGGCGATCCGGCGGCCGAGCTTGAAGATCTCGGCGCGGGCGCGGCAGTCCTTCGGCCCCGCCGAACGCAGGTAATCGACGCTGAAATTGATCGGCTTCGGCACCGTCGTGCTGCCGCTCTCGTCGATGAGGCGCAACAACGCGGTCAGTTCCAGGAACGCGCCGAGCACGCCGCCGTGGATCGCCGGCAGCGTCGCGTTGCCGACGATCTCCTCGCGAAACGGCAGCACCAGGTCGAAGCCCTCCGCATTGCGATCGATCGAGGCACCGAGGAAGCGGGCGTAGGGAATCGCATCGAGCAGCTCGTTCACGAGTCCACCTCCTGCGCGCGCTCGCGCTCCGCCTGGGCCTGGGCCTCGGCCAGCTTCTTCAGGCCGGGGCTCATGACCGGGTTGGCGCCGATCATGAACGTGCCGAGGCAGTTGGCGAACGGCTCGTCACGGCGGTGCTCCCAGGCGACGCCGTGCACGAACGCCACCGCCCGGGTCACCTTCGTGCAGTCGACCCGGGCGAAGAGCGCGTTGCCGGGATCGGCGGCGCGCAGGTAGTCGACGCGCAAGTCGACGGTCGCGATCGGCCGGAGTTCCGCCATCGCACAGGCGATGGCGAGTCCGGCCGTCTGGTCGAGCAACGTGGTGATTACGCCGCCGAAGACGACGCCGCGGCTCGGGTCGCCGACGAGTTCGGGCGCGTACGGCAGGGTGACGACGGCGAATCCGGGGCCGGTCTCGACGACTTGCATGCCGAGCCGCTTCGCGTGCGGCGTGTGGTGCAGCATGTCCTGCAGTCCAGCCCCGAAAATCGATGCGAGGGCGTATTGGGTCTCGGCAGCCATGAGCGAAAACTACCGCGTCGCCGCGCCAATGGCGACCCTGGCGCGGTCGGCGTTCTATTTCGCGGGGCGTCTGCCTATACTGGCCGGCGGACGGGTCGGGGGCTGAAGGCTGGGGACTGAAGGGTACGGATTGACGCATGATGATGACTACACGCCCGCTCACCGCGCTTGTCGCGCTCGCCTGCCTCAGCACCTTGGCAACAGCCGGCTTTGCAGCGCCGCTCGGCACCGCGTTCACCTATCAGGGCAAACTCGCCAACGCCGCTCAGCCGGCCGCTGGGAGCTACGACCTGCGCTTCCAGCTTTTCGACGCAGCCGCCAGCGGCGCGCAGGTCGGCGCGACGCTCACCCGCTCGAGCGTCGCCGTCGTCGACGGCGTGTTTTCGGTCGAACTCGACTTCGGCGCCGCTGCCTTCACCGGTGCGGCCCGCTTCCTCGACATCGCGGTGCGCACCGCGGGCAGCGCGACGTTCACCCAACTCACGCCGCGCCAGCCGCTGACGGCGGCGCCCTATGCGCTACATTCCACCACCGCCGCGAGCGCACCGTGGAGCGGAATCTCCGCAGTACCCGCCGGCTTCGGCGACGGGATCGACAACGACACAACTTACAGCGCCGGCAACGGACTGAGCCTCAGCGCAACGGCCTTCTCCGTCGACTTCGGCGTCGCCCAGCGCCGCGTCACCGGCACCTGCGGTGCAGGCTCGTCGATTCGCGCGATCGCCGCCGACGGCAGCGTCATCTGCGAACCCGACGACAACAGCGGCGGCACGATCACTGCCGTCACCCCCGGCGCGGGGCTCAGCGGCGGCGGCAGCAGCGGCGGCGTTGCGCTACAGGTGGCCTTCGCCGGCACCGGCACTGCCATTACCGCGACGCGCAGCGATCACCTGCACGACGACCGCTACACCCTCCCACCGGCGCGCACCGTATTCGTCCGCAGCGGCGGCTCGCCGAACGCCAACGGCGTGACGCTGCTGGCGGCGATGGCTGGCTTGACCGACAGCTCGTGCAACAACCCCTACCTGGTGAAGCTCGAGCCGGGGATCTACGACCTCGGCACGCAGTCGTTGGCGATGAAGCCGTGCGTCGATGTCGAGGGCTCGGGCGAATTGGTGACGACCCTCACCGCGGCGGGTCGCGCCAGCACCCAGACCGGCACCGTCATCGGCGCGAACAACGCCGAACTTCGCCTGGTCACCGTGCGCAACACCGGCGGCGCGCATGCCGCCGTGGCGATCTTCAGCAACGTCGGCGCGCTGCGCCTCTCGCACGTCACGGCGCTCGCCTCGGGCGGCACGACCTTCAACTTCGCGATCTACTACCGCGGCGTCGAGATCGCCGAGATGAGCAACGTCACGGCCGAGGCAACCGGGGGCAGCGACGCACGCGGCATCTACAACGAGTCTTCGAACCCGTTTCTCACCGCCGTACGGGCGTCGGCAGTCGGCGCCACGGTCAGCACCGCCCTGTACAACGAAGCGTCGACGCCCGTCATCCAAACCACGGACCTCATCTCGAGTTCCGGCGGTGTCTGCTACGGCATGTTCAACAGCATCGGCTCCAACCCGCTGATGACCGGCGGCTCGATCTTCGCCGCGCTCTGCGCCACCAACGTCGGCGTCAAGAACGTCAACGGCGCGAGTGCGCTGCTCACGCATGTCGTGATCACGGTGCTCGGCGGATCGATCAACGCTGGGGTATGGAACACCGACGCCGGCACGGGCAGCTCGACCGGCTTGCGTATCACCGTGTTCCCGGGCTTCCAGAGCTATGCGATCTTCAACGAAGCGAGCGGCGGCAACTTCGTGGTCGACATCGACAACTCCGTGCTGATCGGTTCGACCAACGTGATCCGCAACGACCCCGCGTTCACGACGCGCATCGGCGCCTCGAAGCTCGAAGGGGGACCGGTGATCGGCGGCGGCAATGTCATCTGCGCCGGCGTCCACGACGAGGGCTACACCTTCTTCCCCGGACCGGGATGTCCGCCGTGATGCCCGCCACCCCTCGCAACGACAGATAGGGAGAATAGCAACACCGATGCGGACTTTGATCGCCATCCTTTTTCTCGTATTCGCCGGCACTTGCGGAGCCTTGTGGTGGCTGCAGTTCGAATCCTACCCGCCGCAAGTGGAACTCCTCGCGGAGGTCGGCAAAATCGGCCGCAAGGCGACCATCGACCTGGCCTTGCGCGCCGATGCGCCCGGCCTGCGCGCGGTCGAAGTGAGAATTCGCCCGGAAGCAGCCAACGCCGAGCCGATCGTCCTGCACAGCGAAGGCTTCGAGGCTACGTCGTGGCGCGGCAGCGGTCTGCGCGAGCGACGCATCACCATCGAGCCCGACCTCACGGCACTCGGAGTACCCGAGGGACGCGCCGCGCTCGAAGTCGTCGTCGACAGCTACGCCTGGCACATTGTACCGCAAGCGGACTCGCCGCAACTGACGGTGCCGATCGAAATCGATCTGACGCCGCCCCGCCTAGAGATGCTCACGAGCGCGCACGCGATGCGCCTCGGCGGCGCCGCCCTCGTCGTCTTCAAACAGTCGGCCGATACCGTCGCGAGCGGCGTCGAGGTCGGCGACTACTACTTCCCCGCGAAGCGTGGCTACTTCGCCGACGCAGATGCCGCGTTGGCGTTCTTCGCCGTGCCCCAAGACCTCGACACCAAAGCGCGCCCGCGACTGGTCGCGCGCGACGCCGCCGGTAACCGGCGTGAAGTGCGCGTGCCGTGTCAGGTGCGCGCGCGCGATTTCCGCGAACGCACCCTCGAGATCAGCGACTCGTTCCTGCAGCGCAAGGTGCCCGAGATCCGTGAAGACAACCGCCTGCCGGCCACCGACGACCTGCTCCAGGGTTATCTCGAGATCAACCGTGACCTGCGGCGGCGCAACGAAGAGATGATCCGCGAGGTCACCCGCGAATCGCCGCCGCAGGCAGATTGGGATGGCTTCTTCCTGCGCCAGTCGCGCGCCGCCAGCGTCAGCAACTTCGCCGACCGGCGCGCCTACGAATACAAGGGCGAGATCGTCGACCGCCAGATTCATCTCGGCTTCGATCTCGCCTCGGTCAAGCATACACCGATCGAGGTGACCCAGAACGGCAAGGTCGTCTTCGCCGACTACCTCGGGATCTACGGCGACACCGTGATCCTCGACCACGGCCTCGGGGTGTTTTCCCTCTACGGCCATCTCAGCAGCATTGCCGTCGGCGTCGGCGAAACCGTCGCGCGCGGTGCGATCCTCGGGCGCAGCGGCGAGACCGGGCTCGCCGGCGGCGATCACCTGCACTACTCGATCATGCTGCATGGCATCCACGTCGATCCGGTCGAGTGGTGGGACCAGCATTGGCTGGAAGATCAGGTCTTCAGCAAACTGGCGCTGCTGCCGAAAGCAGCAGCGCCGCCGGAGGAAGCGAACTAGATGGCAAAGGCAACCCGCGAAACGATGTTGAAGAGCGGCGAGCAGTTGCTCGCGGAGTGGCAGCTCAGCGACGAGAGCAGCCCCGTAGCGCTGAGTGCAGCCCTAGGCCGCGACGCGGGGGCCGACCTCGCCATCGCCGAGCGACTCGGCCACCGCGCCACCGCCGATTCGGTCGCCGCCCTGCACCAGCTCGAGCACGCTGCCGCCGACAAGCTGGTGCGCAAGGAGGCGAAGCGCTCGCTGTATCGGCTCGAACAGAAGGGCGTCGACATCCAGCGCCCCAGCGTCGCACCGCCGCAGCTCGCCGAAGTGGAACCAGCGGCCATGGGCTACGTGTCGGCGATCGACGGCCGCGGCGACCAACTCATCTGGATCACCCGCTCGCAAGCCGGCACGCTCCTGCACGTGTTCGCCGTCATCAACGACCCGCTCGGCTTGAAGGAAGTGGAACTCGCCGAGACCTCGCGCCGTGGGCTGCGCGCGCTGCGCGCCGAACTCGTCGACAAGCACGACCTGCACATGATCGAAGCGGATTGGCGCTACTGCGACTTTCTCATCGACCGCGCCCTGCGCTGGTCGAGCGCGCGCGGCCTCGCCGGCGGAGACTACTTCGGCATCCGCGCCCGGATCACGAGCGAGCCGGTGCGCGAGCACGAGCCCATGATCCGCACGCTGCTCGATGCAACCGAGACGGAGCATGATCCCAGTCTGCTCACCCGCTCTCTCCTCCTCATGGGCGAGCCGGAGTTGCGCACCTGGATTCTCGGCCCGGACGACTTGCGCCCCTACCTGGAAGAGTGGCGCGAGATCCGTGCGAGTCCGTTGGTGCTCACCGAGGAGCAGCAATCGGAACGGCTGCAAGATCTCACGATGAAGGCCGTCGAGACGTTGTTCGGCGGCGAGCTGCAAGCGAGTTGGGGGCGGCGCTTGGAAGCGATGGCGCATTTCTTCCACGCGACCCGGCGCGTCGACGCGGCGAAGTCGGCCTTCGCCGCAGCCCTAGCACTCGGCAAGAGCGAGCAAGGCGGCCGCGGCATCCCGGTATTCGAGACCCTGACCCAGTCGTGCCTCGCGGCCTACGTGCAGATGGCTGAGCAGCAACGAGCCGACGAGCGGGAGTCGTCGCTGATCGTCACGCCGAGCGAGGCGGTACAGGAGGCAGAGGGCCGCAAGCGCAGCGACTGAGGCGGTGCGCCGGAGCCATGGGGAATCGCCTGGAATTCCCGCCGCGCTTCACAGCGATCCGGCCGACCGGATGATCGTCGCAACCGCCCTCCACCTCGGCGCGACGCTGGTCACGAGGGACGAGAAGCTGCGCGCGGCTCGGCGACCCGTGCGAGCCGCGCCAGAAACGATCCCGAACTGTCGAACTGCACCTCGTCGCTGGCACCGTCGAAGAGACTGGAGAACAAGGCCTTTTTGCCGGCCACCAAATGCGCGATGCGCGCCTCGATGCTGTCCTGGCTGAACTGGCCGCAAGCGGCGGGGACAAGCACCTTCGCCGCGGCAGGCGGCCCGCAGGGTGCTTGCGCACAAAGGTGCCCGTCCCCTTCTCCGCCGGCGGAATCGGACTCCAACCCCTGGGCCCCCGCTCCCCGCTTCCGCGAGGACAAGCTCCGCGAGGGCGACGAGAGCATGGTCCGTTTCGGCGAGCCTCGACAGGCGATTCGTGCGTGGCGTGCACCGGCCGCCTACCCCCAGCGCAGGGCTGGATCCGTACCCCAGCCCCGTCGTTCTCGCGCACGCGGGAACCCAACCCCGCCGCCTTTAGCACCGACCCATGCAGCCAGAACCAACCAATGCGCCTCCCCGGCCGGGTGAACCCTACTCGGCGGTCGCAGGGGGCAGAAGGACAGCAGGGGCGGCGGGGCGGGCTTCCTGGAACGTCGCCGGGCGGGCGATCAGGGTGTGGCCCGTCGTCTCCTCGATGCGCACCAGGATCGTGTCGCCCTGGCGTGCAGTCGCGCTCGGGAACACCGTCGTCTTGAAGTGCGGCGTCTTGCCCGCGGCCCAGCCCTCGCGCTTGCGCGCCGGGCCGTCGACCAGGACTTCGTGCACACTGCCGACCAGGGCGCGGTTGATCGCAGCCGACATCGTCTCTTGCAACCCGATCACTTCTTGCAAGCGCCGGCCCTTGACCTGGTCCGGCACATCATCGTCCCACTTCGCCGCCTTCGTCATGCTGCGCTGCGAGTACTTGAACATGAACGAACTGTCGTAGCCGACGTTGTGCATCAGCTCGTATGTCGCACGGAAGTCGGCTTCCTCTTCGCCCGGGAAGCCGACGATGATGTCGGTGCTCAACGCAATCCCCGGAACCGCCGTGCGCAAATCGTCGACCAGCCGCAGGTACTCAGCCACCGTATAGCCGCGCTCCATGCGCTCCAGCACCCGGTCGGAGCCGCTCTGCACCGGCAGGTGGAGTTGCGGACAGACCTTGTCGCACTCGGCCATTGCCGCGATCGCCGCCGGGGTCATGTCCGCCGGATGTGGCGAGGTGAACCGGATGCGCTCGATGCCATCGATCTCGTTGGTGCGCCGCAACAGCGTCGCGAAATCGGTCTCGCCGTCGGCGTAGGCGTTGACCGTCTGGCCGAGGTAGACCACCTCGCGGCAGCCGTCGGCGGCGAGCGCGCGCACCTGCTCGAGGATCGCTGCCGCCGGCAAGCTACGCTCGCGTCCGCGCACGTAGGGGACGATACAGAAGGTACAGAACTTGTCGCAGCCGCGCATGATCGTCACCCAGCTACGGATGCTGTCGCCGCGCGCCGGCGCGATGTCGGCGTAGGTCTCGGCGCGATCGAGCCGCACATCGACGAACGGGTCGCCGACGGAACCCTGCAGCAGTTCGGGAAGACGGCGGTAGGAGTCGGGACCAACGACGAAGTCGACCCACGGCAGGCGGGCCATGAGACGGTCGCGCACGTGCTGCGCCATGCAGCCCGCGATGCCGAGTTGGACGTTGGGGCGGCCGGCCTTGAAGCGGGAAAGCTGGCCGAGGCGGCCGATGATGCGGTCCTCGGCATTCTCGCGGATCGCGCAGGTGTTGAGCAGCAACACGTCGGCGGTCTCGGGATCGAGGGTGCGGGCGAAGCCGTTGCGTCCGAGATGACCGAAGATGGTCTCGGTGTCCGCCAGATTCATCTGGCAGCCGTACGTCTCGATATAGATGGTCGACATCTTGCCCACGTCTCAATGGGCTTCTATACCTCAAGCTGAGGCTTGCATGAAAGGACGAAGAATCCCGAACCACGCGCCCGGCCGCGCGCCGGCGCCCAAACCCGCTTCCTACGAGCAGTTCGAGGCGACCCTGCTGCACTGTCCCAAGTGTCGCGAGGCCGTCGCGGTTCGCAAACGGCTGCTGCTCGTGTTGCCGCATGGCGAAAAGTTCGAGTACGTCTGCGCCCGCTGCGCGACGACCTGCGGCGAGAAGATCGAGTCGGGTCCGACGGGTAGCGTCGGCTGAGTACCATGCCCGCCGCTAGCACTCCACGCGTCGCCTCCCTGTTGCCGAGCGCGACCGAGATCATCTGCGCCCTCGGGCTGCGCGACCGACTCGTCGGGGTCTCGCACGAATGCGACTTCCCCGCCGGCGTCGACGGCCTGCCCCGGCTGACCCGGGCCAAGATCGACCCACGCGCTAGCTCGCAGCAAATCGACGCGGCAGTGCGCGCACTCGTCGCCGACGGGCTGAGCGTCTACGAGATCGATACCGATCTTCTCCGCGCTGCCGCGCCCGACGTCATCGTCACCCAAGACCAGTGTGACGTCTGCGCGGTGTCGCTGCGCGAGGTCGAAGCCGCGACGCGCGACCTTCTCGGCGTCAACGCCACGATCGTGTCGTTACGACCCACCGCGCTCGCGGAGATCTTCACCGACATCGAACGAGTGGCGGAGGCGCTCGGCGCTCAGCGCGCCGCGTGGGAGCTGCTCGCCGCGCTGCACGCCCGCGTCGACTCGGTGCGCAAGCGCACTGCCGCGGCGCGCTACCGGCCGCGTGTCGCCTGCATCGAATGGATCGAGCCGCTGATGCTCGCCGGCAACTGGATCCCGGAGATCGTCACGCTCGGCGGTGGTTCCTACGACGCGGTCGCACCGGGCACGCACAGCCCGACATGGGACTGGGCTCAATTGGCCGCGTACGCGCCCGAGGTGGTGCTCGTGATGCCGTGCGGCTTCGGGCTCGAACAAACCCGCGCCGAGCTCGCCACGCTGACCGAGCACCCGCATTGGCGCGAACTGCCCGCGGTGCGCAACGGCCGGGCCTATGCGGTCGACGGCAACGCCTACCTCAACCGCCCCGGCCCACGTATCGTCGACAGCGTCGAACTGGCGGCAGGCCTGATCCAACCCGGTCTCCTCGCCAGCCGGATCCCGCCGGACAGTTACTTCCGCATCGAAAGCGAAAGATGATTCGCGCGGCGAGTTGATATCGAAACTCGCCGCCGTACGTTGCGCGGTGCTAGCAAGCGAAGCACCGGATTATAGCCTCCAGTCTGAAGCCTTCCCTGGGACCGCGGGCGTCCCGCCCGCACCGGCGAGGTTGGAGCGCGGCTCGGTGTGCTGGTACCAGGACTGCGGGCGGGACGCCCGCGGTCCCAGGGAAGGGCCTACGCTGCGCAGGCCCGACAAGGGGGCGCAGGCGCGCGCCGATCCCGAGTTGGCGGTGCTGTCGGCGGATGCAACACATCGACCACGGGCCGGGCGGCGACGCGGCCAGGGATTCGAGGTTTCCGAGCCGCCGCGCAGCGATCGGACTCAACGGCAGAGAAGACGGTTCGTGCGCGCCGCGCATGCGCCGGGCTCGCTCCAGCGCCGGCTCGCGCATTCCCCATCGGCACCGAACACGATCGCGGTCTCGACCGCACCCGGCGCCGGCAGGATGCGGTCGGCGCCACGCACTTGAATCGTCCACGACAGCAAGCCGTCGCGGCGCGCCGATAAGTCCCGCAGCACGACCTTGGTCACACCGCCATGGATTCCCGCGTTGTCGCGATAGGTCCAGCGATTGCCAACACGGTTGACGCTCCAGCCGCTGCGCGACTCGCCGCCGCGCAGACCCCCGGGCACGGTTGCGTCGACGGCGCCGGGGATAACGAAGCGGACGCCGTTAGCCGGCGGATCGACCCCGATCCACGGCTTCGGGATGACCGCTTGGCCCGAGAAGCGCACCTGGAAGCGACTGCCGCGCATGGTCAGCCGGCCACGTTCGAGGGGCGCCGCATCCTCACAGACTGGCTGCGGACCGTCCTTCCAGAACTGCAACAAGTCGAACAACGCCTGCGGCGCATTGACCGGCGTCGCCCGGTCGAGCTGGTCTGTATCGCTGAGCCCGTGGCAGTTGGCGCACACCCGCACCTCGCCCGGCTGGAACGTCAGCCAGTAACGCTCGCGGACGACGCCCTCACCGACCGGATCGGTGAGCTGCCACGTCAGCGCGCGCCGCGCCGGCACGAAGGCTGCCATCGAACCGTCTCGTCCGAGCACGACGCTGCCCGGAGGTCCGGACACTGGCGGGTTGGCCGCAATGGCTACCGGGTCGTGCAGCACCCGCGGCAGGATCCGCCGACCGGGGCGTAGCACGCCGCTGCTCGGCCGCACGGCCGCGCGCAGCGAGTCGGCCTGGAAGAACTGCATGTATTCGACGTCGTAGACCCTGCCTGGAAGCGAGATCGACTCGACCCCGTCAGGGACCCGTAGGTTGACCGGCTGCTGCAGATCGAGGTCGTCGCGCGCGGTGACGTCGCGGCTCACCACCAGCGCGAGCTCGTTCGCTTCGAGGTAGGCGCGCAGCTCGGCCAGTGCGACACCCGCGGCGTCGAACATCGCCTGCTCGGGCGACGGCAGGGCCAGCGGCTCGACGACCGGGCGCGGCCGCGGCCGAACCTCGACCGGATTGAGTTCCCAGAGCGTTCCGGAAAACTCGACGAAAACGTCAGGGGTCCAGTAGGCGATGCTCTTGGTGATGCCGGAGGTCAACACCACGTCGGCGCGCAGGTAGCCATCCGGACCGGAACCCAGCAATTTCAACCGAAAGTCATAGCGCGAGTCGTGCGGTCCGCCGCTCGTCGCCTCGGCCCGGGTCTCGGCCGTGTGAACGGCAACGAGTTGACCGTCGGCAAGCGGCAGCGGCTCGCGGTAGTGACCCGAGTGGTTCGGTGTAGCGCCGACGCCGCTCGTATCGGGATGGGTGAGGTACTCGACGACGACGTCTTCGGCGGCAAGGTTCGGCGGTGCATTGATGACGACGAGTTGGCCGGCGGAATGCGTCTGGAATTCGGGCGCCTCGATGCCCAGGTAGCGCCCGGGCACCATCGGATCCTCGGCGATGTGGAAGAAGTTCTCAATGGCGTTCGGGTTCACCCGCGGGTACTGGCCGTAGTACTCGACGACATTGGCGTCATCCGTGCGTGCGGCAGCGAGGTAGTGGTGCAACTCGTGGCGACCGAGGTGGTTGAGCACTTCGCCTTCGGTGCCGTCTTCGCGGATCGTCCACGGGAAGAAGTGATTGAAGCGCACGCCGTAAAGACCGGTGCCGGCTAGCAGGTCGGTGCGACAACTGCGCGGTTCGGGAAAGTCTTCGGTCAAGTCGGTGCTGAACGAGGCTTCGACCGCCTCGCTACTGAACGTCACCGAACCGTAGTTGGTTCCTCCGTCGCACCCCTGGCCGGTGCCGAGGTGGGCATCGCCGTCGGCGAGTTGGTCGCGCTGGAGGTGGTCCCACTGAGTGAACACGACGCGCCCGAAACTGTCGATGATCGGGTGGAAGTCGCCGGAGGGTGCGTGGTTGAGCAAGCGCAACTCGCCGCTGCTCGGATCGAGGCTCCACAGTCCGGTGTTCGTCGGCGTGCGCTCGTACTCGTCGAGTTGCGGATAGAGGTGGCTCTCGCCCGCACGGGTGCGATCACTGATGAAGAGGATGCGGTCATCGGTGCCGTAGGCGGGCATGACGTTGTTGAAGGCGTCAGGCTGGTTGGCGACGCGAGTGATGACCGGCGTTTCGGTCGATCCGAGGCCGGTGATCTCGTAGAGCTGCCAGACGTGGGTGAGCACTTCGTATTGCCGCGAGGCGCCGCCGACGACCATGCTGAAGATCGCCTTGGTGCCGTCCCAGTGCATGGCCGGGTCGCGCACGGCGATGGCGTCTACGCCCTGGAATCCGTCGGGGTCGCTGCTGCCGAAGCCGGCAGCGGCGGTGAGGTTCTCGATCGAGCCATCGCCGTAGCGGATCCACAGGTCGCCGCCCCGGGCAGCGGAGCCGACGTCGGAGCGGTGGTTCGCGAAGGTCGAGCCGATGGTCGCAAAGTCGGGACGGATCGGGACTTGGGTGACAAAAAGAATGGGATTCGCGGTCGGCTGGGCGACGACGGTGGGTGCGCCGGCGGCGAGCACGGTGGCAAACATCGCTACGGCCCACCATCGGGCTGAAGAACTCTCGATCATCACGGGATTCCTTTCGCACACTCACGCTAGATGGGTGGATTCGTTTTGCAATGACGAATCACGCGCGCGGCTACGCTCGGGTTCATCGGCATCGCTGCGAAAGTAGGAGAGGAGCGTCAACGCACGGTCGACGCTCCGTCAAGCGGGAGTAGCACAGCGACGCTTTCGTTACTGCGTCGCAAGCTCGCGAAGCTGGCGTTGCACCACGGCTTCCAATTCGGTTCCGCGCACCAAGGGCAGCGCGGCCTGCAATTGCGCGCGCGCTTCGTCGTGGCGCCCGAGTCGGTACAACACGTTGGCGTAGTTCAGGCGCGCGCTGGTATAGCCAGGATGTTCGGTGATCAAGTCGGCGAGCACGACGGCGGCACCAGCGTCGTCGCCGTCGTGCGAGCGCAGGAGCGCGATGTTGTTTCGCAGCCGGCGATCGCCGGGATAGTAGCGCAGCATCTCGGCATAGACGCGTTCGGCCGCAGCCGGACGACCTGCCTCGGTCTCCAGTGAAACCAGCGCACCAGCCGTCTCGAGATCGTCGGGCCGGTCGCGCAACGCCTCGCGGTAGAAGCGCCGGGCACTGGCGACGTCGCCCTCGGACCGGTAGATCGCGGCCAGGTTCGCATACACGTCGCCGTAACTACTGCCCTGTGCGATCAGACGCTCGAGGATCACCTTGGCCTCCGCGCGCCTGCCGGCAACCCGGTAGAGGTAGGCGAGGTTGTTCAGCGCCGGAGCCGCGGCTTTACGCGTGGACTGTGCGTAGCGCTCCTGAAGCACGATCGCCTCCTCGATACGGCCCTGCTGCTGCAGTAGTTGTGCCTCGGCGCTCCACATTGCCGCGCCCATCGCAGCGCCTGCTGCGCGAGCCCTTGCCAAAGTGCCCGCCGCGGTCTCAGCGTCGTTGCGCTCGAGATGGTGCTGCACCAACCGTCCCCACAACAATGTCGCCTCGGGCGCAGCGCCTAGCGTCGTCTCGAGAAAGGTTTCTTCGTCGCGCCAGACCTGGTTGCGCGCCACCGTAGCCGCTGCTCCGGCGGCAATCGCGACCAATGCGAAACCGCCTGCGGCGACGCGCCACGCGATTTGATTCGCGCGCAGGCCGGCATCGACGGCAAGCGCGAGCAGCAGAACGAAGGGGAACGACGGGAAATAGGCAAACCTCTCGGCCATCATCGCGCCCATGTCCGCCGGGCCGGCCGGTCTCCAGACGCCGGCGAGCGGCAACAGCGCCGCCGCCAGCATGGTTGCGGCCAGGACGATCGGCGCCGGCTGCGCGGTGCGGCGCACCACCACCGCGCCAGCGGCGACGCTGCCGATCAGCGCAGCCAGTGCCAGCCCGAAGCGCGGGTCGAGGGGCGACGCGACGTAGGGATTTACGATGTAGGCGCTCTGCCCAACGGGCCAGAGCAGCGCGCCGAGGTAGCCGAGTAGCGTCGGTGCCGCACTGAGCGCGACGGCCGCCGGGGTGTGCGCCGCTGGAGCGCCCGGACCCGGAACGTCGATCACGACGATGCGCCAGAACCCATAGGCCGCGACGACGACGAGAAAAGGCAAAGTGGCGCGCAGGGCCTGTTGCAGCGAGTGGCGGCGACCGACGAGGTCCACGAGGAACACCCAGGCGACCGCGACTATTGCCATTTCCTTGGCCAGCAGGCCCGCAGCGAAGGCGATCGGTGCTAGCCACGCCAGCCGCGGCCGCAGGTGCAGCATCATCGCCACCAACACGAAAAGGTAAGCGAGGAGATCGGTGCGGCCGGCGATCCAGGCGACGTTCTCGGTGTGGATCGGGTGCACGGCGAACACCAAGCCCGCCACCAGGGCAACCCGCGCACTCATTCCCAACTGGCGAATAAACACGAACGAAAGCAAGCAGTTGACTGCATGCAGGCAGACATTCGTGAAATGATAGCCGAAGGGATCGAGGCGCCACCAGGCGTAGTCCCAAAGATACGAGAGCGTCGTCAGGGGTCGGTAGTAGCCGTAGGCGTTGTCCGTCTCGGCGCGGCGGAAGAAGTCGCTGGTGAGGATTTCGACGATGCGATCCGAGGCTCGCGCCAGGCGCCCGTCCAAAACGAGGATGCGGTCATCCCATACGAAGTCGCCGGCCAGGCTGTTTGCGTAGGCGGCGACGGCGGCGAGCGCAATCAAGCCGAGCGCCGCGACGCTCGAACGTTCGATCGGAACCAGGTTGGGCGAAGAGATGCGCATCGGCGAGGCCCGCGCGCCGTCGGCGCGTCGGGCAGGTTGCCTTCTCTGCCGGCGGACCCCGCTGTGTCAAGCCGATCGAAATCAGCTGAAGCAAAGATCTCGATTGACTCGGCGTGTCACGGGGGAGTATTTTCGGGTCCGTCATCGTCGCGCGTCATGTTGGCGCGAGGGCTGCAATTGCGTTTCCTTTTTTGTAGGGGGTTCCAATGAGATTCAAACTGTTCGCCGCATTCGCCTTCATGGTGCTGTGCAGCGTTTCGGCACCGGCGTTCGCATCGCCGCCGGCCGGTAGCTTCGTGGCGATTTGGGAGAACGTGTGGGACGAAGGCGGCAGTGTACAAGTCGTCGAGTCGGGCACCAACTCCCTCGGCTACGAGGACGTGCAGTGGACTTCCCTCGCCCTCCTCAGCGGCAGCGGCTGCTGCGATCAGTTCTACAGTGAGAGCAACGTATCGCGCATGCAATGCTCGATCGTGTCGCACCCCGAGAGTTGCTCCGGGAACTTCTTCGCCGGCGCGACCTGCGACGAAGTCGAGGGTTGTGTCACAGAAGAGCCGGTATGCTGCGGCGACGTCCGCTCGGGGCTCTGCTACACCTTCGAGCCAAACCTTGCGGGCGCGGTTGCCCCCGAGCAATGCGTCACCGCATGCCTCTCGGACAACGACTGCAGCCCGAACGGCTGGTGCGACAAGTGGAGCGAAGTTTGCCCCAGCAATGAAGTCAACAAGAGCTTCATCGAGCCGGACGACAATCAGATCTGCTTCGATACGATCCATCCGGCGAAGTGCAACATGCTCGGCGGTTATCCCGTCGCCGGCGGCGAATGTAATTTCGTGACCGGTTCGTGCGAGCAGCCTGGCGACGAGATCGTATGCTGCGAGTACGGCGACATCAGCCTCAACCAGGTCAGCAGCGAATGCACGGACATCGCGCTGGGCGGTTGCCTCGAGACCGAGGGCAATCCCCGTCCCGGAGAGGTTTGCACCCAGAACGGCTGTGAGCCTGAACAGGCCCCGCCGTTCTGCTGCGACTGCAACGGCCCCGGCGCCCCTTTCCCGTCGGTTTGCTTCGACACGACCAGCCCGTCGGCCTGCATCGACGCCGGCTGCGTGCCGGTCGCCGACGGACTCTGCGATCCAGTGACCGAGAAGTGCCTGGTCGACTCGACCCCGACACCGACTCCGATCAACACGGCGACTGTCGTGCCGAGCTCGACTCCAACCACGATTCCGACAAGTACGCCGACAAGTACGCCGACGAACACCCCGACAGCGACGCCGACGCAGACGCCAACCCAGACGCCGACTCCGGTCTGCGGTGACGGCGAAGTCGAGG
>Ga0163144_10015291_pt1 | contig 15842 bp, 7 predicted proteins | sample OliLak19BULKMAT1_FD_123175 | JGI IMG/M metagenome (GOLD analysis project Ga0163144, IMG submission 123175) | Freshwater microbial mat bacterial communities from Lake Vanda, McMurdo Dry Valleys, Antarctica - Oligotrophic Lake LV.19.BULKMAT1 | ecosystem: Environmental > Aquatic > Freshwater > Lake...
CTGCTGAGTTGCGTCGCACGGGCAGTTGAACAACACATCGCTGAAACACAACAATCCGAGGCCATCCGAGTCATTGCAACGGTTGTTGAACAGTTGCGCCATGTTGGATCACCACCAGTTGAACGAACTGCCGAGCCGCAGAATCTTCAGCCGGATCGCTATGTTCATATTGGGGCACTGATCCTTGATCGCTATCGCCATGCAGCAACATTCCAGGAACAATCACTGCGGCTGACCCCAATTGAGTATGCTCTGCTGCTGTGCCTTGGCGAAATGCAGGGCCAAGTTCTCGCCTATGCCGATATTGTCTTCCGTACCCATGGCTATACTGTGGAAGAATCGGAAGCACAAAGTATGCTCAAGGTGCATGTCCATAATCTGCGCCAGAAGATCGACCAATCATACCTTGTAAATGTCCGCGGTACCGGGTATATGCTGGCTGTCCCAGATGTCGAAAACAAATAGAAAGAACATATTAATCTGCCGTGGTATGTCATTCTGAGCAAAGCGAAGAATCTCCTCTTCTGATGCAATGCGCTAGATCCTTGGCCCATAAGTACTGCGTAACGTACGTTTCCTGGCATACTCTCCCGCACCCCTGCTGTGCTTCCCTCTCGCGCTGGGAGCGGGGCCGGGGGTGAGGGTTATAAAGCGAAGAAGAAACCATGATTCATTATGATCTGTTGATTGCCAATGGCGAATTGATCAACCCTGGTGCGAATCAGATCGGACGCTACGATATTGCTATCCACGCTGGGCGTGTTGCAGCAATCGCGCCATCGATTGACCCGGCCCTGGCTGCCCGTGTGATCGATGCACACGGGCAGATTATCACTCCAGGCCTGATTGATCTGCACACCCATATCTACTGGGGCGTCACCTACTGGGGCATCCAACCCGATCCAGTTGCGGCCCGCACTGGCGTGACAACCTGGCTCGATGTCGGCAGCGCTGGCGCATATAGCTTTCCTGGATTCCGCAAATATGTTGTCGAGCCGAGCCAGGCCAGAATCTATTGCCTGCTGAATCTTTCTGCAATTGGCCTGATCGCGCCAAGTTGGGAATTTGCCAACCTCGATTACTGCGATATCAATCTGGCCGCCCGTATGATCGCCGAGCACCGTGATGTCATTCTGGGTATTAAGGCGCGCATCGATAACAACACAACCCGCCAGAATGGTATTCGCCCACTCGAAATGGCCCGTACCCTGGCCGATCAGGTCGATCTGCCATTGATGGTTCATATCGGTAATGGCCCGCCGCCGTTCGATCAAATCGCATCACTATTGCGCCCTGGCGATATCCTGACCCACTGCTTCACTGGTGGAACCCACTGCATTATTCGCCCAGATGGAACCGTCGATCCACTCGCCCGCGAACTTCAGCAATGTGGCGTTCTGCTCGATATTGGCCATGGCACAGGCTCGTTTGCCTTCGATGTTGCCGAATCGGCCATGGATCAGGGTATCATCCCCGATGTGATCAGCAGCGATATTCACCAGTTGAGTGTCCAGGGGCCAATGTTTGATCTGCCAACGACACTCTCGAAATTCCTCAACCTTGGCATGTCCCTTCCCGCTGTGATCGAACGGGCCACTGTTCGCCCTGCACGCGCCATGCGCCGCCCCGAACTTGGCACACTCGCTATCGGTTCTGTTGCCGATATTGCACTCTTTCAGATAGAACAGGGCAGCTATACATTCCACGATGTCCAGATGGCCGCTCGGCCCGCTAATCAGCAACTTGTGTGTTCCGCAACGATTGTCGCCGGTGTGGAACTCGAACGTCAGCCCGAACTCCCGCCTGCGCTATGGGCCGAATTACCCATGCATCAGCAGCGGCGCTGAGATTGCCCAACACCATGCTATAATCCATACCATGATCGGGGTATCTGGGTGCCCTGGCATATCGAGATATCTATGACGATCACGCCGCACAATGCTGAAACTGCTGATCTAGGGCTTGCCAGTGAGTTTGAGATACGCAACCAGGTGCTTAGTAACCTGTTGAAGGTTTCAACCTATCTCGTCTCGGTCCTGAATCCAGAAGAACTGCTGACCGACCTCGTCCGGCGAGTTGTGGAAGTCGTTCCCGCCGTCCAGGCTGGCCAGCTATGGCTGTTTGATCGCCAGCTCAACCAGCTACGGGTCGAATCATCGTGTAGCGCAGATGGCGATCTGAGCCAGGCCTCATTACATGGGCTGCGTTTGCGTCCTGGCGAAGGGCTACCAGGCATGGTGCTCCAACGTGGCGAGCCGATTCTGCTTGATAATCGCGCCTACCGCGAGATCGTTGCACGCGTTAGCCCGCGCAGCGTCGCCGATATTCGGGCCTACCTGGATCTTCTGCCCCGCGATCTTCAGGGCGTTGCGCTACCACTGCGCATCGGCAACGAGGTGATTGGCGTACTCGAACTGCTCAATCTGGGCAGCCGCATCCTGTTACATCGCCCCGATCTGCAGGTGCTGCAAACCTTTGCCAACCTCGCTGCCGGCGCAATCAAGAATGCACAGCTCCATGCCCAGATGCAGGCCTACCAGCGCCGCCTGGAAGCCTTTAGCGCCATCGGTACGGTTGTCAGCACCGCAGCCGATCTATCGGAACTCGTCGGCAATGGCCTCGATGTCATTCTGAGCGTCGTTGGTACTTCAATTGGCGCATTGTTATTGCTTGACCCAGCTCGGAGCGTGCTGACGCTTGGTGCCCATCGCAGCCTACCGCCTGCCTATATCGTTCACCAGCAGGAGATAGGCATCGCCAGCGCCGATTGTGAAGAGGCCGTGCGCTATGGGCAGCCAATCCGTCGGCTGCTGATCGCCGAGGGTGGCGAGGAAATCCTGATCGATACTGGTCTCAGCAGTTGTGCCTATATTCCGCTGCTGGCCGGTGGGACGGTTGTTGGGATTATTTCGCTCTTTGGCGATAACAGCCTGCCAGAACGGGTTGATGTTCAGGCGCTCATGATGATCGGCAGCCTGATTGGCTTCGCAATCGCCAACGTGCGCCTCTATCAAGAAAGCCAGAATGAGCGCCGCAAGCTCACTGCGCTGGTCAATAGTATCGCGGAGGGTGTGGCGCTGTGTGATCGCGATGGTCAATTGGTGCTTGCCAACCAAACAGCACTCGAACTGCTATCGATTGAGCATTTCCCATATCAGATCGCAGATCGCGATATGTCCAGTATTTTTGCCATTCGTGATCTCGAGGATACCCCGCTCTCCCCGGATCAATTACCATTAACACGCGCTCTGGCTGGTGAGGTCTATCACGATTACCGCGTGATGCTGCGTGGTGCCAGTGGCAATAACACAGTCATGAGTTTTACCGGCGCACCGGTTCATGGCGATGGCGAACAGGTTGAGGGTGCTGTTGTCGTCTTTCGTGATGTCACACTCAACCAGAAGGTCGAACGAGCCAAGGACGATTTCCTGGCGGTTGCCGCACACGAACTGCGCAGCCCGCTTGCAGCGGTTCGCGGCTATACCGATCTGCTGCTGCTACGCGAGCAGCGCCGTGGGAGCGAGGAATCATCGCCCGAGATGCGTGGGCTGAATGTTCTTGCACATCAGGTTGGCCATATGCTGCGCCTTGTGGATAGCCTGCTTGATGTTTCACGGCTTGCTGCTGGCCAGTTCAGCCTGCAGTTTCAACGCTCCAATCTCATTCACCTGGCTGGCCAGGCAATTGAGCAACTTCGCCCAAATACCGGCGAACGCATCCTTGTGCTTGATGCACCTGCTTCAGAACTGACAATCCTTTGCGATCCGCTGCGTATTCGCCAGGTACTGACGAACCTGATCAGCAATGCCATTCGCTATAGCCCGAATGGTACAACAATCATGGTGCGGGTGTGGTTCGGAGCCGCTGATCGGATTGCCGCTCTGCATCCTGTTTTTGCCCACGCACGCGCCATTGCTGGGTATCCGCCGCTACCAAATGATCAAGAACCATATGCAGTGCTGTCGGTCACCGATCAGGGCAGCGGTATGTCATCTGAACAAATCGCACGCCTGTTCAAACGCTATGCCCGCGGCAACCAGCGTGCAGGCGAAGGGCTTGGCCTCGGGTTGTATCTTAGCCGTGAATTTATCACTCGCCATCAGGGTGAAATCTGGGTGGAAAGCCAGGAAGGCCGCGGGAGTGTTTTTTATGTTGCACTGCCCAGTGGTGGCCCATCTGGCATTGATGCCGATGGCCTGCTGACACTGTGATGACAAAACTGCCACCCCTCCGCCGTTACTCTCGCCATTGATCACACGTTGCAGTTTATAGGGAATGTTATTACTCATCACAAAGGAGATAGAAGGCATGAAGATTGTCGTCGTTGGCACTGGGTTCGTTGGTCTGCCGCATGCGGCCGTGTGCTCAGAATACGGACACGAAGTCTACGCATACGATATTGATGAGCGCCGACTCGCCGCATACCGCTCGTGCGATCCGGCACAGATTGAACAGTATGTCAATGAACCAGGCCTGGCTGCCATCGTCGCAGAAAACCATGGTCGCTATCTTAACTTCACCAGTGATCTCGAACCGATTATTGAAGGCACCGACGCCTTTTTCTTCTGTCTGAATACGCCGCCCAAGCCAGATGGCTCATCCGATCTGAGCTACTATTTTAATGCAACACATCATATTGCTAAGCTGCTGGCCAAGCGCAAGGATACTCGCCGCGTTGTGCTGATCAATAAAAGTACCGTTCCAATCGGCACTGCCCGTATACTCGAGAATATCCTGCGCGAACACGATGTGCCAAATGTTGGTGTTGCCTCGAACCCGGAATTTTTGCCCGAAGGCGATGCCGTCGAAAAATCGCGCCGCCCGGATCGCGTCGTCGTTGGTGCGGATACCGAGGAGGATTTCCGCATTCTGCGCCGCATCTATTCGCAGTTTACCAACCATGTGCGCATTCGTTATATCGAGACAACCCCAGAAACTGCTGAGGGAACCAAATATGTTGCCAATACGCTGCTGCTGACCTATATTTCATTCTGGAATGGCGTTGGCGCACGCCTCGGCGAGACATTCCCGAATGTTCGTATGGAGGATCTGAAGCGGGGCGTCACTGCCGATAGCCGGATCAGCACCTGGGGCTCATATGTCTCGAATGGTGCCGGCGGCTCGTGTTTTGGCAAGGATATTCAATCGCTGATCTATCAGTTCAAGAACGCTGGCCAACCAGCCGATCTGCTGCAATCAGTCTATAATATCAATGAACATCAGAAGACCTATCTGCTGGATCGAGCTGCCCGCGATGCCGGAGTAAACTTTAATCAGAAGACAGTCGCATTGTTGGGGTTGGCCTTCAAGAAGCAAACCAATGATATGCGCGATGCATCATCACTCAAGGTCGTGGAATCCCTGCTTGGGCGCGGTGTGCGTGAAATACGTGCCTATGATCCAATGGCAATCCACGAGGCTCGCAAATTCTTGAGCACCGATAAGAACCACCTGTTCGAGAAAATCACCTATCACGAAACAGTCCAGGAGGCACTTAAAGGCAGTGATATGCTGTTTATATCGACGGATTGGGAAGAATTTCGGGGCCTCTCACGAACAATCGAACAGGTTGTCCAGCCGCCATACCTCGTCATGGATGGCCGCCGAATGATCCCCGATTATGAAGAACTGGTTGCTCGCGGCTATAGCTATCTGTCCGTTGGTGGGCAGTTGATGGACGCGAAATAGCTGCCACATACGCAATAGAGTGGTATGATAGGCCCAGGATTATGGCAGCAAAGGTGGTGCGGCATGCCGCACCACCTGGTTTGCATTTCTGAGTTATTATATTGTCATCATTTTGTAAACCTCGAATGTGATAATAGATAGTAACAAGCGCTATAATATATGAAAGTTCCTGTGGACTACGTGCGGGTTCGTCGCGTCTATGCTATCGGTGATGAGTGAGCGACCAGATCGTCCACCAATCCTCAACAGATCTCGATCCGGTGATCGAGGTTCGGATTGATGTCCTCACTCGAATTGGTCAAGCGATCGAAGCGGCTGCTACACTGGATGAATTGCTCCTCCTCTCACTCTATGAACTAACCCAGTACTTTGGTATGGCCTGGGGCGCAGTTGGCCTCCTCGATGATACAAACAGCCTGCAAATTGTTGGAGAGTATCCTCCACAGATTGTGCGGCTCTCGTCAATCCCACTCGATGATCTGCCAGCCATGCGGCGTGTTTTGCGTCAGCGCGAAACCGTTATTGTGAGTGTCAATCTAGAAAATGACCCATCGCCATTTGATGATTTTATTCGTGCTCGCGATATCCAGACGATCTTGCTCGTTCCCTTGATCGCCCAAGATACTGCAATGGGTGTGTTGGGGCTCGGCGCCGCGAGCACACCGCATAACTTTACTCAATCCGAATCTGCGCTTGCACGGGTGCTGACAAGCCAGATCGCAACGGCAATTGCTTCGTTACGCCTCCACGAAGCCGCTCGCCGCCGTACACAAGAACTCGCCACCCTGAACGAGATTGCAGCGGCGATCACATCAACACTCGATACCCGTGAAGTCTATCGCCTGGTGGTTCAAAAGTTGAGCGTCTACTTTCAGGTTGAAGCTGGCTCATTACTGCTGATCACCGAACCAACTGGCGATCTCATTTTCGTGATGACACTTGAGGGTGGCGAGGAACGTCTCGCTGGGGTGCGTGTCCCGGCTGGCCAGGGTATCGTTGGCGATGTCATCCGCACCCGCCAATGGGCGATTGTGCATGATGTCGCAACCGATCCGCGTTTCTATCGTAAAGTGAGCGATGATCTTGGGTTCATCAACCGCTCGATCCTGTGTGTGCCAATGATCGCGAAAGGGCGCGTGATCGGTGCAATTCAACTGCTCAATAAATACGATGGCAATTTCGAAGATGATGAAGCCGAGCGCCTGACGCGTATGGCGGCATTTATTGGTGTCGCAATTGAAAACGCTCGCTTATTCCAACAAGTCGCCGATGGTCGTGACCGGCTTGCAGCTATTCTGGATTCGACTGCCGACGGCATTCTGATGACGGATATGCACAGCACGATTCTGACTGCCAACGCTATGGCAGCTCGAATTGTTGGCGTTGCTGAGCAGGATCTGATTGGACGTTCATTGGATGATGTGTTGGAGGGCCTACGCACAAGTGCCCAGGAGGTTGTCCAGCGCCAATGGGGTAATGGTGCCGGTGGGCCGGATGAGCCACCAATTGTCGTCACCGAGTTTAGTTTCGCCAAAGGTCCGCATCGCTATAGCAGGCTTCTGCGGCTACCAGTTCATGATGACCACGGCAATATTTATGGGCATCTGGCGGTTCTGCGCGATATTACCCAGGAAAAAGAGCTCGAAAAGCTTCGCGATGACTATACGAGTATGCTTGTTCACGATCTGCGAGCACCCTTAACATCAATCATGAACGGAATCATGATGGTGCAACGTTTGTTGATCGGCCCGCTGAATGATCAGCAGCAGGAATTGCTCAAGATCGCATATCAGGGTAGCACAACCATGCTCGCACTGATCAATAATCTGCTCGATATATCGAAAATGGAACAGGGTAGTATGTCACTTGACCGTAAACCCCTGATTCCCTATGCAATTATTGATCGCGCCCTCGAACGACTCCAGGCTTCTGCTAACAGTTCGTTCATTAAGGTAGAGCAACGCCTTGCTGCACACCTACCACCGCTAGAAGCGGACGATGAAAAGATTGTGCGTGTGCTGCAGAATTTGCTCGATAATGCCATCAAATTTTCGCCAAGTGGCCAGGTTGTGACGCTCGGGGTTGATCTCGTAACCTCGACTCATCCGCTTTCTGCACAGGTGCCGATACGTAATCCGTTCCCGCCAGGCGATTGGATGGTCTTCTGGGTGCAGGATGTTGGTAAAGGCGTCCCTTCAGCCTACCATCGCCGCATCTTCGAGAAGTTCGGCCAGATTCGTGGGCAGAAAGTGCGTGGAACAGGGCTCGGTCTGGCGTTTTGTAAACTAACAGTAGAAGCCCATGGCGGCCAGATCTGGGTTGAAAGTGAAGAAGGGCATGGGAGCGTCTTTGTTTTCATTCTCCCACTTGCTGGATAAGGTTTTGTACATCATTCAGATGAAAGACTTTACACCGGCAGCAAAGCATACGCTACTTGATACTCAATATACGTTCAGTTATAATTGGGATGGTTTATAGCCGCCTCCCGAAATATTGTAAACCATAGGCAAGTGATGATGGGGTTTCGATGAATTGGTTAATCCAGTGGGCCCGATCGAAACTCAGTTTGAAGATCCTTCTACCGTACCTTCTGGTTACGGTTTTTGTCGCGTCGATTGGTGGCGGAGTTGGCATGTTCTTTGTTGTGACCTCAGCGGAAGAGCGTGTGCAGAATCTGCTCGCTCAGATTGCTCGAAGCACAACCGATGAGCTTGTTCGGCGTGAACGTAATCATCTCGATTTCCTGCTACTGGTTGCCTCTGCTCCTGCCACTCAGGGCCGCCCATCGGTTGCGGATGCCTTTGATAATGGCGATGCCCAACAGGTTCAATCTGTGCTGGCTCCCTATTATGGCTTGGGCGTTTCGAATATTACGCTTGATATCGACCGCATGGTTGCTTTTGATCGCAATGGTAAGACCTATGTGGATTGGTTGCGTGTTGAAGAAGCTCCCGATAAGCCACCACAGTTGATTGATGGTACAAACTTAGTTGGCCTGGATGTTGTAAAACAGGTACTGAGTGGTACGCTGATTGATGGTAACGATAAATTCTCGAACCTGATCTATTTCTTGCCCGATCGGCAGCCGTATTTCTATACTGCTGCACCAATCAAAAAGAACGGCCAGATTGTTGGTGGCGTGATGATTGCCATCAAGGTTGATCGCTTGTTGCTGGCCCTTCAAAAATCGAGCCAGGCGGCTGTCACATCATTCTATGATGTGAGTGGTGCCCCCATCGGTACAACACTGTTGAACCGTGATGAACTGGAAGGGCTACGCATCCCGCCGCAGATCGTTCAGCAACTCGCTACACGGGAATCACAGTCGGTCTATACGGTTGCCCTCCGTCAGCGTGATTACCGTCTGTTCTATAGCCCGCTACAGTTGGCGAACCAGCAAGTCGGATACTTTTCAGTCGGTATCTCTGGTGATTTTCAGTTCCAATCAATTTCAATCAGCCGCAATGTGATCATTGTGATGGCAATAGTCTTTGGCCTTACATCATTTGTTGTTGGCGCTCTTGTCGTTCGATTGATCAACCGGCCATTGAGCAATCTTGTGCAGACTGCTCAGGCAGTTACTGCTGGTGATTTTGGCCGCCGATCAACGGTTCAATCACAGGATGAGATTGGTCAGCTCGCAATTGCATTCAACCAGATGACTGAACACCTGCTACGTTTGTATACGGCAAGTCGCGATCTCAATGTGGCTATTAAGGTTGATTCTGTCCTGGAAGTTGCCCATCGAACAGTTCAATCCTTTGCACCAGATAGTGAAGTGTTAGCTCTTCTTGAGGATAACGGGACGCTGCGTTACCGTTTCGGGCCACAGGTGGAGCCGGCAACCCATATGCTTACCTCGATTCGGGTAGCGACATCTGAGCCGTTATTGGCTGAAATGTCGGAGATTCACACCCCAATAGTCACATCCGTTGATGCGGAACCACGCTTGGCCGAACTTGGGTTGCATCTGGCTGGGTATACTAGCTTGCTCTTGGCACCACTTGTGGTTCAGGATCGATTAAGCGGCCTGCTTGTGTTTGGAAATCGTACGATTGGAGCCTTCAGCGGTGTTGTTGAGCCAACTCTGACAGCTGTGGCCAATATGACTGGCAGTGTGCTCTATAATGCCATTCTTTTTGATCGTGTACAGGGCGAATCGAGCCGCCGCCGTGCAATCCTCGAGTCAATCGCCGATGGTGTGATTGTGTGTGATCGGCAGCGCAATATTGTATTAGCCAACCCGGCTGCTGAGCAGATGTTAGCCATACGCGATTGGGAAAATGCCAGACGTAATTTTAATGATATACCACTCGCACGTGTTGAAGCAGTTCAGGATGTTTTTGGCGAAGAAGGAACCCTGCAGCATTATCGGCTGAACGAGCGCGTATTGAGTCTTAGTAGTGCACCAGTCATTACCGATAGTGGTACATCGCTTGGCGAAGTTATTGTGCTTCACGATGTTTCATCTGAGGTCGCTCTTAACCTTGCCAAGACAAATTTTATTGCAACAATTTCCCACGAATTGCGCTCGCCACTCACGGTGATTATGGGCTATAGCGATCTGCTTCTTCGTGGCCTTGTTGGCGAACTAACTGCCGATCAGCGTGAGTTGCTTGAGGCAGTGCGCAATCGAGTTGATCTGATGGCGAATATTATTAAGAATGTTATTACCGTCGCAAATATTGAAGCAGACACGCTCCAAACTGAAATCGAGCCACAAGAACTTTGGATGGCAGTTGATCAGGTTGCTGGCCCATTGCGAAGTTCGTTTACGCGCAAGGGGCTCGAAATGAGTGTCCAGATCTCGAAAGATCTGCCTCCAGTTCTGGCTGATCGTGAACAACTACAATTGATACTGAATCAGTTGCTTGATAATGCCCGTCGCTATACACAAGCAGGTGGAGTGACAATTAGTGCTGAACAGCTCGAAGACTATATTCATATTAACATATCGGATACCGGTCCTGGTATTGCTGCTGATCAACAGCCTCTGTTATTTACTCATTTCTATCGGGTTGATGGCAATAGTTCACCTGAGCGTGGAATTGGCTTGGGATTAGTCATTACGCGTCAGCTTGTGGAACGCCAGGGTGGCCGTGTATGGGCTTCAAGCCAACCTGGCAGCGGAAGCACGTTTGGATTCTCTCTCCCTATCGCACATGAGCACAACATTGTCATCACTAACCAGGACAAACCAAGAGCGGCAACAGGAACGTGATTTGCGCTGGCTGCTTATTGCAGTTGTATTGCTCATCTTCCTGTTGACCTGTTGCGCCTCTGGAATCATTATTGAGGTGCTTCGTCCAAATTACCAAGCAACAGATCTGAATCTGCTTTCGCAAGATAAAGCCGATTATTCACCATGGAAGGTATTGCTCAATATTGCAGGCGTACCACAGGATGTCCCGCGTGCAATTGCTGCTGAACGAATCACAGCTACCGCAGTGGCGTTAGGTCGAACTGGTACACCCCAGAGCATTGCCAATATTCCTACCTCAGAGTTATCTGAAGTCCCACCACCGTTGAATGCACCGACAACAACCCCGGTTAGTGTTGTTCTATTTGCAACACCAACCGCAACACCACGGCCAGTAGGGCCAACGGCTACTCAGCGTGTAAGTACGCCTGTTCCTGTTACGAGTACATTGACACCAGTGCCAATTGCCCAAAATTCAAGCCCTACTTCAGTATTGGATAATACAGCAACGCCAACTCCAACAAATGCTCAGGGAAGTGGAAATACCTCCACACCAACAAGTGGTTCGGGAGCTACTCCTTCTTCTACTCCGGTTGAGGGAATAACCCCCACACCAACTACTGGCCAAGGAAGCACGCCAACCGCAACAACGGAGATCCAGGGAAGTACTGCGACACCAACACGCACACCAACAACAGCTCCAGTGACGAGTACACCAACGCCGACACGGCCAACGGCAACGAGTACACCTGCACCGGCGACGAATACGAGTACGCCGGTGCCGCCGACAAATACGAGTACGCCGGTGCCGCCGACAAATACGAGTACGCCGGTGCCGCCGACGAATACACCAACTCGACCCGCATCGACGAGTACGCCGGTGCCGCCGACGAATACGAGTACACCGGTGCCGCCGACGAATACGAGTACGCCGGTGCCGCCGACGAATACGAGTACGCCGGTGCCGCCGACGAATACGAGCACACCGGTGCCGCCGACGAATACGAGTACGCCGGTGCCGCCGACGAATACGCCGACAGCTACGGCGACAGCGACAGCCACGCCGACAGCGACAGCCACGCCGACAGCGACAGCCACGCCGACGCCAAGTGGAAGTCTGACAATATCGCAGAGCTTAGGCCCCGATCCTGTCCAGATTAATAGCGGAAGTGTGACCTATGTCGTCAATATTCGCAACGATACAACTGGACCAGTTACGATAAACAGTGTGGATACGAATATTACTGGAGGGCCAGGTACAGTAGGGTTTACGCTTGCAAGCTGTAATGCAAGCGCCGGAGGTAATAGCTGCACACAGATTAGCCCTGGCGATCCAGCCATTGTATGGAATGCCGCTCCGCCTGTTGTGCTCGCAATTGGTAATACGCTAACAATCACTATTCAGGGTGGGTTCTTTGGTGTTCTTGGACCACCGCCACCAGCTGGCCAGGGATGCGTTAAGGTAACCAGAGGAAGCACGACACCCAGCTTCCCATTGAATCAGAATGGTCCGTGTGTGACTATCAACCCTTAGTGAGCTGTAGCAAACTTTCCGTTTATAGTAGTGCGTATCAGTATTGATTCTGTTGCCGGTGCCTGTGACATAGATATGTTATAGGCACCGGTTTTTATTGGGGTGATTTAATCAGGGAGGTTTGCCACACCACGCTCCGTAGGCTGATGGATCTTTCCATTTTAATCGGGGAGATTGCACCATCGGCCGGAGGCCATCAGGCGCGACTTTAGTCATCCGCAGATTGTCGATTACATACTCAATCTTCATCAACCTGCAGCTTATTCGGTATAGTGCAACACGCACAAAAGTTATACCGTACCAACACGCATCCCCGTCTCTTTTAAGAGACGGGGATGCGTGCGATTGCTGTTTTTGGATACTGATTCTGTAATGAAACCGGTTATGGTGCCGGATAGAGTGTCACAACCTCGGCCTGGCTATCGAGTGGATTGTGAAGATGGAGCAGTAATACTCCTTGGCTTCCGCGTGTTGCAATAATATCCGGTCTCACCGCTGCCAGTACCTGGCTATTTGTGGTATCGAGGAACAGAGGGCGTGTGAACAGGTTTGGCACGCCTCGTATTGAGTTTATTGGTGTAACCCCGGCTGCGTTGATTGTGTAATCGAGTGATCCAGTAGCTGGCACCCGATCAATAACTTGCGTGAAGTTCCCAGCATCACGGGCTCGCGTCTCGATATGATAGCGTAACCGTGGTTGCGCATCGGATAGGCCAAGGCTGCGGGCACGAATTTGTTGAAACATGACGCTTGAATTATAGGGCGCGACATCCAGAAATGGGCTATTATTTGGCGAGGGAAGCGCGTTATAGCGCGCCAATGCACCGGCCCATTCTATTGGCCCGCTCGCAGGAATGGTGTAGAGCAGGCTGACGAACGTATCGGTTTGCTGTCCGCTTGTTACAACACCAAAGCTGGTGTTCAAGAGCAAATAATCATCGATACCATCAGGAACCCCAGCTGGGCCAGTGACATCAAGATAAATGCGATGTTGAACTTCATTTGGTGTTGACCATGGCCCATAGCTTGCCGTCGCAAAATAGAGCCAGGAATTATCCACACTTACGGTATTCGAATAATCGCTTGTAATACCAACATAGCGAATATCCGCTGCACTCAGTGGGCTAGAGATGTTCGTGCTTTGCGGGCTTGTTATACTCAGTTCAAATGCAGCCACTAATGGTGTTTGCGCCCCACGAGGCGAGTCATTCTTATTCCTTGCACCTGTATTTTGCATTGGGATAGAAACAGTTTTCTGAGTGGCACGGATAGGGATTTCCGGCGTGCTGGCGTGTGAAAGTGATGCTGATTTCGGGAAAATCTGGAATGGCACATTCAAATTAATTGATTGTGGAAAGCCTTCCCAGAGCATAATCACAAGGCCATATTCATCCGGTTTGCAGATGTTATTCCGGCAATTTCTTTCGCCCTGACCAGCGATAACGAGAAATGTGCTTCCCGATTGTGGTTCAATTCGTGCCTTCGAAATTGGTAGACTATTTGGATTACTACCGGCTGCAAAGAACTCCACAGTATGAGATCCAACAGCAATGTTGATCGGGCCAGCTGTGGCTAGGAAACTCATATTCGCTGCCACAAGATTGCCATCAATATAGGCATCCACAAGACCCGGTGTTGTATTCATTAATCGTACAAACGCATTATTTGTGGTTGGCTCTGGGGTTTCGACGATCGCCAGATATGCGACTGTTTGCCCGCCAATCACAATAAATGTATAGTTGGTCAGAGGTTTAATATCAACCTCTCGCTGGGTGATCGGAGGAACACTGCCAAAAGTATCGGCTTCTGATAGGACGCTGATGACATGCCGCCCTGGTACGACGAGCTTTGCGCTATTATCAGGATCGGTGAATAAATCATCGCTGATACGCTCGCCATCAACGTAGAGAGCGAGATCGGCATTTCCGACATATGCCCAGCGGACTCGAGAACGTGGCGGAGTGGATACCTTAATGAAGCCACTGTGCTCGGCCAGGGCGTAGCGATCAAGAATGCCTTGAACATCAGGCGTGAAGAAATCGGGCGTCTCTTCGATCTGTGTTGGATCAACAGCCATTGTGACGGGTACATTCGTAATCGATTTAGGAAGCAATTCAACTGTTTTTGGAATACTGATACTAACGCCAGTTTCTGAAACTGTTGTTGTTGTATTGAGTTGAACGGTGCGCGATGTCGACTCATTGTTATAGATCGACAGGGTACGGGTATCGTGCCAAGCACTCGTAAGCCATGGTGTCCCAAATGACATACTGACTGGGGCGGGATTACCATCGACATATGCAAGGGTTTGGATATCCTTGAGCGCTGGAATGTTGAGCTTTCCGGCACCAGCCAACGAAGCTGGGTACCCAAGGCCGACGGTATTGGTGAGTGGTGTAGCTGTACCAATAAGTGCAGCCTTCACCTGTGTTGGCGACCAGGACTGATGTTGCTGAAGGATGAGTGCTGCAGCACCAGCGACTTGGGCAGCAGCCGAAGAAGTGCCATCCATAGCTACAACAGCATTACCAGTTCCAGCAGCTGCAGAAGGAATATCGGTGCCGGGGGCCACAAGATCTGGCTTGATGGCACGCATACCTCGCTGGGGACCTCGTGATGAGAAGCTCGCTAATGCTGTTGTATCAAGTGCGCCGACGGTAATAGCACCAGTGGCGCTCCCTGGCGAACTGGCGGTGTAGAATGTATTGCCACTATCGCCAACAGCGACGACCACCGTAACACCAGCTTCAACAGCCTTATTGACAGCTTGAGCATCGGGATCATCATCACTGCCGAATGGTGAACCAATTGCGATATTTAGCACATCGACCATGCGATCATCATAGTTGCCATCGCCATTTGGATCTACAGCATACTCGATCGCCTTTGATAGAAATACTGTTGATCCACGGCACCCGAACACCTTAAAGGCATACAGGGTTGATTGCGGAGCAATACCAGGCGCAAGCTCAAACGTGATCGGTGTCGTAGATACTAACGATTTGGCAGCGTCATCGTTGGTGGTACTGTTAGCACCCACGTAGGTATGCCCATCGACAATACCATACCCGGAGATGGTCGCAGCTATATGTGTTCCATGACCACCACGATTCAGCGTGCCCGCTGTAACTGGAATGCGGCAATCTAGTGGATTGGGATCCGGTTTAGGAATTGGGCTCCCTAGAAGGCCATCGGAGTCATAATTATCGCCAACAAAATCGTACCCACCAGCAACTTTTGTGGTAGGGAATACTTCTGGCTGAATCATTGTTGGGTCGATTGCATTATAGGCGGCTTCCGTTCCAGGGCCACCAAATGTAGCATGGGTATAGTCGATTCCGCTGTCAATAATACCTATTCGTACACCACGCCCATTCATTGTTGTTGGGGTTTCGGTGCCTACCGTGATGATATGTGTAA
>Ga0163144_10015292_pt1 | contig 15842 bp, 11 predicted proteins | sample OliLak19BULKMAT1_FD_123175 | JGI IMG/M metagenome (GOLD analysis project Ga0163144, IMG submission 123175) | Freshwater microbial mat bacterial communities from Lake Vanda, McMurdo Dry Valleys, Antarctica - Oligotrophic Lake LV.19.BULKMAT1 | ecosystem: Environmental > Aquatic > Freshwater >...
CACAGGTTCGACCGCGTGATTCATCTGGCTGCGCAAGCGGGGGTACGGCACAGCATCACCCATCCCGAGGATTATGTCGCCTCGAACCTCGTGGGCTTCACCCATATGCTGGAAGCGTGCCGCCACCAGGGCGTTGTGCACCTCACTTACGCATCCAGCTCCAGTGTGTATGGCGCGAATGCGACGATGCCGTTTTCGGAAGAACATGGTGTAGATCACCCGCTGCACATGTATGCCGCCACCAAGCGGGCGAACGAACTGATGGCGCATGCCTACAGCAATTTATTTGCACTGCCGACAACGGGCTTACGGTTTTTCACCGTCTATGGCCCATGGGGCAGGCCAGATATGGCGCTGTTTTTGTTCACCAAAAACATTCTTGCAGGGCTGCCCATCAAGGTGTTCAATAACGGCAACCACACGCGAGATTTCACCTATGTGGATGATATTGTCGAAGGTGTCATTCGTGCAAGCGACGATGTGGCAAAGCCCGATGCGGGGTGGAACGCGCAAACGCCCAACACCGCGACCAGTTTTGCGCCATACCGTATTTTCAACATCGGCAATAGCTCGCCGGTGAACTTAAGCGAATATATTGAAACGCTGGAGGATGCGCTGGGTAAAAAAGCCATCCATGAATTGTTGCCACTGCAAGCGGGTGATATTCCAAGCACTTTCGCCGATGTGTCGCGGCTGCAACATGCCATAGGTTATAAACCAACTACCACCGTGCGCGAGGGCATTCATGCCTTCGTGGAATGGTATCGCGGCTATTACCGCGGCGACTAATTACTAATAATTGTTAATAAAAAACCCGCGCTTCCAAGTCATCCACAAGCAAAATTGAGTATACATTCAATCCACTAACACTATATACTAGGTGGATAATAAGAGTGCCAATCATGGTGCCCACATATCAGCATGTATCACGTAACTATGAGCTCGTACAGAATGCATAGGCGGTCGCTTTTTGGTGAGAAAACAACTTGTTTTCGTCACCGTCTCTGTGTGGCATTTGCAACAGTGTTGCTTGTCGGTTGTGGCAATCTGCCAAGCTCCGGCCCCAGTGGTCGCTCGTTCAATAAAGCGCAAACCCAATACACCGCACCAACCAGCGGGCCAGAAGCAGCAGAGGCTGAGCTACCATTCGTGCTCGTGAATGCGGATCGTAAAATTATACGCACCCTTTCGGGCCTCGATGATTTGAATTACTTCAAAGGGGCGTTTACCGACCGCAGCCCACCTACGGAGGCGGTGCTTGGGGTGGGTGATATCATCCGCGTAACTATTTTTGAGGCGGGGGGTGGCGGTTTATTCGTTCAATCCAGCGGCTCGGGTAATGGCGGTAATTTTGTTACCTTGCCCGATCAAGAAGTGGATCAAGGCGGAAATATCAGCGTGCCGTATGCGGGTAAGGATAATAACAGCGGGTTTGTAAAAGCCAAGGGACGCCGATTGGTGGAAGTACAAAGCGATATCCAGCAACGCTTAATGAACAAAGCGATTGAGCCGCAAGTGATTGTAACGATGGTGAAGCGCACCTCGAACCTGTTCTCGGTGATGGGGGATGTGAACCAGCCGGGACGCTTTACGCTTGAGCAAGGCGGAACGCGTATCTTGGATGCGTTGAGTGTGGCTGGGGGCCCGCGTAATAACGATTACAATACGTTGGTAACGCTGCAACGCGGCAGCCAATCCGCTACCGCACGTCTGAGTACGTTGCTGACGCAAAGTGAGAACAATGTTTTCGTTCAACCCTATGATTTAATTGCCGTAAAAAAGGATGAGCGTCATTATAATGTTCTGGGTGCCACGCAAAATAATAGCCGTGTCGCCTTCGAGGCTGAAAGCGTGATGCTAGCAGGTGCGATTGCTAAGGCGGGTGGCTTGAACAGCGAATTGGCGCAGCCGGGTATGGTGGTTGTCTTCCGCCGCGAAGGGTTTAACACGTTGGTCGATATGGGCGTTGACGTAAAACATCAATCGGACAACGAGCCGGTGCCGACCGTCTATCGCTTCGATTTAACCGAGCCAACCGGCATGTTCCTCGCTCAGAAAATGCCGCTACGCAACGATGACGTGGTCTATGTTTCGCAGCATCCATTTGCCGATGTTTCCAAAATGGTGGGCATTCTGCGTGATGTCCTCTTCATCAAACTCATCAACGATTAATGACGACGCAAACGACCAGTCGTGATGCAATGCCGTTTACTCGGTTGGAGACGGCGTCGGTGGCATTTGCTGTACTTCTCTCGGCGGCGTGCCTTGCTAAAGGCGCGGTAGTGGATACAGTGGTCGCATTTTTGCTGCTCGCATGTTTGCCCATTTTATGGTTAGCGATGGGCACAAACCGAAGCGTTTGTGCGCCCATGAAGCATATCGGCGCTGCGGCGCTCGCCTTTTTTTTAGTGGTCATTTTTTTACAACATGTGGTGCCAGCAAGCGGCACCAGCGAAACCCTATGGCGCGAGGTAAACGCCATGGGCGGCGATGCCCGCGCAGTACTTGTGCAGGATAAAAGCGCATGGCTGCAAGGGATTGGTCGGCTGATATTGCTGGGGTTAGTGTTCACCATTGCGCTTTTTGTAGGCTCTTGCGAATCGAGCACGCGCTTATTTTTTAAAGCATTGTTGGTAAGTGGCACCCTTGCGCTCGCGCTAACCTTTTTCACGGCAACGCGCGATGGGGTGCCAGTATCAACCCAACATTCATTTACGCATGGGTTTGTGAACCCCAACAATGCCTCGGCCTATCTGGGCATAATGCTGCTAGTGACACTTGCGCAGATAACGCGCTTTTTCAAAGTACCGAGCAAAAGCTTTTATAAAATGATTCTTAACCTCATTGATCAGTTGAAGATGGCGGTAATTTTAAAAGGTGGAGGCTTGCTATTTGCCTTGCTGATGGCGCTCGCTGGATTGTTCCTGACCGGCAGCCGCGCTGGTATTTTAGTCTCACTCGTCGCCGCAGTGTTTTTTTGCTTGATGGCACTTCGCAAAGCCGATCTTGAATCGCGCATCATGAAGTGGATCATCGCGACTTCTGTTGTGTTAATGGCAGTGGTGATGACGTGGAGTTTCCTCAATTTTGGTCAGGTCATTACGTTTAAATTGGAAACGAATGGCGTAAGCTCCAACACCCGGCTCGATATTTTTTCGGCCATGCGGCCAATGATTGCGGATCACCCACTGCTGGGAACGGGGCTGGGTAGTTTTCCCTCAGCGTTCCAGCAGTATCGGCCAGCCGATATCTCGTCCGATGGGATCATCGATAAGGCACATAACAGTTACCTCGAATTTGCAGCCGAAATGGGCGTTCCCGCATTGTTAGTGCTCATGGCGGCGCTGGGCTGGGTGGGCTATCAGCTTTATCGTGGCATGCGCGATCGTCGCGAGCGTTATATTATTCCAACCTTGGGGTTATCGGTGTGGCTGCTTGGCGCACTGTATTCGTTGGTCGATTTTCCGCTGCAAATACCGGGTATTGCGGCCTTGTTTGTGGCGCTTATGGTGGTATGTGTGTCGCAATCGGACCCGCGCTTCTCCGAGCCTGCACCGCCCACTTCGCGTGGTGCGCCGTCATCCTCGGGCCGTGTGCGCATCCGTAAACGTCGCAGCCGCACGCGCGATTAAATCCTTTCGAGCGCGCGTCGATACGCATCGAACACCTGTTTTTCATCAAACTCGCGTTCAGCTTTTTGGCGGCTGGCGCTGCCCATGGCGGCCCTTGCCTCAGGCGTTAGGGCAATAAATTGCAGCATGGCATTGGCGAGTGCCCGCGAATCGTAAGGGGGGCATAGGTAGCCATTTTCGGTATGCGCGACCACTTGCCTGCACCCCGGAACATCCGTTGCTATCAGCGGCTTTCCCATGGCGGCGGCCTCGAGCAGCACGCGCGATAAGCCTTCGCGATAGGAGGGCAGTACAATGCAATCCTGCGCAGCAATGGCGGTGCGCACATCATCCGTTTCGCCGCAATATTCTACCACGCCCTCGGCCACCCATTGCGCGAGTGTGCTTTGCGCAATCGCCGTTTGGTTTTTCACCGCGTGCGGGCCAATGAGGCGGAAAATAACTTTCGGGTGAATAGCTTTTACCATGCGCACCGCTTCCACAAACTCACCGATGCCCTTATCCCATACCATGCGTGCAATGAGCGCGAATGCGAGGGGCGCGGCGGCATCGTGTGGGGATACGCTGGGTTTAAAATATTCCAAATCAATACCAGAACCAGGAATGAGTTTTGCTTTCTCGGGCGCAACCAGTTTGCGGCGGATGAATAAATCTCGATCCTCGGAGTTTTGGAAAAACACACACACTACCTTCGCGAAGGCAACACGGTAAAGCACCATCACCACCCGCGTGAGCCACGTGGTACGAATGAACGCCGTACCCAAGCCCGAAATATTGGCAATGACGGGAATGCCGCGCGCCCGCGCTGCAAGCGCACCATAAATGTTGGGCTTAATGGTGTAGGTGAGCAGCGCCGCCGGCCGCACCCGCCCAAGCAAGCACCAATAGCGCCAGCATAGCAGCGCATCACGCAGGGGCGAGGTGCCCGCATTATCCATGGGCAGGGTGTAGTGTGCATCCACTAACCCAAGCAAACGCTCGGTATAGCCATCCTCAGGTGCGGCGCTGATGATGGGGTAACCGGCATGGCGCAATGCGGTGATGAGGGAGGCGCGGAAATGAAAGATATTCCACGCGGTATTGATAGAAATCATTACTGGGCGGGGCTTAATCATTAAACAGCAGATTTTTATAGGGTATGTAGGCAAAGGCGTGGTTGCCAAGCGTAAACCATGTGAACAAGATGAAAAAGTGGAACGCCACAATCGCCACGGTAACTCCCATTTCCGAGCGTTTGCCATAGATGGTGGTCAGTGCGGGGTAAACCATCATCGGCACGAAATAGAGGTACACGGTGAGGCGGCTGGCCACGGTGGAGGAGAAAAAGTTGATCAGCACAATGCTCAATGCCGCATAGAGACCAAAGCGCAGCAACGTGACACTGTGTACGTTTTTGACGATGCGCTTGCGAAACATAAACCCAAGTGCCGCCGGAACTGCAATCATCGCAATATGATAGATGGAGCCGAAGGATTTCTCGATAAACGAACCCTCCAGGTAACGCTGCTGATAGCGCACGATATTTTCGGAATAAATAGGCACGGCGCTGCTGAGGTAGAAGGTGAACAATAGCACTACGACCCCAAGGGCCAGCTTATAGTGCAAGGCAAGCCGTAATTTTAATACAAGGAAAATATTGTTTACCAGCGCGCTGGTATGAAACATAGCCGCGGCCAAAATGTACAACACGCGGATGTAAATTCGGTGGCGTTCCCAGCGGGAAAATATGAACAGCAAAATACCCGCCGCCATCGCCTGTCGAACGCCCGACATACCCATCACGATAATGAAATACGGTGTGGCAACAATAAGCGAAACCCAGGGATTGGCCGTGCGTCGGGCAAAGCAGAAAACGCCGGTCATCACGATAAGCGATGCTATGATGTTACTTAGATACACATCAAATCCAAGGTTCTGCGAGGTCCAAAAGAGTAGATAAGACAAGGGCTCTGCCTGCGCCGCTACTTGCCAAAAATCATAATCGGCAAGGCTGGTGTGAATGAGGCCGTATTGCATCCAATCGGGCCCAACCTCAAAGCGTAGGCCCACAAAAGCGACATAGACCGCAAAAGTGAAATACCAGCCAGCAAGCGATAGGCGCCGGGTGTTGAACAGCGCAAACACCGAGGGCAGAAGCAATAAGAGGAAATACGGTGTCATTGATAAACTTTTTCTGGCGTTTTTGGGCGTCTCGCATCACCTTAGCTTTCGCACCAGCGTAGGACAATCGAATGTGTGGTATTGCCGGTATTTTCTTAGCACATCCGCAAGCAGATGCGGCATCCTTGCACGCGTCTGCTACGCGCATGGCGGAGGCATTACGCTTGCGCGGGCCGGATGCGGCCGGGGCGTGGGCGGATGCGGCCTCGGGCATCGCCCTTGGCCACCGCCGCTTATCTATCATCGACCTATCGCCCGATGGGGCGCAGCCCATGGTTTCGGCCACGGGCCGCTATGTGGTGAGCTACAATGGCGAAATTTATAATTATCAAGAATTACGCGCGCGGCTGGATTACCCGTGGCAGGGCCATTCGGATACGCAAGTGCTACTTGCCGCCGTCGAGGCATGGGGCATTGAAAAAGCATTGCAGGAAATAAACGGCATGTTCGCCTTCGCGCTGTGGGATACGGTTGAGAAAACCCTCACCCTCGCGCGCGACCGCATGGGCGAGAAACCGCTTTATTATGGTTGGGTGGGCGAGCAGTTTGTGTTCGCTTCGGAATTAAAAGCGCTGCGGATGGTGGAGGGCTGGCAGCCCAGCATTAACCGCGAAGCGCTCACCATGCTGATGCGCACGAGTTATATTCCCGCACCGCATTCGATTTATGAGGGAATTCATAAACTGGAACCCGCGCATTATATAACCCTGAGTGCTGGTGAGCGCAATGCCACGCCACAACCCTATTGGTCGTTTGCGGCGATGGCGCGGGCACAAAACAAACAGCGGCTCAGTGCCAGTGTGCCCGAAGCGGTGGATGCGCTGGATGCGGTGATGCACCGCGCGGTGGGGCAAAGCATGATGGCGGATGTGCCGCTGGGCGCGTTTCTATCCGGCGGGGTAGATTCCTCGATGATTGTGGCACTCATGCAGGCGCAATCCACACGGCCGGTGCAAACATTCACCATTGGTTTTAACGAGCACGGGTTCGATGAAGCGCCTTATGCCAAAGCAGTGGCGCGGCATGTGGGCACCGACCACCATGAACTGTATGTAACCTCACGCGAGGCGGCGGCAGTGATTCCGAATTTGCCGCATATCTACGATGAGCCATTTGCCGATTCGTCACAAATACCCACTTTCCTCGTGTCGCAATTTGCTCGCCAGCATGTCACGGTGGCGCTTTCAGGCGATGGTGGCGACGAAATGTTCGGCGGCTACAACCGCTATGTGCGCGGACCTGCGTTGTGGAGGGCCATTTCAGCATTGCCATTGCCGCTGCGGCGCGCGGTGGCCAAGGCATTGCTGATGGCGCACTATGCGCTTGCAGGGCGGGTTTCGGGCATGTCGCGCACACAGCGTTTGGTGCGCAAACTAGGCAATTATTACGAAAAAATCGGCACCGCTTCGGCACAGGAATTTTATCGCGGGTTGTGCTCCATCCATAATAACCCCGAGGCATTGGTGCTAGGTGCGAAACCTGAAATTCTGGCGGCGGATGATAAGGGTTTGCCGTTGGCGGAATGGATGATGATGCAGGATGCGCTGACCTATTTTCCGGGTGATATTTTAACAAAAGTCGACCGCGCGGCAATGGCGGTGAGTTTAGAAACCCGCACACCGTTTACCGACCCTGCGGTGATGGCACTGGCATGGCAATTACCGCTCAACATGAAAATTCGCGATGGCCAGGGCAAATGGCTGCTGCGCCAAGTGCTTAATCGCTATGTGCCAAAAGCGCTGATTGAGCGCCCCAAAGCGGGCTTTGCAGTACCCATTGGCACCTGGCTGCGCGGTGATTTAAAACCGTGGGCCGAGGCGCTGCTTGCCCCCGAACGCCTCACACGCGAGGGTTATTTTGATGCGCCCGCGGTGCAGAAAATGTGGCGCATGCACCAAAGTAACGAGCGCGATTACGAGCACGCGTTGTGGAATGTGTTGATGTTCCAGAGTTGGTTGGAAACTTATAATTCGTGAATCAACCCCGCCATGCGCGGGCCAAATGTTTGGATGGAATACTGCGACTCCACCCGCGCGCGGCCTGCATTTCCCATGCGCTCGCGCAAGGCGGCATCGGCTGAAAGCTGTGCAATAGCGGCGCGCCATTCCTCGGACGTGGAGGCCAAAAACCCGTTCACGCCATGTTCGACGATTTCAGAATTTACTCCGACCGGTGAAGCAATGACGGGAATGCCGCACCCCATGTATTGAATGAGTTTATAGCCGCATTTTCCGCGAGCCCACGGCTCATCGGGAATGGGCATGATGCCGATATCCATTTCCTGAATATCCGTTATTTCGCGGGCCTCAGTCCAATCGCGAAACTCGAACGGGTAGGTGGTGTTCGCTGCATGCTGCGCGCCAATAATGAGCACGCGATGGTTTTCACCGTGCGCGAAATCACTCAGCACATCGCCCATAGCCGCGCCGTAGCGCCAGGTGGAGGGTGAGCCGATCCAGCCTAGGGTGATGGGCGTGGAGGAGGGGGTGGCGCGCGGCTGGTAGAGCGAAATATCCACGGTGGTGGGAATAATTTCGGTACGCGCACAATAGCGTTTGGCATAATTTTCCAAATACGCATTGCCACAAAAAGCGATATTCGCTCGGGCGAGGAGGGGGGAGAGTTTGGTGCCAAGAACTGCGCGGATAATGGGGTTTTTATGCTGATCATATTGGTGAAAAATCGCATCATCAAAATCGTAAATCACGGGCTTATCGCTGAGGGAAACTAGCTGCTCCATAAAACCCTGCAAGTAGGGAAACAATTCGCAATGCACCCAAATAAAATCATAATCACGCGCGGTGAATAATGTGCGGATGCGATGGATATACGCGAGGGCAATACTCCCGAGGGGCTGCTTTTGACCGCTAAATAAACGGTCGAGGTAGGCATTATTAAACAGGGGGTGAATATTGATTTCGATGCCTGCCTGTTTTAAATAGGGCGCAGCTTGCACAAAGCGCTGGCGGGTGCTGGCAGCAAGGGTGCCATATTTGGCCAATACCAGCCCGCGTTTCATACCTTAAACCCCACCGCGCACCAGTAGGGCGCGTTGGGCGAGAAGGTAACATCGCGTAAGCCCGCGTGTTCCATCATTTGCTGAATTTCCACGCGCGTGAAACGGTGCTCGAGCGGCGTGCCAAAGCGGTCCAAACTATCCGTGCGCATGGTGTAGAAGCTGGCGTTGCGGTAGGCATAAAGTGGGATATTTTTTGCGTTGATACCAATGCGTTCAAGCATGCGGCAGGTGCGCGCAAGCGGCCAATAGACAAGGGCGGCGAGGGCATCTGTCAGCCGTGTTTTAGCAGTTTGTGGCAGGCTGCTGATCAGTTTACGCATCACATCACTCGCCGCCCAAACCATGCGAAACTCAAGCGAGCGATTATCGAAGCGGTAATAGAGATACACCAAAAACGGCGCACCAGATTTCAGCAGCCGCACACACTGTGCCATTGCGGCTTGAGTATCAGGGATATGGTGCAAAACGCCCAAGGAATAGCCAAAATCAAGGCTGTTTGCGGGCAGCGCAACCGTATCCACCGAGGCATGATGCAGTTCGATATTTGTGTGCGCAGCCAAGTTTTTTCGCGCCACTTCGATCGCTTGTTCGGAGGGGTCGATGCAGTGGAGTTTGCCCACGCGCGGCGCAACAAAATTGGCCCATCGGCCCGATCCACAGCCCATATCGAAGCCGATTGGGTTAGCAGGAAGTTTTTCCCAAGGAAAAACGTAGAAATATTCCTCAAAAAAACGGCGCAATTCGGCCTCGGGCGCTAGAGACTGGTCGAATCGCGACCATTCCTGCCCAAAAGAGTTAACGGTTTTTAGGTCTATATTTTCGGGTTTCATGTGCTCATTTCAGTGACATGCCATTTCAAATAGCGTAACAAAAACGAATAGCGAAGGAAAGCATGCAGATACTGTCGAAGTTTTTTTCTGATATTATTAAGTCCGTCAGTTCCAGCGGCGTGCAGTTTGCCATCATGATGGTAACAACGCCGCTGATGACGCGCCTTTATGACCCCGCCGCCTACAGCGCGTTTGGCGTGGTGCACAGCATTGCCATTGCGGTGATTGGGGTGGGGTTGCTTTCGCTGCCCAATGTATACCCACAGGAGCGTGATACCGCCAAACGCGCGGCGTTGGTGCAGGCCATGTCCGTCATGTTGCTGGTGCTGGTGGTGTTTTCGGCCGTTGCGGCGGTGGTCATGGCCGTGTTCAATATATTCGATTTTGGATTCGCTACCTTGGCGCTTTTGCCGTTGCTTGTTGCCACGTTTGGCATACGCCAAATAATGGTGAGTGTGGCGACCGAATGCGGTGATTTCAACAGCCTGTCGCTCGGCCAGATTGTGGAGCCTGCAACTGCGCGCAGCGGCGCGGTGGCGTTTGGTATTCTCTCGGGCGGTCACCCCGCATTTATTTTATTTTCGGTAGCGGTGGGCCACCTTGCCACGGCTTTCACAGTCGCCAAGATGACACTGAGGCAGCAATTGCACCAATGGCGTTCGCTGCTTGATATTCGTATTAACTCATTGCGGGTGCTGCGCCAATACATGGATTTTGTGGTGTTCAACACCGCCTCGCAACAATCGCAAATGCTGGCCATGCTCGCCATTCAATTGCTCATGGTGCTATTCTTCTCCAACGATATGGGCGGGCAATATATTCTCGCAATTTCTATTCTCAACATGCCGGTAAGCTTGGTGGCGCTGGCCACGGCACCTGTGCTTTACCGACATTTTATCGAGGTGGCGGAAACCAATCCGCGTCAGCTTACGCAGAATGTAAGCCGTGCCACGGGCATCTATTTGCTTGTCGGGTTTGTTATTATGTGTCCGCTTTTCTTTTTTGGTGAAGAAATTTTTCAATTCATTTTTGGCCCCGTTTGGGGCCCGGCTGGGCGTATAGCGGGCATTCTCAGCATTTCGTATGTTGGCTCGTTTGCACTGATTGGGGTTAGCTCCGTGTTTCGCGTTACACGGCGGTTGAAGCTGCAATTTATCCTCGAATTATTTACCGCCATCCTTATGGTCGCCGTGGCCGCGCTCTATTTTGGCGGCTTGGATATCTATACGGCGGTGCTGTATCTCACGATTATTTGGACAGCGCGTAACGTGATGATGCTGGTGACGTGCATTGCCGTGACACGCTTTCCGGCGGATAATGTTTCCCGCGTGACATGACAGCGCGCCCTAACCTGTTGGTGATTGCCCCGTGCGCCCCGCCACAAAATGCGGCGGAGGCGATTCAGGTGCGGCGTATACTCGCGCAGTTGGATAGGCAGGCGCAGGGCAGGTTGGTTACCATGCGCCCAGATGGTGCAGCTGCGTGGACTGCGCGGGATGCCTCGCTTGAACTGGCGCTCGCGCATTTTGATACGCAATGGCTGGCACTGCCCCTGCACCGCTTCACCAAACGTCTGCTCATGTCGCATCGCCTCGCGCGGTTTCATGTGCCGGATGGCTTACGTTGGATGACATGGATGACGCCGCGTATTCTGCGTGCGCTTACCCAAAAGCCGGATGTAATTTACTCGCGCTCCTACCCCATGAGTGCGGCGGTGATGGGCCTGAAACTGGCCAAAGTACTGGATGTGCCGTGGATTATGCACCTAAGCGACCCGTGGGCGGATAGCCCGTATGGGATGCCAAACGCACGCAACAATGCGCTCGAAGCCGCGTGTTTTGCGCGTGCGAATGTGATTACACTAACCACCCACGGCCAAGCCGAACATTACCGCAAAAAATACCCCGCCTATGCCGAAAAAATCAGCATTAGCCCAAACGTAATGCCCGACCTCGAGGAAGTGCACGCGTGGCGCGCGGCTGCACCAGCGGCCACCAAGGATGACTGCTTGCACCTCGTGTTCGCAGGCAACCTCTATGGTGAGCGCTCGATTGCACCGCTAATAGCCGCGATCGACATTCTACGCCGCGCCCAGCCAGCATTGCTGAAGCGGCTGCGGGTGGATGTGTATGGCAAAGCGCAGGAACCGTCGCTCAGCCTGCTGCATCAATCGTCCGATGTGATCCGCTTTCATGGCCCTGTTTCGTATGCAGCTTCGTGCGCGGCGCAAGCGGCTGCGGATATGGTGCTGAGCATCGAGCCCGATTTAGCGCATGCACTGGGCAATTGTTTCATGCCCTCGAAAGTGCTGGAGTGTTTGGCGCTGCAAAAACCACTGCTCGCCATTACGCCCGCCGGCAGCGAAACGGATGTGCTGTGCGCCCAAGGCTATGGCTGGGCCGTTGCCGCCGCCAACCTGCAGGCATTGGCGGAATGTTTAGTGGCGCGTATCGAAAATCTCACGCAGTTGCGCGCCATGCCAGCAAAGCCAGCGCCAGAGAGCTACAGCGCCTCGCAGGTGGTGGCGCAATTGTTGCTGCACGTGCGTCAACTCACCTCCGCGAGGGTGTGATGGAAAAAAAACGCATCCTCATGCAAGGCTTCTACGGCTACGCCAATTTCGGCGATGATGTGCTGATGGAGGTGACGCATAAAATACTGCGCGAGGCATTGCCCACTGCTGAAATAATACTGATGACCGATGCGCCGAACGCCGCCTACATTGCACCTATGCTGGGGCAGGTGGTGGTGCAACCGTCCAGTCGTCACGCGCATTTCGATATAATTATCCATGGCGGCGGTGGCGTTTTTTTTGATTTTATGCGTTATGGATTTTGGTCGCATCTGGTCGAAAAAATACTCATGCTGAGTGGGCTTAAAAATTACCTGCGGATAGAAAAAATAGCCCGCCGCGCGCTAAATCGTCCACGTATTACCACGGCGCGTCGGTTGGGGCTTGGCATTGGGGTGGGTGGCTTTTCCGAGGGTTCACCCTACCTGCGCAATCGGCTGCACATGCTGGCCGAATTCGATGCACTGTGGCTGCGCGACGCACGCAGTGAACAGGAGCTGAAGCGCTACGCATCCGTGATGCATGACGAGCGAATTGCGGGTTCGGATTTAGCATTTCTCACGCAGTATTGGTTGCCCGAAATCGTTGCCACGCGCGCCCCATCGCCCAAGCCGCGCCTTGGCATTGCCCTGCGTGATTGGGTGGGTCTGACGGAAGAGACGCTTGGAAAAACCATCGCACTGTTCGCCAATGATTACGACATCAGCGGCTTTATTCTTGATGCAAAACACGACCCCATCATGCAGCGTATTTTGGCGCCTTACCCCGCCCATATTTGGCAACCCGCACACATGAGTATCGCGGATTTTACCAGCCAAATCGCGGCGATGGATGTGCTGCTCACCAGCCGCGCGCACGCGGCAATCTGTGGGGCCTGTGTGGGGGTTCCATCGGTTATCGTCAACATCGAACCCAAAATGGAGCAGGTGCACGCCATGCTACCAAGCGCCAGCCGCCTTGTGGGTGTGCACGATGCGAGCACATGGGCACACACGATTGCTGCGATGGCCAAGGTGCCGCCCATATTAATTACTGCGGATGCTGCGTTTAACCGCGCCGCCTCTGCCGCCGCGTTGGAGAAAATCAAACGGTGGTTTGTATGAGCGCGCGCCGACGTATTTTAATGCTCACCACGCAGCTTGGTTATGGCGGTGCGGAAACCTCGTTCATCCGTCTAGCGAATTTTTTGGCGCAATCGATGGATGTCACGGTGGCGCTTTTTACGACGGATTATGGCGATAAAAAAAAGTATGCCGCAGGGCACGAACCATTGAATGCGCCTGTGGTGCTGCTAGATGCACCACAGCGGCAAATCCACGTTCTGCGCTGGTTACGCCGCATTCGGCAATTGCACGCGCTGAAGAAGAATCATGGCGCGACGATTAGTTTTCTCTCGGGCCCCAACCTCGTTAATGTGTTGGCGGGAAATAACGCGTGCACGATTGTTTCGCTGCGTGGATCGCGCGTGTACGACCCCACCGCATCGCGTCGGCAGCGGCTGTTATTTCAATTCCTGCTCGACCCCATTATTTTTGCGCTCGCCGCGCGTATTGTGCCCGTTTCCGATGGATTGAAACACGAGGTTCGACGCGGCGCGACTGCAAAATCTTTCGATAAAATACGCGTCATTTCGCCCTTCATCGAGCACGCAGCTATGCAGGCGCGGCTGCTGGAAAAGCCGCCCGAACCATACCGCGCACTTCAGGGCCAGCCATTGATTGTGGCCGCAGGGCGGTTGTCGGTGGAGAAAGGTTTTCAGCACCTCATTCGCGTTGCGTCCGTACTTGCACAAACGCAATCGGGAATAAAATTGCTGCTCATTGGTGATGGCCCAATGATGGCGGATTTGCGAACATTATGTGCGGCACATGGGTTGGCGATGGACGACATGACCGCAGGCGTGAGCGCGGTCATTTTTACGGGCTACCAAAAAAATGTGCTGCCGCTGATGGCGTTGGGGGGCGTGTATGCCATGGCCTCGGCAACGGAAGGTTTCCCCAGCGTGCTGCTTGAAGCAATGGCCGCAGGCGTGCCCATTATAGCGGCCGATACGCCGTGGGGCGTGCGCAGTATTTTATGCAAAACTACCCCCGATAGTGCTGCGCCATACCCCACCACGCGCCCAACAAAAGCCGATTACGGCACGTTAATGCCACGCATAGATGCGCTAGAATATGAGGAGGTTTGGGTGCAAGCATTGCGCGAGGCATTAGCCAATCCCGCCGCACAAAATGCCGGCACCCAACAGCGGCCGTATAATTATGATCTTGCGGTGGTGGGCGAGAAATGGAAAGCATTGTTAGCAGAATTTGAGGCACCATGAACTACCGTAGTGAGATCGATGGATTGCGCTCACTGGCCGTGTTGCCGGTGATTTTATTTCACGCGGGCTTTAGTGCATTTAGCGGCGGTTTTGTTGGGGTGGATGTGTTTTTTGTCATCTCCGGGTACCTCATTACCGGCATTATTTTAAATGAATTAGCGCGCGGAGATTTTTCTATCCGCCGCTTTTATGCCCGCCGCGCGCGGCGCATTCTGCCCGCGCTTTTTTGTGTGATGCTTGTATGTATTCCCTTCGCATTCCTGTGGATGTTGCCATCGCAATACGCACCGTTCTCCCGCAGCCTGGTTGCTGTCGTTGGGTTTGTGTCCAACCTATTTTTCTGGCGAGAAAGCGGCTATTTCGCGGCGGAGGCAAGCGAAAAACCGCTGCTGCATACCTGGAGCTTGGGGGTAGAGGAGCAGTATTATGTGCTGTTCCCGTTAGTATTAATGCTGCTGTGGCGCATGGGTAAAAAGCCTGCGTTTTTTGGCGTGGGCTTCGCTGCAATCATCAGTTTTGCAGCGTGCGAAGTTGCGTCGCGCTATGCACCCAGCGCGAATTTTTTCTTACTACCAACACGGGCGTGGGAGCTGCTGATTGGCTCGCTGTGTGCCTTTGCGCATAATGGCGCGGCACCCAAAAACAATAATCCCCTCGCGCTGCTGGGCCTTGGGTTGATTGGCGTTGCGGTGTTTACGTATGGCGAGCATATGCGGTTACCCTCGGCATACACACTTGCGCCAGTGCTGGGCACCGCACTGGTGTTGCTTTATGGCGCTCATGGCACATGGGCGGCGCGCGTGCTTTCCGTAAAGCCACTCGTGGGTGTGGGGTTGATAAGTTACAGCGCGTATTTGTGGCATCACCCGTTATTTGCGTTCGCGCATATGCGTGTATTCAACGCGCCAAGTGCGTTGCTAATGCTCGGATTATCCGTACTTGCGTTTATACTCGGCGCGCTGACATGGAAACTTGTCGAGCAACCTTTTCGCGATAAGAAACACCCGTTTTATGTCGCTAATCGGCATGCATTATTGATGGCTATGAGCGCGGCCTTGCTTTTGTTGGCCATCGGGGCGTATGGCCATTTAACGCAAGGCAGGCTGGCCCAGTGGAAAAAAGCCGCACCAGAAAACCAACGCATCACGTTCGAGCTAATAGACCGCGAGCGCGCACGCAGTTTTGATTTTGATAATGGCGATTGTGTGTTTAACGCCTATTACCTCAATGCATCGGTGGGCAATCGCATTTCAGCATGCGAAAAAAAACACGGCAAAGGCGTTGCCATTATCGGTGATTCGCACGC
>Ga0163144_10015293_pt1 | contig 15842 bp, 13 predicted proteins | sample OliLak19BULKMAT1_FD_123175 | JGI IMG/M metagenome (GOLD analysis project Ga0163144, IMG submission 123175) | Freshwater microbial mat bacterial communities from Lake Vanda, McMurdo Dry Valleys, Antarctica - Oligotrophic Lake LV.19.BULKMAT1 | ecosystem: Environmental > Aquatic > Freshwater >...
AGCGCTCCTCTCCTGTCCGACCGGCTCGATCGGCTGCCTGGGCGACGACGACGTCACAGCGGTGATGGCGGATTTCCCGCTCCTGGTCGAAGACCCAGTTTATTACTGCGGCTACAACTCGCCGAAATCGTATGGCGGCAACAGTCTTTGTCGCCATCGCGACGCCGGGCCACACGAAGGGGCATTGCGTGTGGCTTTACCAGGAGCGATTTCTTTTCACCGGCGATCATCTGGACTGGGATCGCGATACGCAACAACTCGCGGCTTCGGAGGATTATTGTTGGTATTCTTGGCCTCAACAGATCGAGTCGATGGAGCGGTTGGCGGAGTACCGATTCGAGTGGGTGTTGCCGGGCCATGGACAACGCGTCCGCTTGGATGAAAAAGAAATGCACGCGGCAATCGAGCGGTTGACGGCTTGCCAACGGCGAAAAAAATAGGTCTAATCGACGCGTGATTACATCGCATGGCGGGTGAGGCGCGAACATGAGCGATAATTCCTTTCGATCGTACGAGGGATTTCCGGACTTTTCCTTGCCGTCGCGGAGGGAGGAGGAGCAGCCGAATCCCACGGTGCCGTCCCGGTCGGGCGATTGGCGCGAGGGCGACCGCGTCTTCGCGCCTTGGGAGCCGATTTTTCTGTATGCGGGCGTCATTCTCCGCATCGAGTTCGGCGAGGCCCTCATCAATTTCGACGACGGCGACGAAGGCTGGGTAAAGGTCGCGCGGCTGCAAAGGTTGCATCTGTCCTCGGGGCAAAAGGTCCATTGTCGTGAAAGAAGCCGAATGACTTATTTTCCCGCCACCGTATGCGAGATGGACGGCAACCATGTGTTGGTGCGCAGGGAGGAGACGGGCGCGGAAACGTGGGAATGCGTCGCTTCGCTTCGCCTCGTTAGCGAATCCGCGGGGGCGGGCGCCAAGCCGACGCAATTCGCCTCCCAAGCGGCGATTGTCAAGAATCTCGTCCCCGGCGACCGCGTGCTCGCGCCCTGGAACAACACCGTGCTTTTCGCGGGCACGGTGGATCAAATCCAGGACGAGGAGGCACACATTCATTTCGACGACGGCGACCATGGTTGGGTGCAACGCTATCAACTGTTGCCGATGGAATTCCCCGTCGGCGCCCGTGTGATGTCGCGCTGGAAAATGGGCGGCAATTACTTCCCCGGCACGGTCAGCCAAGTCGACGCGGGCGGCGAACGTCTGTTCATCGTTTATGATGACGGCGACAAGGAGTGGACCCAGCCGGCGGGTCTTGCCGTGCCGTGCGAACCGTTTGGCCCCAACGCCCGGCCCACGAGAAACGCCACGCGCTGGATCCAACTCCGGGGCTGGATTCTTCCCATCGTCTTAGGAATCCTGTTCGTGATGCTCCGCTCCAGCTGCCGCTGACCGCGCCCGGTCAAGACGCCGGCGCCGTGGTGTTGTCCTCACTGCCAAAGGGATAAGGACGGGGGACCGTGACGGAGACCGGCCACGCCATTTTCGCAGTCTACTTCGCCGAAGAAAAGTACCCCGACTTCGGGCCGACATAGCTGCCATTGCCGCCGGGGGGAATGCGAAGGGTCGGCGAATCGCCCTGGGCCAATTCGAAAGCGATGAGGATTGGGGTCCGGCCCGGACGTTCCACGGTCTGACTCTTGTTGTTGGCGTCGCCCCAGCGGCCCCAAACGTCGCCCAGCGCTATCATGTCGAAGCGGGTGAATCGGTCTTTCGCGCGGTCGAACTCGACGATGCCGTGAAGCGGCGCCTCGTACCCAAAGGGCAGGGGGCCGTTCGGCGTCGTCGCCTTGGGTGCGTCATACGTGCTGCCCAAGTGCGCGAAGCCTTGGACGGAAAAGCGGATCTTCTCGGCGCTCACCTCGTCGACCAGTAGGTCGAGGCGCACAGTGCGCAGTTGCGACTTGCCCCAGCCCGCGCCTTCGCTCGTGAGACGGCGCGGCATCAGGTGAAAGAGAGCGAGTCGTTCGGCGATGGCTTTCCCTATCGCCAACTTCTTTCCCTTTATCGGCTTCGCGGGGATCAAGTCGCGCCACTCGCTTTCCGTGATCCACATATAGTCTGTGTTCGGCCCAAAGTAATGGCTCTGCTCGTGAAACCGTTTGGCGTCGACCTTCATGAGCGGATAATCTTCCTGCGTCACCTTGCGAAATGCTCCTTTGTCGTCTCGGCTCATTGCCCGCGTATGCACCTTGAGCACCAGACCTTTGTTGGGCGGTTCCGGCACCACGCGCTGCTCGGGCTTGAGATCGGGCAAGGCGCTCGCCGGCATCGTGCGTTCTTCTTCGGGCAGCTTGCGAAACGCCTCGAGAATCTTCGCGGACGGGAAGTGCCCCAGGTGTTTGCCCGTCGCCGTGATGCAGTCCATGTAGCCGCTCGACGTCACCCATTGGCAACCGGCGGCGCGGAGAAATTCGCCTTCGGGATTCTTCGCCCGCAACACCCAGGTGGGCACGGCGGCGGCGACGAAATGTTCCTTGATCAGTGCGATGTTGGCGTCCGTCCAATGCGAGGCCGACCGGCCCAGCCGACCCGCCGTTCAGCAACCCGCCGCCGGCGCCCCGCCGCTGCCCGCCCACACGAACAGCGGCTTGCCTTCGCGTGCCGCCTTTTGCCGCGCTTCCCACACGTTGGGATGCCAGTCGATCTCCCCCCAACGCGACTCGCCCGCATGAGGTTTGATGAGCGCGTGAACCTTCTCGATCTGTTCCGTCGAAAGCGACGCAGGTTCTCCCGCGCCGGACGAACCCGCCAATCCCAGGCTCAACAAAAGAGCGTAATCAATTCGGACCCTCATCGCGACACCCCCCTTACGAGAAACGGTCGAATTCAAAGTCGAATTCCCTCCCTACAAACTTTACCATTGTAAGGTGAGCTTCCGCAACCGCCTTCTTTCCTCCTTTCCTCCAGCCGACAGTTGGAGAAGGCGATCCGCGGCGATCTCACCGAACTTGCAGTCCCCTGTGGTTTCACACGAGATGCCGCCCGGTTCCCGGTGGTCCGCGATGGCGAGGGGCGGGCGGTGTTGGTCGCTCCTTAGCAAAGAGGCCGAACCCAGCGCTGTAGATGGCGGGGGCCATTCCGTTTACCTATAGCACTGTGGTTTCACAGCCCCCGCCGCTCCTAAGCTGAGTCGTTCGCATACCGGAGGCGCTGGTGGATCGGAAGGCAGTGGTTCAACAGGTGGAGCGGTAACTGGTCGCCATAAGCGACCCGGCAGTCCGTGACCTCGTTCACACGCCCGAAAAGGCATGTCCCCCCTGCCGCTGGGCCCGTGTCAAGCCGCGGCACATCTGCATTTGTCGACTGCCGAAATAATATCTTGACACGGCATGCAGAATAAGAGTCATCTTAACTTGGTGAAGTCTGATCGCCGTTTGCTTACTCGGGGACGTGGCGGCCAGGTCGTCCGGTCGAAACGGGCTGAGATCCTGGAGAGCGCGGAATCATCGTGAAAAAGGCGCGACAATGAACGAAAAACCGAAATGCTATGTCTGCGGCAGGGAGGATCGCGCATCCACCGTTTTTCATGAGTGCCTGGGGTGGCGATGCACAGCTAGGGGGAGGCCGGTGTGCTATCAGTGTCTCCTAACCAAGTATCAAGACGGTGCTTGCGCCAAGGGAAAATGTCCGATCTGTACAGTCGGTCACATGAGGTCGATGGGATGATGGATTTCCGTCGTGTGACATTGTCCCCGTCAATTTGGCAATTGAGCCAGAAATAGGGGCGGAGAGAAATGCACTCTAGGGCCTTGGGGTCATAAGGGAGACGGAACACGATCCCTCGATGTCGAAACTGCAAGAAAAGCCATGAGAAGGGTTTCTGGCTGCGATTCAAATTTGGTTGTGGCGCCTCAAGAATTCAACCCTTGGATAATTGCAGCGATAACTCGATTTTTTCTCACGCATCCTATTGCCTGGTTTCAAGGCAGAGTATGCGTCGACTGAAGCGTCTTGGCGCCGCCCATGAACGGAGTGGCGTAGATCTTGAGAGTTCCCTCCGTGCCTTCCGTGGACGCTATGGCGGTATAAACGAAACGCCCCCCAACCCCGGGTCTCTCAAAGAATGCCACGAAGTCCATTCCACCGCCGTGGAATGTCAACCTGTAAGAGAGTTCCTTCGCGTCCGCCGGCAATCGGTGCGCGGAACCTGGGTCGAAGCAAACGAGAGTCGCGGCAAAGCGATGAGGATCTTTCCGGGACTCAAGCCAGTCCCGGATTTTCTTGAGATCGGACGAGTTAATGTCCAAGTTGGCGGTTTTGGCAAGGCTCGTCAATTTCCCCACCGCGGGAGGTTCGGAGTAGGCATAGACACGCCACGCCCCATCCAAGAAACCTTCGCTAACCATGCCGCTCGTTAGCGCTGCCATGTCTCCTGTGAAGTTCAGATTACCCAGGTTGGTCGTTTCCACATTGACGCTGCCGTCCGAAGAGATGTTGACGCGAGCTAGATCTTTGTAGAAAAAGAAACCCGAATACTTGTATTCCCTTGGCGCGGCGACTGGTTCCTTTTTTGGGGGGATGACGGCTTCGGCCGCGGGTGATTTGGCCTTCTTTTCAGTGCTGAGCCCCCGGCTTTTTCCCGATTCCAGAAATGGAGGGTCAAAAGGACTATTCCTCCGCCAACGCCAAGGATCGCGCCTAAAATGGCAATCGTGGCGCCCCATCCTCCGGATTTCTTCCGCCGTTTCTTCCGCCGGGCGGGTTTATGGTCCATTGGGTTTTTGGGCCGATTGGGTGTCATTGATGCTCCCATTTATTGTTGTAAGTAGAAAGGCGAGTCGCGGTCCGGTCAAGAAAAATATCCTATCATTGAGGAATTGTGGACTTTTGGGCTTGTCGGAATATCCGGCGTGGTGAGCGGCAGCCAATCGAGGATCCGCTCAGGCACGAAACGCAATCTGCCCCGTTTTATCCGTGGACAAACCAATGGCCGATTGGACGCCGGCGATTCTGTTGCTCGGCCTTGCCGCCGCTTCAATGTTCTACGGTCGAAAACAGATTCGAGCCGGCCGTGAGGCGCATCGCGTGGGAACCGCCAGCTTGCAATGGCCCAAGACTCAGGGTCGGATCACTGCCAGCGCGGTGCAGACTGTTGATCATGGGGGGAATGTTGGCTATTGCCTGCCGGAGGTGGCCTACAATTTCACGGTTGAGTCCATGACGTATGCGGGATCGGCCATTGCCTTTCGCAATCCGCAGTCAACAAAGAAGGCCGCCACGGCCATCGTCGCCAGATACCCGGTGGGAAGCGAAGTCACGGTCAGCTACGATCCGAGTTACCCCGGCGCCTGCGTCCTCGAACCGGGAACCGAAGGCGTACATTCGTTTTTCATGTGGGGCAGGGTCTCGATTTTTCTTGGAATAGCAATGGCGATCGTCGCCGTCGCCATTCCGATCCTGCGCAAAATGTACCCGTAAGACGGCAGGTGGAAATCATGCAAACTCAATTCGCGTGGACATGCGCTGTGCTGTTGACCGCGTCTTGCCACATCGCCGGCGCAAAGGCCGATCCCCCCGCGGCGGCGCCGGAACCATCCGCGCGCGGTCTTGCCGCCGACAAAGCCTTGGCCGATTTCTACCGCCGCGAGCAAGTCCAATCGATCCACCTGCAAGTCGCCGACAAGGACCTGCAACGCATGTTGGCGGCGCTGCCGGAACGCATCGACGTGCTGGCGTCGTTTCGCTGGCGGGACGTTGCTGTCGAAAACGTGTCGATCCGCTTTAAGGGCAACAGTTCCTCTCATCCGAAACAGTCGCACAAACGAAGCTTCCTGATCAAGTTTGACAAATACGACAAAAAGCAACGCTTCTTCGGGCTTCGGCAAGTCGCCTTCGACAACGGCATCCAGTTCGGCAGCCTGTTCAGCGAGCCGATCATCACGGACATCCTCCGCGACCACGGCATCCAAACCCATCGCTGCAACTATGCCAAACTTTACTTCAACAAAGAGTATCAAGGCGTCTATGTGAATGTGGAGCGCATCGACCAATCTTTCATCGACGCCCATCTTCCCGATAAGGCCGGCCCGTTATTTAAGGTCGACCTGGGCGGGCCGGGGGCCAATCTGCAATACCTGGGCGACGAACCGGCTCACTATGCGAAGGCGTTTGAGACGAAGAGCAAATCCGCGAAGAAGGAGATCGTCCGGTTGGTCACGTTCATCAGATGGATCAATCAGTCGGAGCCGAAGGCCTTCGCCAAAAACTTCGACTCGAAGTTGGAGGCGGATGACTTCCTACGCACGACTGCAATTCTTCTTTTGGCCGGCGCCTTCGATCAACTGACCGGCTGGAATCCGCACAACTATTTTCTGTACCACGATGGGAAGTCGGATCGTTGGCGCTACTTGCCCTGGGATTTGGACGTGGGTTTTTGCGAGACTGCCTTTGGCAAGATCCGCGTTCTCGCCGACTGGAATGCCTCCTGGCCCGTGCCGACGAGCGGCGCGCCCAATCCCTTGCTCGAACGGATCATCGCCGATCCTCAGCTTTTGGCGCGATACCGCAAGGAGGCGCGCAAGATCCTCGATAAGTCCTTCGAACCGGATCGCAGGAGATGCAGAGAAACGGGCAAGACATCGCGCCGATCCGCGCGGTGATGCAGCGGCTTGGCCCGGCGCTTCAAGGGGGTAAGTTGGCGGAAGCGGAGCGGCTTATCAACGAGGCGCTCAAGTTGATTGGAAAGGGCGAGTAAGCCAGCCGTCTGGCGCGCGCCTCGATGGATTTCACTTGCAAACACCCGTAGACTCCCTTACATTCAAAAGGGAAAGTCGCCGCGCGCAGAAGGGAGGTTAGGTTCGGAGTCGGACCGTCCCACCATGAACCCGTTGAATTATTCCGGTCCCGAATTCCTGGAGTTTTTTCTGTGGGCCAATCTGGTCGGTCTTATCGCATACCTGATTGTGCGTTGGATTTCCCGTGGTTCCGCCGGCACGGTGACTCCGGAGGATCTGCAACTGGATGCCGCCGAAGCCGCGTTCTTGGCGGGCGGTCCCTGGTGCGCCGTTCAGGCGGCCGTCGCCGGTTTGGTGCGCGACGGCCACCTTGTCGTGAACCCGCAACGCGGTTGCGTCAAACCCAGCGGCAAAGAGGTGCAGGGCGAATTCGCTTTGCAACGAGCCATTCACCGTGCGGCCGATTCCATCGCGGGGCTAACCGTCTCGCATCTCCGCGAAAAGACGAGCGGTGAACTCGCCGTCATCGAAAAAAAGCTGATCAGCCAAGAGCTGATCCTGGAGCGAGGCCGGGCTCTCACGATAAACTGGCTGGCGTTGTTTCCCTTGATCCTTCTCCTGGTCCTCGGCATCGCGAAGATCGTCGTGGGGATCAACTTGAAACGGCCCGTGCTATATCTCGGACTTTCGTCCTTCCTGCTCGCGCTGGGCATTTACTTTCTTGGAAAATGGCTCCCGTTGCGGACGCGGCGTGGCAGCAAAGTTCTCCGTTCTCTTCGCGAAGCGCAGGCGGGGTTGGGCGCGACCTATCGCAGCGCGCCGGACCGACTCACTTCCGAGGATATGGTCCTCGCCGTCGGCCTGTTCGGTTTGGCCGGGCTATCACAGGGCGGCTTCGTGGACCTGCAGACGGCCCTTAGACCACAGAAGGTCTATGCCAACAATACCGGGAACCCCGATTCAAGTTGGTCGTCGTCCTGCGGCGGCTACTATGGGGGCGGGTGCTCGGGCGGCGGTTGCTCCGGCGGAGGCGGCTGCGGTGGTGGAGGAGGAGGGGGCGGCGGTTGCGGCGGCTGCGGCGGATGTGGAGGCGGCGGTTGAACCTGGGACTGGGAATCGGCTGGCGTCCGGAACTGGCGCGCTGGACCGAAGGCCGGCGCGACTTGGGCTTCGTCGAAGTCATCGCGGAAGATCTGGACCCCGGCCGTTCCCTCCCCACCGTCATTCGCAATCTGCGGCAACAGGGACTGCAAGTCATCCCGCACGGCATTTCCCTGTCTCTTGGAGGGGCCGAACCTTTGCTGCCCAAGAAAGTGCAAGCGTTGGCGGCGCTGGCCCGGCAACTGGAGTCGCCCTTCGTCAGCGAGCATGTCGCCTTCGTTCGCGCCGGCGGCGCCGAAGCCGGCCATTTGCTGCCGCTTTCGCGCACACCGGAAGGCATCGAACTGGTGTGCCGAAATGTGCGCCAATTGCAAGATGCCTTGCCCGTGCCGCTGGCTCTGGAGAACGTTGCCGGCCTCTTCGAATGGCCCCAGGGACAAATGGAGGAAGCGGACTTCTTTCGCGAAATCTTGGAACGCACCGGCGCGCTCCTCCTCTTGGACTTGGCGAACATTCATGCCAACACGCGCAACCATGGCGGCGATCCCCTGACCTGGCTCGATCTCCTGCCCCTGGACCGCTTGGCCTACGTCCACGTCGCGGGCGGCATCGAACGCAACGGGCTTTACCATGACACCCATGCCCATCCCGTCCCGCCGGCCGTCCTCGACCTGCTGGCGGAACTCGCACGCCGCACCGACGTTCCCGGCGTACTCCTGGAAAGGGACGACGCCTATCCCGAATCCCACGAACTGGATGCCGAGCTGGACCAGATCAAGAAAGCGTGGGGCCGATCCGAGCGGCAACGGAGCATCGACCATGCTCACCCCTGACGCCTTGGCCCGGATCGCGCGTGAACAGGAGGAATTGGTCCGAAGCCTGACGGGGAAGGGGGAAGACCCGGCCGGCATCGACGCCCACCGATTGCACGCGACTCGCCAGACGCTCGCCCGCAAACGGGCGGGCGCCGTCGCCAAGCTCTACCCCCGTCTTTCGCAATCCCTCGCGGACGATTTCCCTCGCCTTTTCGAAACCTTCGCGGCGGAAACCCTCCTTCCCCAAGAAGGCGGCGCCTTGGCGGATGGCCGCGCCTTTGCGAGAAGTCTTCAGAAGGCGAAAAAATGTCCCGAGGCCGCTAGACCGGAGTTGCTGCAAGTGGACCTGTATTGGCGCCGGAGCCGACAGGGTCTCGCGCGCCGCCGCGGTTTCTTCCTGCGCCTGGCCCGGTTCCACGATCCGAGACGATTCGTCGTGGCGCTGCGCTTGCCTTGGCTGGGCGTGTTCTGGATCGAGTGGGCCCGTTAGCCACGGTCGGTTAGCACGACGCGCTTGTACGAGGATTCACTCGCTTGCGCGTCGTGCTAACCAAGGAATCGGACTGTACTCCGTTACCGAAACTACTCATCCATCTTTGGGCGGCGGCCAACGCTTGCGGAACTCCGCGAACGCGTCACTTCGTAAGAGCGGCCCCAGATCCGAGTCGCAATAACAGTCTTCCACGAAGAAGCGGTCGCGGACGTTTCTTTGCATCACATCGATAGTTTTCTTGACGTCCCCGGCGGCGGCGTAAGCCAAAACATAGGTGATCGAATCGACCGTTCGTTTCTTGTGCGCATCTTCGGCCTCGCGAATCGCCTCCGCGTTTTTTTTCAGGTTTATCAAACTTCGCACCACCTTGCTGATTGCCTTGGCGCGGTAACCGACTTTGGAGAACAGGCCGTCCTTATTTTTGCGGAGAAGATCCAACGCCGCGTCATAATCGCTCTTTAGAAATAATATCTCCACCTCCCAAATCGCGTGATTGGCTTCGTCGGGGTTTTTCTTGTCATAGGCATCCAAGAGGGCCTGGAGTTCCTCGGGGTTCTTTGACGACACGCAGTAACTGGCGAGACTCTCGAAGACCGCCTTGCCCGGTCCGAACTCTTCATAGGTACGGACGGTTTGGCCCAACTTGATTCGGGCGCGGTAGAGTCCGCCGGGAAGCCAGATTGCCTCGCGCGAATCCGGCCCGGCAAGTGCCGTCGCGAACACTTGCTCGGCCTTTGCGAAATCTCCGCGCAGAAAATGGAGTTCTCCCTTGAAGTAATCCCGCATCGGATCGTCCGGATGGGTCTTGAGATGTTCTTCAAGCAGCGCGGCGAGTTCTTTTTCCTTCTTTTGCAGAAGCCAACGATGCGCCAAAGACTCGAAGGCCGCGGACTTGTCCGGCGCGGCGCGGTAGGCCGGCATGGCCTGGCCGGCGTAGGCCATGTCCAGCGTCCAATCGGTGACTCGTTGACGCCGTATCAAGTCGGTGGGCGTCTTTTCACAGGCATGTCGAATTAGGGCGATCGCCTCCACGGGCTGCTTCCGCATCGCCTTGGCACGAGCTTCGAAGTAAAGCAATTCTCCATCATCGGCGGAGTTGGGCCGATGCTTCTGGATTAGGGCATCCAGTTCCGTTCCCTTCTTGGCGTCAACCAAGAGATAGGCCAAATTGGTGAAAGATTCCTTGGCGTTGCAGGTCTTGGCATAACTTTCGATTGCCTTGCCCGCTTGAAACATGGCAAACTCATAGCGCGGGCCGATCAGGCGGCGGACGTTTGCATCGCCCGTGTTCCAACCTTCCCAAAAAGCCTCGGCGGCTTTTTGCCAAGCCTGTTGGTCTAGAAGCAATTCCCCTCGATAATAAACCACCAAGGCGTCGTCCGGATGGCGTTTTCCATGTAACGCGAGCAGTTTCTCAAGTTCATCGGCTTTGCCGAAATCCACGAGATCCATGGCGAGTTGTCGAAACGCCGCCTTGCTCTCCGGCGCCGCTTCGTAACCTTCCAGGGTCCGGTCGGCGTCGACCATCGCGAACAGAAACGCGGAAACAAGGTTTTGGCGCTTGCCGGCGTCGGCTTCCGCGGCGAGCGACTTTTTGAACAGAGCGACGGCCGCCGGGACATCCTTGCGCTGGATCTTCACGCGGATGCGAAAAGCGAGCAAGTTGGGATGACCTGGGTCGACATTGGTTTGCGCGTCAAGCAGCGATTCCAAGTCGTCAAGTTTGGAATTCGAAAAGCAGAGATTGGCCAGTTGGGAAAAGGTTTCCGAGCGGGGCCCGATCTCGCTGAGCGCGGGAAGCATTTTTCCCGTGTGAAAGCGTGCCAATACGCGATTGTAGCGAAACTCGTGCAGGATCGATGCGTCCGGCGGGTTGGCCATGCCGGTCGCGAAAGACTTCTCCGCCTCCTTGAAGTTTTGCTGCATGACGAGCATCGCGCCGCGCAGAAACGGCGCCAAGGGATCGCCGGGAAGCTTTTCCTCGTGCGCCGTCAGCAGGCGACCGAGTTCATGCTCACGAAAGTTCCGCATCAACTCCAGGCCCAAGATCTGAAATGCCACTTGCGCTTCGGGCGCCAAGGCGTACGTCTCGACGGTCTTGTTGGAATGTACCATGGCCAGGAGAAACGTGCGGCTCAACTCGCGCCGCGCGGCGCGATCGACCTTCAGGGTAAGCGCGGTCTTGAATAAGGGCAGCGCTTCTTCAAACTTGAACCGTTTCGCCTTGGCCAAGGCAAGATGGTACGCGGCCGGCGCGTACTTCGCGTCGATCTTGGTCATGGCGAGCGCCAGTTCCTCCAGCGACTCAGGGTCGTTGTTTTGGAGACAATCCTGCGCGAAGAGGTCGTAATTCTGGTGAGGCACATCGAGCTTGGCGAAGCGTTTGCCAAGGTCGCCTCTTTTGGCGCCGGGCGCGAGCGAAAGCACCAGGCCAAAGAAGGCGTCCGCGTTCTTGGGATCGTAGTCGAGCGCCTTGCGATAGGAATCGGCCGCTTCGGCGAAACGATTCAGGCCGCGCAAGCACAGACCCATTTCCGAACAAACGAGCGTATCGTCTCCAAGCAACTTCTGATATTCATCCAGATGTTTGAACGCCTCTTTCCATCGCGATAGACTATTGAAGGCCATTCCCTTGAATTGGTTGAGGACCGGCATGTCTTTGTGAATTTTCGCCGCGTTGTCCCATTCGCGCAGGGCGGCCTCCGGTTGGTTGCGGCGCAACAACACCATGCCGGAAATCAAACGGCGCGTCGCCTCAAGCGGATCGGGCAACTTGACGCCTTCGATTTGCCGCAATTTCGCTTCCGCGCCGTCCACATCTTGCCGGATCGCCAACGCCAACATCGCCTCGCGTAGATTGTCCGCGCCGCGGACGAGTTCCTTGCCTTCGGCGCGTAGGGCGGCGACGATGGAACCGACGTTGGTGGAGAAACGTAGATTCATGTCCAAGTCTTCCATGTCGAACACCTGCCAGGCGCCGCCCTCCTTGGTGACCCACCAACGCATCTTCAGGATGAGGCCGCCCGCGCTGCGATGGCGCACGATGACGACTGCTTCGTTTCCCGGCAGCTTCTTGATGTTTCGGAACTCGTAGGAGTCCCAGTTCATCAAGTCCGCCTGGCGCGCCAGCGCGGTGCCGACGGTGTCGCGCATTCCCTTGATGATTTCGCCGCGGTGCCTGCGAATCATGTCTGTCATCAGACCCTGTGCATCCAACTCGTCGACCATGCGTTCGATATTGAAGTGCTTGCTCAGCGCGAAGGCGTCGCGTCTGTTCAAGCTCTTGCCCAAGACGTCGAAGAACGGACGCAATTCGCGATCGATGTCCTCCTCTTTCAACGGTTTCCTATCGTCAAACGCCTCGCGCACTTCCTTGCGTCGATGTTCGTCGACTTCAAACGCGAGAGGAACTTTCGCCGGCGGACCGGCGTCCCGAGAGCGCAGGGCCACCCAAGTAACCGCCCCAACCATTAGTATCACGATCACGCTTACGGCCAGCACCGCTTTCTTCCGCGATCGCGGGCGCACTGGCTCGGGCACATATTTGGGGCGAAGAACCAACCTCTCGGGCGTCGTCTGCTCTTCGTCGTAGGCACTGGGAGTTTCCCGGTATGCATCGACTTCACGCACGATAACTTTCGGCGAGGCAAGCGGCGTCACGAGATCGAGGGGTCGCACCGGCGCGGACACTTCATCCAATTCCAAATTCGGCAACGCCGGCTGGTCGGGCGACTGCGTATTTGGAACTGGAAGCAACTCGCCGCAGCCGGGGCAATCGACGAAATCGGCGCCGCTACTTCCGGAAGAAGGAAGCACTCGTCCACAGGAAGGACAATGATTGACGTGAGCCATGGCTTGCGAGTGCCTCCAAAATAGATCCTGGATTCGACTTCCCTATTGTCGGGAGAAGTCCAGAGATTTGAAAGGTCAGATAGGCGATGAATGGGAGTGTTCTTTTCGCGTCCGAACTCCGGTTCATTCCCTCTCACGCATGACCCTTAACGCGCATTCATTCAGACCACTGGGAATCCGAAAACTCGCCCGTCCTCCGGAATGAGAGAGAGCGGGCGAAGGCACAGTGCGTCCGCTCACCACGTCGAGCCATTGGACGCTGTATTTGCCTGCCGGAAGATCGATCATGAAGGTGAATTTCGGCGTGCCTTTGAGGTATGCCGCGACTTGCCGGCCGGGTTCCGCGAGCACCTGACAGCGGGCGCCTTTGGGGAGCGGTTCGCGGATCATGTCGCGCGCCGGCTTCATCTTCACGAATTCAAAGCCGTGGATGTAGTCTTTGAGATGCTTCATCTGCTTGCGAAAGCCGGGATTGCCGCCGCCGGGTTGCTTGGGCGGATATTTGAAGGTTCCGTCTTCGTGGCCGACCGTGAAGGAGTAATCGAGATTGTTGTAGAGTGCGCCGCCGGCGAGGATGAACTCCCATGCCTCCATTCGGTAATGATCGTCGCCGGTTCCCTTGAAGCCGGTCTCGTTGTCGCCGATCGCTTTGTTGAGGCCGTAATTGAGCGCCACCGCAGTGGGTGGATTCGCGTAATGGAAGTTGAAAACCGAAACGGCGGGATGCGGCTTCTCGATCTTTTTCGAGCCGTTGGCGATATTCTGCGAGATGAGATGCTTGTGCCTGAAATCCTTTTCCGCGGCGCTGATGGTGTCCGCGATGTGGTGCTGCCAATCCATTGCAACGCCGCCGAAATAGGGTTCATTGCAAATCTCGTAGATAAGGTTGTCCGCGTCGCGCAGTTCCGCGACGATCTTGCGCACGAGAGCCTCCTGGATGGCGAGGAGGCCGCCGTTTTTGTTGAGCGTATGCACGTCGTTGCGGCCGATGGCGCCGAGGCCGTTCACGTTGTTGGCCGCATTCATCGGGCTGAGTTTCCATTGTGCTTCGTCATACATCGGGCAGAAGAATGCGAACTCGACGACGATGCCGCGTTTGCCGGCCTGGGCGACGAAATCCTTGAGTCTCGCGAAATAGGCGGGATCCCATTTCCGGAGGTCGAATTTGTTGCTGCCGTTGGCGTAGCCCGGCTCACCGCTGCGCGCCCACGGACAGATCAATCGTCCCGCCTTGGGCGAGAGCGTGTTTCCCGCGATCCCAAAGGCATTCGGCGGCTCGACATAACTGCCGCTAAACGTCCGGGTGAGGTTGAGGCCGTCGGCCGCCAGCGCGTCGAGATACTTCACATGATCGAAGTCGAGATTGAGCACGGCGCCGTAATGCTCGGCCGAGGTGATGAGCACGGTCGGCTTTGCGCGGAAGCGGAAGTAGTGTGGATTGTCCGGATGCAGGGACAACGGTTCCGCGGAAACGCCCGCCGCGGCGACGGTGACGAGGAGGAGACACAAAAGAGGTTTCATAGTTTAGACGCCTTTCTTGGGTCAATATATACTCCCTCGCTTCCTTTCGGATGGCAGATTTTCGGCCATTGACGCTTGCCCCCACTGGAACCGCGGACCGCCCAGGCGAGCCGCTTGCTATCGCGCCTGGGCGACATCCGTTTCGGCACGTTCGTCGCCGTCCGAATCCGCTTGGGAACCAGTGCGGTCGTCGCCGGACAACACTTTGAACTGCCCCGTCGAGACGTCGTACATGCCTCCCACGATGAGAACCTTTCCTTGGTCGACGAGGTCGCGCAACGTATCGCTTTGCTCGAGAATCATCTCGACGACGCGCGGGACATTGCGGCGTGCCACCTCGTCGATTTGATCGAGTTTCGCTTCCGCATCGGCCGCATGCATGCGTCGACAGGTATCCGCATCGATCGAATCGCGCAGGGCGTCCACGATCTGGCTCAGGTTGGGACCGAGGTCGCTTTGCTTGCTGCCCGCCGGCGCGCAGGCTCGATTCACGGCTGCGGTGACCGACCCGCAGCGGGTGTGCCCCAGCACTAGGACGAGCTTGGCGCCCGCGACGGCGCAGGCGTACTCCATGCTGCCGATCACCTTGCGGCTGGTGACGTTGCCGGCGATGCGGACGCTAAAAATGTCGCCCAAGCCCAGATCGAAAATCAACTCCGCGGGGGAGCGGGAGTCGATGCAACTGAGCACGACGGCGAGCGGATGCTGCCCATCGGCTGTCGACTGAACCTGACGCCACATGTCGCGCGTGAGGCGCTTGCCGGTGCGAAAACGCTCGTTGCCTTCCTCCAGGATGCGCAGGACGTTCCGCGGCGTGACTTGACTTTGGATTTCCCGATTGGAAAAGTCGACATACAAAATGTCATCTTCGAGTTGATAGCGGGATCGAAAGCCCAAGAGACTGACTGTCACGCCGTGGACGGGAGCGGCGGTGTCCTTGAAGTCGCGGATCAAATCGAGAATATCCGGATCGATGTAGACCGTGCCGCTGGCGTCGAGCAGAACGTTGCCGCCGCGCGGAACTTCGTAAAGGATTTTCTCCAAAGCGGCGCGATTGAGGAAGCTGACCTGGCTCGCCAATTCGATATGCAGCACATCCCCGCCCAGGTGCTTTTCCACGATCATACGCAACGGGCGACGCAGATTGCTGGACAAGATAAAGCTGAGGGCGACCCCCAAGCCGATCAAGATGCCGATCAAAAGATCCGTGAACACGATTGCGATAACGGTCACGGCGAAGGGGATGAACTGGTGACGCCCCTGACGCCACATTTCCTTCACCAGCTTAGGACTGGCGAGTTTGATGCCCGTGACAAGCAGGATGGCCGCCAACGCGGAAAGCGGAATCATGTTCAAATAGGTGGGCAGGAGCATCACGCA
>Ga0163144_10015295_pt1 | contig 15841 bp, 9 predicted proteins | sample OliLak19BULKMAT1_FD_123175 | JGI IMG/M metagenome (GOLD analysis project Ga0163144, IMG submission 123175) | Freshwater microbial mat bacterial communities from Lake Vanda, McMurdo Dry Valleys, Antarctica - Oligotrophic Lake LV.19.BULKMAT1 | ecosystem: Environmental > Aquatic > Freshwater > Lake...
CGACATGGCCAGGGAACTGCTCCAAGTGGCCGCGCTAAGTTGGGCGTTTGCCTGGCTAACGTGGGCGATTCTGTTCGCCCTAATACTCTGCGCGTTGCAAGTTCTCGGTTACGCGCCGGCGAGTCTGATTCCCAAGGAATTCAATTACCGTACTCTCGCCGCGGCGCTGCTGGCGTCGTGGGGACTGATGGGAAGCTTCGCAACGATCGCGCTGATGGGTCGAGCTCGTCTCGTTTACCGCGTTCTCCTCGGCGTCTCAACGACCGTTGTGGTTGGCATTCTGATGACCAAGTATGCGCTGACGCCATTGGCAGCGGATCGCCTGTATGGCGGTCTCGTCGCAGCGTTGAGCTTTGCCTCGGTCGCGGGAACATCCTGGTCGCTCTTCGCCGCCCAAAAACGTCGGCTCATCACTCCGCGGATCGCTTGGCTGGCGATCGCCAGTTGGGGCGCATTGACGGCCTCTACGTTCTACGTCATTCCGACTGTACAGATGTCGAACATCGGGCACTGGCTGTTTCTCGGGCTGTTGCTAACCGGATCCCTGGCGTTGGTCGTCGCGCCGATCGCGACTGCGCCGCTCGCGCTGGCTTGGAATCGGACTCGTTAGCCGTCGGTTGGGGCTTCGCCCCGCCGGGCGCACCGGCGAAGCAAGCCCAAGCGAGGCGCCGGTGGGGCGTTGCCCCAGCCTACGACGATCGAGTAGGGAGTCGCCGGCAGTTTGACGCCCACCTCGCCGCGTGTTACACCAGAAGGCGTTGGGTCGAGCAACTTAGGAGCCGCCATGAATGCCTTTTCGCGAGCGATTGCGCTTGTCGCTTGTATCGTGGTCTCGACCGCCGCTCGTCCTTGCTTCGCCGCGTTCCATCTGTGGGACGTCAAGGAGGTCTTCTCCAATCAGGATGGGACGGTGCAGTTCATTGAGTTGTTCACCACGGCCGGGTCGGAACGATTCCTCAACAACCATGTGATCACGGCGATGTCGGACGGCAACGTCGTCAACTTCACGCTCGACCACGACCTAGTCGGCTCGACCGCGAACAAGCACTTCCTCATCGCCACCGCTGGCTTCGCCGCGCTCACCGGCGGGGTCACGCCCGATTTCACGCCGCTGCCGGCGAACTTTTTTAATCCGAACGCGGCGAGCATTACGATTACCTTCCTCGACGCCGACACGATCACCTTCGCCGGCAGTTTGCTTCCGAAAGATGGCGTCAACTCGCTTACGGATCAGTCGCCCGCCGGCGTGCAGAACCTCGTCGCCGGGGTGAACTCGCCCACCAACTTCGCGGGGGCCGCGGGATCGATTAACGTTTCGGCGCCAGTCGAATCGGGCGACTTCAACAGCGACGGCGCGGTGAACGGTCTCGACCTGGCGATTTGGAAAATCGGCTTTGGCGCCACGGGCACGTCGGCGCTCAAGTCAGCCGGCAACGCCGATGGCGACGGCGACGTCGACGGGCGCGATTTTCTCGTTTGGCAGCGAGGCGGCAGTCCTGCAGCAACCGCTGCGGTCACGAGCGTACCGGAACCTGCGAGTCTGGCGCTGTTCGGTCTGGCGTCACTCTCTGCAATGTTGCTGGTCCGCAATCGCCATCGAATTGGCCCGCATTGCCCAAGCCATTAAGTTTCACGCCGCGCCGTCAACATGCTGCCCAATCCTTGGGCAGGTGCGGCATTTCGGCCGTCGCTGCTATCGCGACGCCGCGCTCAAAACGAGTCGATTCGCGCAACATTGTGAAGATAGGCGGAAAACTCGCGGTCGCGAACTGCGGGTTTCACGCATTTCGTCATGCTGTCGCGCTGCGCGCTCGCGCTTCGGCACGCCCCTTGCTCAGAGTGGATATGTTCAAGCCACTGGCTCCGCCAGTGGACGAAGCTCAGGCTAGCGAAATCCTACGGTATGCGTCCACCGGCAAAGCCGGTGGCTTTGATTGGGGATTCGAAGTCGAGCTTCACATCCCCCTAACCGTCGGTCGCCATACTTCACTCGCTTAACGCAAGTGAAGTCGCGTCGACTGCGACGGTCCCACCTAGAAGAAGCCGGCGACTCTGAGCGAGTCGCTCGCTTTCCGACATATCGGCAAGTCTCTCGCGCGACGCGCGTATGCGATCGCAGCCAACTTGCCTCCATGCCCTCACGACAGCGGAGTAATCCCATGACTATCGGTACGCGCAAAGGTTTCCTCATCGACATGGACGGCGTCATCTACCGCGGGCCGGAATTGATTCCGGGCGCTGCGGAGTTCATCGCCAGCTTGCGGCGTTCGCGGATTCCGTTCATGTTTCTCACGAACAACAGTCAGCGGACGCGACGCGACGTGGCGATGAAGCTGACGCGCATGGGGGTCGCCGTTGAGGACACGCATATCTTTACTTGCGCGATGGCGACGGCTCGTTTCCTGGCTTCGCAAAAACCGCACGGCACGGCTTACGTCATCGGCGAAGGGGGACTGCTCAACGCCCTCCACTCGAACGGCTACGCCATCGTCGACCGTGCGCCCGATTACGTCGTCGTCGGCGAAGGGCGGACCCTGTCGTTCGAGATGCTCGAACAAGCGGTGCAGATGGTGCTCGACGGCGCGAAGCTGATCGCGACGAATCTCGATCCCAACTGCCCGACCAACAGCGGCACGCGCCCCGGCTGCGGCGCCATCGTATCGCTCATCGAAAAGGCGACCGGCATCCAGGCGTTCAGCGTCGGCAAGCCGAGCCCTGTGATGATGCGGATGGCTCGCAAAGAGCTCGGCATGGCGACCAGCGAGACGATCATGATCGGCGACACGATGGAGACCGACATCCAGGGGGGCGTCCAGATGGGATACAAGACGATCTTGGTGCTGAGCGGCGGCTCGTCGCGCGCCGATCTGGCGAAGTACGCCTTCAAGCCCGATCTGGTGATCAACTCGGTCGCCGATCTCGACGAAGGAACCGGGCTGCTGCATGAGATTCTGCCGTCGATGAATCGCGAGGATGACACGCCGCACGATTTGCGGGAGTGGGCCCGGGCTCATGCGTAGGGTTGATCGAGAGAAAAAGGGCTGGTTTTGGCTTGTCGGCCAAGGTGGCCAAGGTGGCCAAGTGGGCCAACGCGTTTTGTTGGCCGCCTCGGGCGCAGTCGGTTTCGTCGACACCGGGCCGGCGGCGAGCGGCAGGGTGAATTCTGTCGCGTGAAGCATTGTGTCGCGAAACGCGTTTTTGGCGACAGAAGTCGCAACTCGTTGGGTGGGTTGGAGTTGCCGTGTCGCCGTCAACGCTGTGGACGGGCGACAGGCGACACGATGGTCAACTTGGCGAACTTGTCCGCTGGCGCGCGCTGCAGTTCCATGCGCGCTGCGGGCTGAGCGGGCTGAGCGGGCTGAGCATGGTCGCACGGTCACGAGCGAGGCAGCCGCGAGCGGGGAATGAGCTTCTCCCCATGGATGGCGGGCGGGTGCGACGACGGCGCACGATGTGGACATGCGATCACTATAACGGCTAGAGCGGCCATTTTCTAGATAGGAGTATTGGCCACGCCAAGCTTGGGTCGAGGCCTGCCGCCAATCGCCTTTCTCCCATCGCTTCTGGCGCCTCCCATCAAAAAAAGGAGCCGTTTTAAGTAATGCTTGACGCCAACAACCACGTCCGCTACATTTTGTAACGTTATGTCATGTAGCGCTGGAGGGGATTCGAAATGCCGCGTCGGGAGAAGCCACGGCTGAGCGACCTGGAAAACACGCTCATGTCGGTGATCTGGAAGCAAGGTCAAGCGACGGCGGACGTCGTTCGCACGTCGTTGGAGTCGTCGCAGCCCTTAAAGGACTCGACGGTCAGAACGATTCTCCAGCGTCTGGAGGCGAAAGGTTACCTGCAACACCGAGTTGAAGGGCGGACCTACGTCTACACGCCGACCGTCGCGTCGCGCAGCGTCGCGGCCGACGCGGTTCGCAGCATCATCGATCGATTCTGTCACGGTTCGGTCGAGGACCTCTTAGTCGGCATGGTCGACCGAGAGGTCGTCTCGCCGGAACAACTTCGCCACTTGGCTCAACGCATCGCTGCTCAAAAGACTGGCGAAGGGTCGAAACCGAAGGGTCGCGCTCGCAAACAGGGGAATTAACATGTCGACGTTCGTCCACGACAGCCTGCGTCTTCTGCTGGACGTCTCGTTAAGATCGATCGTCCTGGCCCTGCTCGCGGCCGGCTTGCTGCGGCTGTTCAGGGTGACTGACCACAACGCCCGCCATCGCGTGTGGTCTTTGGTGTTGGCGGCGATGTTCTTTCTGCCCTTGTTTCAATTTGTCTCGCCGGTGATTCGTGTTCCCGCAACGGCGGCGTCACTGTTTCAATTTGCATCGGGACGATCCTCTGCCGGGGCAGCTCAGGGGCTTGGCGAGGCAATCGAATCGCCCTACCTGCCTGAAATCGACCCGACAATTGAACGCCAGCGCAGTGCAGGTGCGACCAGCTCATCTCTTGTCGGCAGTTCCAGCGATCGGCGCGCGGGAGTCGTGTCAACCGGCGCGGAAACACTGATTGATCGTCCTGATTGGCTCTCGTGGAAAAGCGCAATCTTCGCCGCTTACGCCACAGTCGCCCTGGCGCTAATTGCTCGGCTGGTTGCTGGAATGTGGGCCGCTAGACGATTGACGCAACGTTCACGCCGGATTGCCCCCGCTCTCATCGGCGGTCGGATCGCGTTTGCCTGCGACGCGATTCAAGTGCCGCTGACGACCGGTTTCGTTTCTCCGCGGATTTTATTGCCTGCCGACTGGCAATCATGGAACGGAGACCTCCTTCAGTCGGTGCTGAATCATGAGCAAGCTCACCTCCTGCGCCGGGACAATCTCATCACGGTTTTGGGCGAGGCGAATCGATGCCTCTACTGGTTTCATCCGCTGGCGTGGTGGCTGCGACGAGAGTTAGCCGTGCTGGCAGAGCTTATTTGCGATGACTACGCGATCGCCGCGACGCCAGATCGCCGCCAGTACGCCCAGCACTTGCTGGAGATCGCCGGTAGGTTGACGGGCGGAATTCGGCGCGTGTCAGTCGTCGACATTTTTATGGCGCGCACGCCGCAAGTCGTGTCGCGCATCGACTCGATTCTAGACGTGAACCGTCCCCTTACGCGCCGTTTGGGCCGTTCAGGTTCGGCGCTCCTCGCCATCATGGCGATCCCGTTGATGATCGGCGCCGCCGGCCTGCGAGCGGGAGAATCGCCGGAGGCGCCGCCAGCGACCAGCGACCAGGCGCCAGCCGACTCGGTCGTCGAAGCAGCAATGCCTCAGGCCGGGCATGACATCTACGGCGATCCGCTTCCGAACGGCGCGATCTCTCGTTTGGGAACCATCCGCTTGCGACAACCGGGCCAAGGATGGAGGCGAATTGCCTTTCTGCCCGATGGCGCCGAGTTAGTGGTGGGCGGCTTGGACAGCGACGCCCGCTGTTGGGACGCCCGGACCGGAGTGATGACCCACCGATTCGACCTTGGCGAGGCGGCAACTTTGGCCTTTTGCGTGTCTCCGACTGATGGCGCCGTCGCCACCCTTGGCATCCGCCCCGCCGGGAACGCCGGCGAAGCTGCGGTGGAGTTCGTCGTGTGGAATCCGAAAAGCTGGACGGAGCGCAAGCGGATCACATGGAAAGGTCGCTTCGGTCCCAGTTCCATGGCGTTCTCTCCGGATGGAAAAACGGTCGCCGTCTCCGATCGCGATGGAGTTCTGCGGCTTTATTCAGCAAGTGATGAAGATGAAGGGGAGAGACTTCTTCCCGGTCCGTTCCGAGGCGAGGTCGAGTCGCTTGTTTTTTCCCCGACCGGCGATCTGGTGGCGACGGCGTCCAGACAAGGAGTTGTACTTTGGAACCTCGCCACTGACGAAGCGCCCCAACTGCTAGAAGGCTTGCCACAAGGCGCTGGCGTCGTGAGGTTCTCGCCCGACGGAAAACTGCTTGCTGTTGGGGGGCGCCACAGGTCTCCGGCGACAATCTTCGACGTCGCCTCGCGCAAGCCGCTGGTGAGTATTGACAGTGACGGGGAGGGCCACTCGACGGAGGGAATGTGCTTCACCGCCGACGGCAAACAACTGGTGATTCCATCCAAGTACGGCGCCATTGAGTTCTTCGACGTTCAGACTGGGAAGCTAGTCAACAGCCTTGAAGCACAATCGACTCAGCTGCAGGGGGTTGCCGTCTCACCGCAAGGCGAGTTTCTGGCGAGCATTGGGAACCTGGCCGCCATCGAGGTCTGGGACTTGAAATCAGGGAAGCGAATCAGCGACCAATGGATCGGCAATCTAGATGCAGCGGTAGAAACGTTGTTCACGCTGAATGACAAGCAGGTGATCACGGGCGGACGTGATGGCTCGATCCGATTCTGGAACGTCGCTTCGGGCCAACAGGAACGAATCCTTGAGCATGATCATTGGATCACCGCCTTGGCACTGTCGCCACAAGGAGAAAGCTTACTCTCGCTCGGGCTGGACGACACGGTTCGATTGTGGGACGCGGCCACCGGAACCGAAAAGCTAAAGCTTCCTGGGCATGGCATGACCGGCGGAAGCAGTACCTCGGCGCTAGCTTTCTCTCCCGACGGCAAACGATTCTACTCGTTTGGCAAGGACTTGGTCCTGCGAATCAACGATACGGCGACGGGGAAGACGCTCGCTGAACACAACATTCGCCCCAGCGACGTGAAGATCGAAAGTGGTCCAGATGGTCGACCGCTGCCCGATTTAGGCGACCCATTTGCCGAAGGAAGGGGAGGATTCGAATTCGATCAGGTCTTGTTGACGGCCGGCGGAACCCATCTGCTCATCGGGGGACGTACGACGAGCAAGATTTACATCTTCGATGGCGAAACTGGTCGCGAGACGGCGGCCTTCAAGACAAAGAGTCCTTTGCAAGGCTTTGCTGTCTCGCCGGATGGCAGTCTGATCGCGACGTTCGAAGACGACAGTCCCCCGCAGCAGGGCCAACCTGGTCCTCGGAGGCGATCGTCGACCTTGCGTTTGCGCGACGTTGCGTCGCAGAAAATAGTGCGCGAAGTCACGCTGCCCGGAGGATACGCCTACCGCGTGGCCTTCTCTAACGATGGAAAATTAATAAGCTTCACCACTTCGCAGATTGACTTGAAGACATACTCGCAACGCACGCGACTGTCCGTTTTGGACGTCGAGACGCTGAAGGAGGTTGCCGGAATGGAAGTAGAGCCTAACTCAATTCGGACGATGGCATTTGCGCATGGCGGAGCAATTCTTGGAACGGGCTATGCCGATTCGTCGGTGCTTCTTTGGGACCTCGAAAAGCTCAGAGACAAAGGGAGCTTGCCGCGTTAGGGTTCGGGAGCAACTAGCCATTGGCGATCGGGTCGGCCCAGGTGCGCACGAAAAAACCGCCGCCGCCGGGTGCCACTGGCATCCTGCCAGTGAGAAGTGCCGGAAGAGGCTGCGTGTAGTTTGGCTTGCAAGCTGCCTGAAGGAAGGAGCCGCTTGTTGGATATTGCTTAATGGAAGTTGTGTACCCACTTCGCACTGGCGACACGCCAGTGGCACCCAGACGAAAAAAAACGCCGTCGCTGAATGGATCAGCGACGGCGGTTCGGGTTTTGTCACCAACGAGCGAGCAAGTTACCGCGTGCAGGTCCCGCCGATGCAGGGGCACGAAGCCGTTTCGGGGGATTCGCCGTGGCACTGGCCGTTGCACTCGCCCTGGCAGTCGCCGGGGCATTCGTCCGTGCTTTCGCTCTCCAAGCTGACTTCCGAATTGCCGCACTTCGAACCATCGCACTTGGGGCCGTTGCACTTCGATTCCTGCTCGACTGGCGTTTCGGCCGACGCCGGCGTCACGCCGCCGTCGCGCAGTTCTCGCTCTTCTCGAGCCGCCTCTTTGTGCTGATCTTCGGCTCGCAACTTCTGCAGCAGGTTGGCGATCTGCTCGTGGTTCTCTTCGGTCTGGCAAATGACGAGCGACCCGTTGCGTTCGAACGGTTCAATCGCGCCGTTCGCATGCTCCGCATCCGCCGGTGACGAGCAGACCGCTCCGCGCCACGACTGGGGATTGACCGTCGACTTGAGATGAGCGACGAGCAAATCGGCGTCGAACTGGACGCCTTGCGGACGGACCTTCCAGACTTGCAGGTCGGGGACGGGGTAGACCTTGGTGACGAACTCCGGTTCTTTCACCGCTTCGACGAGCGTGTCCTCAAAGGCCGCTTGGTTGATCGCCTGACGTTCGACCGGAGCGCCAATGCCTTCCACGGTCACCACGGTGAGACGCTGAATCTCTTCCGTTTCTTCCCTGGTGCGTGGCTCGCCATCCACGACGCGAGTGACGGACTTAACGCGAGTCATGCAGGAATCGGAGAGGACGAACGGAGTTCCCAACATCGTTTCGAACGCCGCATCGACCGAGTGAGACTCGATCACAGGCTGAGCCTGGCTCACCTGGCTGAATTCAGGGCGGATTTCAACGCGAACCTTGTTGCCGCCGATCGATCTGGCCAGCACGTCGACTTTGGTCCCCACCTCTCTCTCGGTCGTATTTCCATTGGCGTCGGTCACTAGCGCCTTGCCGCCGGCATGGAACTTCACTGGCCGACCGCTCGTGACGGCCAACGTCGGATCCGCCACAATGTGGGCCAAGCGGTTTCGTTCCAGCGCCTCGATGAGCGCCGGGAAACGTTGAATCTGGCTCGCCAGATCACCTCGTCCCGCCGCTGAATTTGTTTCGAAGTCAAATCCCTTCTTCTGGCACTCAGTACGATTGATTTCGACGACCGTGACCTTGACGATCATCTGCTCAGGGGCGCTAGACGTCCGTCGCAGTTCGGCGACTGCGCTCTGGAGCCGCTCGAGTTCCGCCAGCTTCGTCTCGAGTTCGTTGACGCCGGCGGTACACTTCGTCGCCGCGCAGGCCGTCTTGTCGCATTTGCCGGCCGAGCATTCGCCCGCGGTGCAGGTCTTCTCCGAGCAAGTTTCGATTGAGCATTTCTCGGCGGCGCCTTTCGCCGTCGAGCAGGTCCCAGCCGTGCAATCCTCGGTCGAACACTTCGCCGCCGCGCACTTCGACGTTGAACAGGTCGACGTCGCGCACTTTTCGGTCCCGCATTTCTCAGGGGAACAAGTCTTTTCGGCACAAGCGTCCGTCGAACACGTTGACGCGACCGGCTCGCCCGCGAACGACTTCGTTGCGGTGAAGGTGAGTTGGCCGCCCGAGGAGGTGAGGCAGACTCCGACGGCGCACTTCAGGCCGTGGCAAACTTCGTCGGAGCAGCGAGCGCCGCTGCACTCGCCGGCGGGGCAATCTTGTCCGCTGGCTTGCAGCGTTGCGCATTGCGTCGTGCCGCAGGCTCCCGTCGCACAAACGGCGTCTGGGCAGCAGTCGTCGTCTGACGCGGTCGTGCACGACTGGAGCGCACACTTCAGCGCGTCGCAAACCTGGCCGGCGCACGCCGCCACGGGGCACGAGTTCTCGCTACACTGACCCTTCGCACAACTGGAGGCGGCGCATGTTTCCGTCGAACACTTCGACTTCGCGCAGGTTCCCTCGGCGGCGCAGGCGCTAGTCGCGCTCCCGCTGAAGGCGCACTTCAGCGAGTCGCACGCTCCGCCGGCGCAAGCCGAGAAGGTGCATTTCTCTCCGCTGCACTTACTAGAACTGCACTTTTCCGTTGAACACTTTTTGTCCGTTGAACATTTCTCGGTCGAGCACTTCTCAACGGCAACCTGCTCCTGCTCGCAGCACTCATCCTTGTCGTCGCACTTTCCATCCGCACAGCATTTCCCCTCGGCGCTGCAGGGCTGCTTGTCGCTGGAAGCCGCCGGGCAGTCGCCGCTGGCGCACTTTTCGTCGGTGTCGTTGCCGCGCAATGTCGTACTGCAGCAAATAATTATCGCCGCCGCTGCCAAGAATCCCTTTGCGACCATCGCCACGCCTCCAGTGCGTAAAGAATGTAGTGAGGCCGCCCATGAATAAGCAGCCGACCCCCAAAAGAGAGGGGCAGGGACAATACGGGCCCGTGCGCCTTCCGGTCAAGAGAACCCGGGCGCTAGCAGTCTTCGCCGCGGGTCAACGACCCGCCGGAGCGTCCCGAGAACGACTCCATTCCCCCCTGGATTCCCCTCTGGCCCGTCTCAAGTTCCCCCGCCACCATCCCTTTTTCCAGCCAAAACGACGCCCCGGCCTCCCTTTCCAAGTAATATGGGGGGCGAACCCAACAAGGCTGCGTCGCCGCTACTTCGTCATTGACTTCGGAGAGTGACTTCCATGATCAACCCGCCCCGATCCCCGCTTCGCCAGCAGCCCCCTGCGACGACGAAGTCTCTCCGTGCGATACGAACATGCGTTCTGCTAGCGACCGCCGCGTTGACGACTTTCTGCGCGTGGTCGCTCGCTCCCCATCGCGTCCACGCCGCCGTCACCGCCAGCGGCGACGTCTCGCCCGCGCCGCCCGCCGGCGGGGGCAACGTCGCCGCGACGTTCCGCGTCGGCAACACTGGCGTCGGCACGCTGGCCATCAACGGCAGCACCCCCTTGTCGATCACCGGCAACGCCATCTTCGGCGACACGGCCACCGGTATGGGGCTGGTGGAGCTCACCGGCTTCAACAGCAACCTCTCGGCCTCCGGCGATCTGATCATCGGCAATGCCGGTCTCGGCAAAGTAAAGGTGTTTGAGTTCTCCAAAATCACCACCGGCGACGATTTGTTTCTGGGAACGGACTCCACAGCACTTGGAGAGCTGCTGGTTCAGGGACTCGGTTCGTTCGTCGATGCGACCGACGCCATTGTCGTCGGCACGGCAGGGGTGGCCCATATCGACCTCGTAGGCGGCGGACGAATCGACGCCGACGACACGATATTCGGCCAATCGATTGGCGGGCGAGGTCGCGTCACCATCACTGGGAGCGGCTCGCGACTGATTCAAACGAATTCGATCACGCTCGGCGACGCCGGCCGCGGCGAGTTGAACGTCCTCGACCAGGGACTCGTGACCACGACCAACGCCGTCGTCGGCAACGGCGTCACCGGTGTCGGCGTCGCGACGGTCAGCGGATCGGACTCGCAGTGGAAGATCACCGGGTTTCTTAATCTTGGCGTGAACGGCATCGCCTCGCTGAACGTTCGCGAGGGGGGACTGGTTTCCACCACTGGCGTGATGCGGATGGCGACCGCGGCGGGCAGCGTCTCCCACGCCGTCGTCGCCGACGCGAGCTCCGTGTTGGCCGTCGGCACGACGATGACCGTCGGCGAATTTGGCTTCGGCACGCTCGATATTCTCAACGGAGGCCGCGTCGACTCGACCGGCGCCGTCATCAGCGACAACGTCGGGTCGCGCGGCGACGTCGTCGTCGATGGCGAGAACTCTCTCTGGGCAATTGCCGGCACGCTCGACGTTTCCGAGCCGGGCGAGGCGCAGCTGGCGATCACCGGCGGCGGCCGCGTGACCGCCACCGGCGTCGTCCGCATCGCCACGGCGGGCGCTCTGCGCCTCGACGAAGGTCGTCTGGAAGCAGGGCTCACGGGGCTCACCAACAACGGCCTGATCGCAGGGACGGGCCGCATCACCGGCAACGTCGCCAACGCGGCCACCGGTTCGATCCGCCTCGCCGCGGGCGACGCTTTGGTCCTCGCCAACGCTCTGACCAACGCGGGGCAGGTCGATCTCAACGGCGCTGAGTTGGAAACGCTCGGCGCCGTGACCAACAACTCCGACATCGACGCCCGCTTTGGGGCGACGCTGCGTTTCGGCGCTGCGGGGCTCGACAACAACTCGGGTGCGCAACTCGCCCTCACCGGCGGGGCAATTGACGTCTTCGGGAACGTCGACAACAACCTCGGCGCCGAGATCGCCGTTGTGGGAGGAGCTTCCGCCGTCTTTCACAACAACGTCGTCAACAACGGCACGATCTTCGTCTCCGCCAGCAGCGAGATCGCGCTCCTCGACAATCTCAGCTTCGTTCCCACGTCGAGCCTCGGAGTTCAACTGGCGTCGCTGGTCGCCGAAGCGGAGCCAACCGACGCCTTCGGTCTCGTCGACGTGAGCGGCGCCTCGACGCTCGCCGGCAACCTCACGGTCACCCTCGCCGCCGGCTTCGCGCCAGCCGTCGGCGATACGTTTGAAATCCTCCGCGCCAGCGGCGGCCTGTCGGGCACGTTCGCCACCGAGTCGCTCCCCGCGCTCGGCGCCGGTCTCGCGCTCGACGTCCAATACACGCCGAACTCAGTGCTCCTCGCCGTGGTCAGTGCGCCGTCGCTCAACGCCGACTTCGACGAAGACGGCGACGTCGACGCGGCCGATCTCGCCAAGTGGAAGGCCGGCTTCGGCATCGCCAGCGGGGCGGCCCACATGCAAGGCGACGCCGACGGCAACGGCGCCGTCGACGGCGCCGATTATCTTGCTTGGCAGCGACAGTTTGGCACGACGCTCGACGCGCCGGCCGCCGGCGCAGTTCCCGAGCCGACGAGCGCGTTGCTTGTCGCCCTCGCCGCCGCAGGTTGCCTCGTCGCACGGCGTCGCCCGTAGCCGCCGGTCAACGACCGGCCGGAGCAGCGCACAATCGAGGCGCCAGCAAGCATTCCAACCAATGCTGCGGTCCGCGGCGGGCTCGGCGGGGTTTAAGTAGTGAGTCGCGGCTGAATACAATCGCGACTTGCCAGCGAATAACGTGGCAACAGCCGCTGTTCGCTCGAAACCTACCCGCCGCATCCCGCCTGCGAACCCGCCGATGACGCCTCAAACTCGCCGCCGCCGTGGCTTCACGCTTGTCGAACTCCTCGTCGTGATCGCCATCATCGGCGTGCTGGTCGCACTATTGCTCCCGGCAGTCCAAGCAGCGCGTGAAGCAGGCCGCCGCACGCAATGCCAGAATAACCTGCGGCAGATCGGCCTCGCGCTGCAACTCCATCACGATGCGAAGAACCGTTTCCCCGCCGCCAGCAGCGGCTCGCCGGCTCATCCTTTGGGCACGGATCAGTACGCCGTCTCGTGGGCGTTCGATCTGCTTCCTTATATGGAACAACAAGCGATCCACGCGACGCATGATCCGGCAGCTCGCGCCGACGCACCGGCGAATAGCGCCGCGATGCGCACGCCGGTGAGCGCCTTTTTTTGCCCCACGCGGCGGAGCCCGATCGCCGATCGCGACTTCGACGACGAAGACGGCCCCTCGCAAGTGCGCGGCGTCGGCGCCGCCGGCGACTACGCGGCTAACTCTGGCACGAGCACGCAGCACGGCATGCCGGGCCGCGACGAGTTTGATACGACCGAACTTGGCCCGATCTACGTCTTGTCGAAGATCTCGGCTCGGCAAGTGACCGACGGCCTGTCGATGACGTACGCGGTGGGCGAGAAGTATCTGCCGCCACTCGACGAATCAGCCGACCCCGCGCTGCAGCACGTCCGCCAAGGCGACGCCGCCATCTTCAGCGGCGACGCCCGCCACACGATCGTCCGCCGTAGTTCTTCCGGCTTCCCCGAAAGCGAGACCGACGACTACCCCGGCAAGTTCGGCAGCCTCCACACGAACCTGAGCCACTTCGCATTTCTGGACGGAAGCGTCCACACGATTGAGCACTCGCTCGACGTGGCGACGCTGGTGATGCTGTCGGCGATTGGGGATGGAGGGGACGTGCCGGACGGGGTGTTTGCGGATTGAGAGAGCGTTCAGCCCCCGGCTCCGCCGGGGGGTAGCACCACGCGCGACATCGCCAACCGGAATGGAAACCGACCCCCGGGCGGAGCCCGGGGCTGCAAAGACTCTAGCAGCGCTCTGTTCTTCGTGGACTCGAAAGAATGGTCCACACCGCGAATCCCAACGGGATTCAATCATCCAGCCCGGGGTTGATCGCCATCGCGATCTACCCCGGGTTTTTTGCATTGCATGAGCCGCAACCCTGTAGGGGTTGCTATCGGCTACCCGCTAATGAGTGCGCTGATTCAACCCTTACAGGGTTGCGGGGCCGCGCGAAACGTTTCCTGGGGTAGATTGCTGCGCAATCAACCCCAGGCTGAATGATGGAACGCCTTCAGCGTTCGATATACAATCGCTTTCCACGTCGACGACAACGCCACCCGTGACGCTATGTCTCGGCGCTATCACCGCTTAATGTCATCAATATTGAGCCGGAAACATCTGCTTCCTGAGACATCTCGCTGCCCAGGGTCAAGACGGCTCGGCATTGTGTCAGCGCCCCACGGATGTAAGATGCCGGCGCCAACTTACTCATTACGAAGCCGCGGGCGTCGAGAACGATGCACAAATATTACTTTCCACGCTGTCCGGTCGATGGGCCAGTTAATCCGCCGGTTCCCTACGGCCATATGGCATCGAAAGGCGCCGTCCCCCAAAAGTGTGCCACTTGCCGATGTCTATTTGAAGGGGAATGCCTCCGCTATGTAGAGCAAGTCAATCGCTATCTACACCTCGACCATGGGGCGTGCGGAATCAACGGCCCCACCGATCCGGTCCTATATCACGACGGATGGATCGATTCGAAGGTCGAGATACCCAGAAAGTGTGCATCGTGCAGTTTTCTCGCTGTTGATCAGATCCGAGGATTTCACTGTACAAAAGATGCTGACAAATGGGGCGACCTCCACCGCGGGCTTGATTGGGGAGCGTGGGAACCTGACGTCCTCTACTTCGAGTTGCCGCTGCCGAAAGTCACAACAAGGAAACTGGCCCGATTCGCCCAAGACAATGACCAAATTGGGTTTATTCAAGAGTATCGACGCACTAATCCAGGTTTTCCAATTCAGGAAGCTAAAGTTGACTTCGTCCGCCTCCGTGAAATTCTCGACAATCAAAGCAACGCATGAATTCGCATCGGGCATCTCACACCGCTCGCGTCCCAATCAGCTCCCCAAGCTTCTCGCGGTGCGTCTCTTCCCCAGGCTCGCGCAGCACGCCCCATTTGCTCGCTTGCCAGATCTCGCCGCTCGTGCGGTCGAGGGAGGTGAGCCAGCCGTAGCGCCAGCAGGCGGTGTCGATGCAGGTGGCGAAGCCGAGGTCGACGACTTCGCCTTCGCGCTGTTCGGTGTGGCCGACGGTGATGGGTTTGCCGGAGACGTGCGGTTCTTGTTCCGGCGGGTCGAACAGCGTCCAGCGCAACTCATGCGGCGGCTGCTCGCTCATCGGACGGTCGGGGAGATAATTCGCGTGAGTGAAAATGTACTCGTCGGTCTCGTAGTAGGGGAGACACGACTCGATGAGGGCCCAGTGCGACTCGGGGACGTCCTTCATTTTTCCGGGGAAGTTGTACGAGCTGAGCGTGGCGGCGCCGCCGCAGTTCATCCAGTAGTTGAAGTCGGCGTCGTTGTCGCGGGCCCGCAGCATCATCTCTTCGTGGTTGCCCTCGATGAGGACCACGCGGCACTTCTGCTGCAGCTTAAGAATGCGTTCGAGGACGTCTTTCGACTCGCGGCCGTTGTCGATCATGTCGCCGAGGAAGACGAGCTCGTCGGCGGCCGTCGGCTTGATCGCCTCAATCACCGCATCGAGCGCATGGCTGCAGCCGTGGACGTCGCCGATGGCGATCAATCGCCCGGTGGAGGAACTCATTGCCGCGCTGCCCTGGATGCCGCTCGTGGAATAGAAGCGAGCGCAGATGGGCGCCCCGCAGCTTTCAGAATACGCGGCGAGGGGGCGGGGCGCCATTGAGGCGCTGGGAAACCTTGTTGAGATGGGGGCCGCATTGGACTGGTCGCTTAAGCGACCAGTCCGGCGGTGCGAATAGGCTTCTGCTCACTCGCTGTCGCTCGCTTCGGATCCTAGCTCACTCGCTGTCGCTCGCTTCGGATCCTAGCTCACTCGCTGTCGCTCGCTTCGGATCCTAGCTCACTCGCTGTCGCTCGCTTCGGATCC
>Ga0163144_10015296_pt1 | contig 15841 bp, 13 predicted proteins | sample OliLak19BULKMAT1_FD_123175 | JGI IMG/M metagenome (GOLD analysis project Ga0163144, IMG submission 123175) | Freshwater microbial mat bacterial communities from Lake Vanda, McMurdo Dry Valleys, Antarctica - Oligotrophic Lake LV.19.BULKMAT1 | ecosystem: Environmental > Aquatic > Freshwater >...
ATCAGGTGGGGAGGGTCGCGGTACGCTCCTTCACCGCGGCCCTCCCCACCAGGATCGCGCGAAGCGCGCAGAAGGGAGCATGGAGCGTGAGGCGGGTCAGCCCGCGATACGCTTTTCTCCCGCGGGATGACCCGCCTCACGCTCCATGCACGCCGCAGCCGAGCCAGTCGTGCCCGAAGTGGCGCATCTCGGCGATCAGCGGCAAGAGGGCGGTGCCCTTCTCGGTCAACTCGTATTCCACGCGCGGCGGAGACTCCGCAAAGCTCCGGCGGACGACGATGGCTTCGGCCTCGAGCCAGCGCAGCCGCTCGGCGAGCGTTCGGGGGCTGATGCCGGCGCACGCGTGCTCGATCTGGGTGAAGCGCCGCGGGCCTTCGGAGAGCTCGTGCACGATGAGGACGGTCCACTTGGCTCCGATGATCGCCGCGGTTGCAGCCACCGAACACGTCTTCGACTGATGAACCTGGTGCATCGTTCGTGTAGCCACGACGTCAAGCATACCGGCTAGATCGGTCAATCCCAGGGCGGCGGATTGTGCGCCCAGCGGCCTCCGACCATCGTTGCGACGACCTCCACGGCTTCGAGCTCGTCGGCGGGACAGAGGAAAGGATCACGGGAGAGCACGACCAGATCGGCCAGGAATCCGGGAAGGAGCTTGCCGCGACGGCGCTCATCGCCTGCGAGCCAGGCGGGGGTCACGGTCGAGGCGACGATCGCCTGCTCGACGGTGAGCGCCTGCTCGGGATGCCAGCCAGGTCGCTCGTCGATCGTGCGAAGGACGCCGGCCCGGATCCCTGCGAGAGGGTCGAGCTCCTCGACGGGCGCGTCAGAGCCGTTGACGACGACGGCGCCCGAGTCCCAGAGGCTCCGGAACGCATACGCACCCTCGGCGCGGTCGCCCCAATAGCGGTCGGCAAGGTCACGGTCGGAAGCAGCGTGGGAGAGCTGGACCGAGCAGGCGATCCCGAGATCGGCGAAGCGCGGCAGATCCGATGCGTCGAGGCACTGCGCGTGCTCGATGCGATGGCGGAGCCCTCGTGGCCCCCAGGCATGGTGCGTCGCCTCGAACGCGTCGAGCGCGTTGCGGTTCGCCCTGTCGCCGATCGCGTGCACGGCGACCGGCCAGCCGGCCGCGGCGCCCCGGAGAATGATCTCCTCGAGCTCCGCGCGGCTCGTGATCTCGACGCCGGATCCGTCGAGCATCAGCGCCGTCTGGGAGCCCAGGGTCCCATCCATGAAGGTCTTGAGATAGCCGAGGCGCAGGAAGTCGTCGCCGATCCGCGCAGGGAGCGGAAGCGTTGCGACCTGGTCGAGCCGGTCGGAGGGGATCGATTGCCACACGCGGAGCGAGAGACCCTCGCGCTCGTGGATCCGACCGAAGATCGACGCCGCTCCGAGCCAGCCGTCCTTGTCGTGAATCGCGCCGACTCCGCGCGCGTTCGCGACGCGGATCCCCTCGCGCGTCGCCTCGACCCACTCGTCATCGGTGATCTCGACGAACCGCTCGCGGAAGCGCCATGCCGACTCCTCGCGCAGGACACCTGTCGGTGCCCCCTGGTCATCCCGTTCGACGACGCCGCCGTGGATGTCGAGATCGCCCTTCGCAACGGCGAGCCCGGCCGAGTTCAGCCAGAGCGAGTGGTAGTCCTTCGACCACAGCGCAGCCGGCGTCGTCCCTGTCACCACGTCGAGTGCGGCGGCGGTGGGCCGATCGGGCCACGCAGCATCCCGCCATCCCGTCCCTCTGATCCAGAGCCCGCGGCGGGGATGTGCCTCGACGAGCGCGAGTGCGGCCGCAACCGACGTTGCCTGCTCCAGCCGCACATCGTGCCGCGCGAGCGCCCAGGTCGGGAAGTGGACGTGGGAGTCCGTGAACGCGGGAAGCACGCAGCGGCCCGCGAGATCGACTCGCTCGGGCGTCGGGAGCATCCACTCGTGGGTTCCCACGCCTCCGGCGATGATCGGTCCCGCGATCGCGAGCGCTCCGGCGGTGGGAAGGGACGGATCGAGCGTGCGGACGACGCCGTTGTCGAGGATCACTCGGCCAGCTTACTGCGGTGAGAACCTCCCGAGCCCGCTCGGAGGAACGATCGGGAACTCCGTGGGGAAGTCGGGCGTTTCGGGATGGAGGTCGAGGCGCTCGCCGCCGTGGCACTCGTTCGTGCCGTAGTCGGATCCCTGGCCGGGCTCGAGTGCCTCCATCGCGAGCGCGAGGAGCTCCGCCTCGTCCTGCGGGGCGCCGAGCTCCATTGCCGTCCACGCCATCGCCTGGATCGCAAAGCAGTTCGTCTCGGCCTCGTCGCGAGCGCCGGCCGTGTGGTAGCTCTCGTGCGCCAAAATCAGGATGGCGTAGATCGTCTCGGATGTCCGCGCAAAGCACTCCGAGGAGTAGGGGAGCGGGTCGGGGGCGCTCCAGGCGATTGCCCTCAGGCAGTCGAGCTCCGGGTGGGTCGCCTTCGCGTCGAATTCGCGCAGCCCGTTGCAGATCTTCCGGGTGAGGAAGAGCTGCCGCTCCGGAAGGCCGGCTGCGTCGAAGTAGACCTCGCCCTCACGACCCTTGGCGTCGATCAACGCTCCCCAGACGCTCTGGCAGTCGACCTCGACGGGTCGCCCCGCGATCCCCGAGGCGATCGGTGTCAGGCGCTGCTCGAAGGAGTGGTCAGCCCACAGCTGCCACCCCACGAAGAGCACGGGAATGACCGCGATCGAGGCAAGAACGCGCATGTTTCCCTATCGGCTTCGGGGCGCCGCTTCGGGAGGTCAGCGTGTGGGAACGATGGCGAATTCCGGCGACGACGACGCTCATGCACCTAGTGATAAAGAAGTCAGGGCCGCAGCGACGCGGTGTCGACGACCTCGAAGGCGGAGCCGGGAACGCGGCCGAGCGAGTGGAGGCATGCCTTTGCAGGAGGGAGCGGCGACCCCCAGGCGGCGGTCGCGGCGATCGTTGCGACGACGGCTGCGACCACGGCGATGACCCTCACCGTGAAGGTCTCGGCATCGGGCGACGGCTGCTCATCCCTCGATAAGTGATTCCGGGTGGGTGCACTTACGGCTGGGGGCCTGAACACATCGCATCGCGGCCGTCTCGATCAGCACCCAGGCAACCAGCCTTGACCCTGATCGAGCCGACCACGCTGCTCGGTTCATGCCCTCCCCGACAAGCACTCCCACCCGAAACCACTCATCCGACCGGAGGGGGCGTCGTCGCGGGGTAGCGATTCCGCACCTCGTCGACGAACGCAGCGAGACGATCGGCGATCGCGGAGTCGTGGATCTCGAGCACGTTCTCTGCGTTGCGCTCGCCCGAGCGCGAGAAGTTGAACGACCCGACGAAGACGACGTCGTCAGCGACCACAACCTTCGCGTGCATGAAGTCGTGCAGCGACTCCGGTGTCCAGCGCGTCGACGGCTTGCCCGCAAACGAAGCTCTCGTGAGGATCGTCCGTAGGAGCGGAATCTTCCATGCGCTGACGCCGTTCGTCGCCCACTGGTGGAAGACCTCGTCCACCTGCGTCTCGTCGATCACGCCGGCGACATCGCAGCGGCGCTCGTTCACGACCTCGACGAGCGTGCCCAGGATCGGACCGGACGTCAGCACCGGCGAAGCGATCCGGATCCGGGTTCGGGCTCGGCCGAGGAACTTCGCCACGCGGTGCGAGAGAGCGTCCCCGTACTCCGGCGTGAACCAGGCGCGGATCTCCGTCTGCTCGTCGATGGTCACCGGCCGCGGCTCGACGCGCCCCGTGTGCTCTACCTTGCCGGTGTTCCACAGCTCGCTCAGATTGAGAGAGAACGCCCGGGCGAGCGCGGGAGCGCCGAGCACGCGGACGATCACGTTCTCCTGCCGACTCCAGGAGTCGTCCGTCCAGTTGGTCGACCCCGACCACACGTCGGTGCCGTCGCGCACCACGTACTTGTGATGCATCAGATCGGGGATGCCGGCGATGCCGCGCGTCGGCACGGGGAGCGCCTCGATTGCCGCGGGGGTCATCTCGGGTGGCGGCGGCACCGGGATCGGGCCGGGGTGGTCGACGTTGTAGACGAGGCGAATCGTGATCCCGCGCTGCTGCGCGGCAAGGAGCGTCGCGAGCACGAGCGCGCCGGCATCGGTCTCGAAGCGGACGTCATACAAGGCGAGGTCGAGGCTCTCCTGTGCCGCTCCGATGAAGGCAGCTACCTCACGGGCAATCTCGGTTGGGGTCTGGCCGCCGTCCGTGAGCGTCCGGAGCTCGATCGGCATCGCTCAGGTCGCGTTCTTCGCGCGATATGCAGCCTTTCGCGCGCGCTTCGCGGCCTGGTACTCGGCGAGTGCCTCCGGCGAGTCGACATCCCCGAGGCTTTCGTGCGTCGGTGCGAAGGCTTCCCATCCCTGTGGCCGAACACCGAGGCGTTTCGCAAGCACACCCATCATCGTCCGGGCCTTCATCTCGCCGATGCCGGGCAGCTCGAGCAGTCGGCGCTCGAGCTCCGCTCCGTCTTTCGCTCCCTCCCAGACGGCGGCAGCATCGCCTCCGTACTCGCTGACGAGGAACGCGCAGTGCTCCTGGACGCGGCTCGCCATGTTGCCAGGGAAGCGATGGAGGGCGGGCTTCTCGCGGAAGACCCCTTCGAGGACACCGGGATCCATGGCCGCGATCGCCGCTGCATCGAGCGTGCCCCCGAGGCGCTTCGACAGCTCGAGGGGTGATGAGAACGCTTTCTGCACCGTCACCTGCTGATCGAGCACGAAGCCGATCAGGAGTGCGAGTGGGTTCGCGCCGAGGAACGCGTCGGCGTCTGCGTTGCCCGTGAAGTGGAGAGGATCGGCTCGAGACATGCCCCGATCCTATCCCGACCTGCCCGGCGCAAGAGCGGCCGGATACGCTTGGCGGATGGATCCGCTCGCCGCCTTCACGCCCGCGACGCGCTCCTGGTTCGAGCGCGTCTTTGCCGGCCCGACGCCCGCCCAGGAGGCAGCGTGGCCCGTGATCGCGACCGGCGCGAACGTCCTCGTGCAGGCGCCGACCGGCTCCGGCAAGACGCTTGCGGCGTTCCTCACCGGGATCGACCGGCTCAACGCGAATCCTGGTGAGGGGCTGCGCCTGCTCTACATCTCGCCGCTCAAGGCGCTCAACTACGACATCGAGCGCAACCTGCGAGCCCCGCTCGTCGGTCTCGGCTCGACGCTGACCGTCGGCGTTCGCACGGGCGACACCGACCAGCGCGAGCGTCGCCAGATGACACGTAACCCGCCCGACATCCTGATCACCACCCCTGAATCGCTGTTCCTGCTCCTCACCTCACAGGCACGCGAGATGCTGCGCGGGATCGAGACGGTGATCATCGACGAGGTGCACGCGGTCGCCGGCACGAAGCGCGGAGCCCACCTGGCTCTCTCGCTGGAACGGCTCGAGCAGGTAACGACCCAGTCGTTCCAGCGCATTGGCCTCTCTGCGACGCAGCGGCCGCTCGAGGAGATCGGGAGGTTCGTCGGTGGGGGACGGCCGATTCAACTCGTCGACGCAGGCTCCCGCAAGGAGCTCGATCTCGAGGTCGTGGTCGCGCTCGAGGACATGCGCGAGCCCGGCTCGAACACCACCCTCAGCCAGCATGCCGTCGAGGACGACGTCGCGATGGCGGCAGGCTACGAGGCGACGGCGCGGTCGATCTGGCCGTCGATCTATCCCGCGCTGCTCGACCTCGTGCAGCAGCACCGCTCGACGATTGTGTTCGTGAACAATCGGCGCCTCGCCGAGCGGCTCGCGGTGCGGCTCAACGAGCTCGCCGACGCGAACATCGCACGAGCGCACCACGGTTCTCTCGCGCGCGAGCAGCGCGTCGAGATCGAGGAGCTGCTGAAGGCGGGCCAGATTCCGTGCCTCGTTGCGACCTCCTCGCTCGAGCTCGGAATCGACATGGGTGCGGTCGATCTCGTGATCCAGGTGGAGAGCCCGAAGTCAGTCGCGCGCGGACTGCAGCGGGTGGGTCGCGCAGGGCACGACCTCGGCGCCGTTTCCAAGGGACGGATCTTCCCGAAGTTCAGGGGCGACCTGCTCGAGTGCGCCGTCGTCGCGAAGGCGATGCGTGAGGGGCTGATCGAGGAGACGCACATCCCCCGCAATCCCCTCGACGTGCTCGCCCAGCAGATCGTGGCGATCTGCGCCGACGACGAGATCTCCGTCGACGACCTGCACGAGCTCGTTCGCGGTGCGTACCCGTTTGCCGATCTCGCCCGGGCGCAGCTCGAGAACGTGCTCGACATGCTTGCGGGTCGGTACCCGTCAGACGAGTTCGTCGAGCTCCGGCCGCGGATCGTCTGGGATCGCACTGCAGGCTTCGTCAAGGGGCGGGAGGGCGCGCGACGCCTCGCGGTCACGAACGCCGGCACGATCCCCGACCGCGGCCTCTTCGGCGTCTTCCAGGTCGAAGGCGGCGGCCGCGTCGGCGAGCTCGACGAGGAGATGGTCTACGAGGCGCGCCAGGGCCAGACGTTCATGCTCGGCGCCTCGACGTGGCGCATCGAGGAGATCACCCGGGATCGCGTACTCGTCTCGCCTGCGCCGGGGGCGCCGGGTGCAGTTCCGTTCTGGAAGGGCGAGGGTGTGGGGAGGCCGTTCGAGCTCGGGGAGAAGATCGGCCGCGCCTCACGCGAGATCGTTGCCCTCAGCGACGCGAAGGCGCTCGCGAGCCTCGGCAGCGACTACCACCTCGACCCGCTCGCCGCGCGGAACCTGCTCACCTACCTCCGCGATCAGGCGGCGGCGAACGGTGGCGTCGTTCCCTCCGACCGGACGATCGTGATCGAGCGCTTCCGCGACGAGATCGGCGACTGGCGTCTTTGTATCTTGACCCCGTTCGGCGCCCGCGTACATGCGCCATGGGCAATGGCGCTCGGCGCGCGCCTGCGCGACTCGCTCGGGCTCGAGGTGCAATCCATCTGGTCGGACGACGGCATCGCCTTCCATCTCCCCGAGGCCGACCTTCCGCCGCCCATCGCCGACCTGCTCCTCTCGCCCGAGGAGATCGAGGATCTGGTCGTGCAGGAGCTGGGGCAGACGGCGCTGTTCGGGGCACGGTTCCGCGAGAACGCGGCGCGCGCGCTCCTCATCCCGAGGCGCCGTCCTGGCCAACGAACGCCGCTGTGGCAGCAGCGTCTCAAGGCCCAGAGCCTCCTCCAGGTGGCCCGCAACTACGGCTCCTTCCCGATCGTCCTCGAGACCTATCGGGAGTGCCTCCAGGACGTCTTCGACCTGCCCGCGCTGAAGGGGATCCTCCGGGGAATCCAGACCCGGGAGCTCGATCTCGTCGAGGTCGAGACGGCCTCGGCGTCGCCGTTCGCGTCGTCGTTGCTCTTCGCCTATGTGGCGACCTACATGTACGAAGACGACACGCCGGCGGCCGAACGGCGGGCGCAGGCGCTCTCGCTCGACCGCGACCTTCTCCGGGAGCTGCTCGGGCAGGAGGAGCTGCGCGACCTGCTCGATCCGACAGCGCTCGCCGACGTCGAGGCGCAGCTGGCCGGCGATCCCCGGTCTTCCGACGAGCTGCACGATCTCCTGCGCCGTCGGGGCGATCTGCGCGACGACGAGGTCGACGCTGCCCACGCGCGTCTGCTGGAGGTCGAGCGTCGGGCGTTGCGCGTTCGGATGGCGGGGGAGGAGCGGTTGATCGCGATCGAGGACGCGGGTCTGTTCAGGGACGCTCTCGGCGTGATGCCACCGGGCGGCCTGCCCGAGGCGTTCCTCGAGACCGTGCCCGATGCGCTCGGCGTTCTGCTCGGCCGTCTTGCGAGGGCGCGCGGCCCGTTCACGACGGCGGAGGCGGCGGATCGCTACGGACTCGAGCTCGACGTCGTCGAAGGGTGCCTCGCGTCGCTCGAGCAGGCAGACAGGCTCGTTCGCGGTGAGCTCCGTCCTGGCGGCAGCGAGCGGGAGTGGTGTGATCCCGATGTGCTTCGACGGCTGCGCCGGGCCTCGCTCGCCGCTTTGCGCCGCGAGGTCGAGCCGGCCGAGCAAGAGGCCTTCGGTCGCTTCCTGCCTGCGTGGCACGGGATCGATCGCCGTGCGAGCCTTCGCGAAGCGCTCGTCCCGCTCCAGGGGTTACCTCTCCCCGTCTCCCTGTGGGAGAGCGAGGTGTTGCCCCGTCGCGTTCCCGGCTATCACCCGGCGTCGCTCGACGCGCTCTGTGCCACCGGTGAGGTCGTCTGGGTCGGAGCAGGGCTCGACCGCGTCGCGCTGTACTTCCGGGCCGACGCTTCACTCCTCGGTGCGCCGGCGGGTGCACCGCCACCCGAGGGCGAGGCGGCGCAGGCGCTACGTGAGGCGCTCGAGCGCTCCGCCGAGTTCTGGCCCGATCTCCTCATAGGCACCGGCCTCGACGCCGAGGTGGCTCTGCCGGCGCTCTGGGAGCTCGTCTGGGCGGGAGAGGTGACGAACGACGCCTGGACGCCACTCAGGGCAGCACGCCGCTACGGAACCCCGGTTGCTGACCGCCGGCCGCGCCGATTCGCACGCACGCGAGCTGCCGGGTCGACGTCGACCCAGGGCCGCTGGTCGCTCACGTCGCGGCTTTTCCCGACAACGGTCGATCGTCGCGCCCTGGCGGAACTGCTGCTCGAGCGGCAGGGCATCATCGTGCGCGACGGCGTCCGCGCCGAGGGCCACGCCGGAGGATACGGTGCCGTCTACGGGGAGCTTCGTGCCCTCGAGACGATCGGCGGTTGTCGTCGCGGGTACTTCGTGGAAGGTCTCGGCGGAGCCCAGTTCGCGCTCGCCGGTGCCGTGGAGCGATTGCGCGAACTTCGCTCCGGAGCGGACGAGGACGCGCTCGTGCTCGCGGCGGCCGACCCGGCCCAGCCGTACGGCGCCGCCCTGCCTTGGCCACGTCGGGCCGGTGCGCGGGCAGCCAGGGTTGCCGGTGCACATGTCGTTCTGCTCGGCGGGTCGGCGGCACTGTTCGTCGAGCGCGGCGGTCGCACGCTCGTACCGCTTCGGGAGCCCGAGGAAGCGTGGTTGCGCCCGGCTCTCGGTGCACTTGCGGACTGGGTCCGTGACGGCAATGCGAAGCGCCTCGCGGTGGAGCGATTCGACGGTCGCCCGGTCGCCGAGACCGAGGCGATGGCGCTGCTCGTCGAGGCGGGCTTCCTGGCGGGGCCCCGGCGCGCTGTGCTCAGGCCGTAATCGGCTAGATCGAGACGAGCAAGCCGAGCACGACGCCGAAGAGGAGATGGCGGAACGTTGCCTGCGCGAACGCCCGGCCGGATCTCGACATCGACGGCAGCTCCGGAGCTCCCCGGGCCGGATGGAAACGATCGGTGAGCAGCGTCAGCGGGTACGTGGCGAGGTGCTCGACCATCGCGAACGCGATTGCGAACCAGAAGGCGTTCGTTCCGATCCACTCGAAGAGCACCCAGAACACGAGCCCGGCGACCGCGCCGTTGACAATGTGCATCGCCCAGCCGGCTGCGCGCCAGTGTGGCCCCCGCGTCGCGAACTTCCCGAGGATCGCGATGTCCGAGTAGGGGAAACGGAACCACTTCTGGTCGAGCGGCTCGACGAGACCCCAGGCCGCAGCAGCGACTGCGCCTGCGAGGCCCGCCTGAACCCAGGGGTTCACGCTCGTGCCAGGCGGCGGAGCCGCTTTACGGCGGCACCGAGGTTGCCGTTGACGTAGCTCACACCGAGTTCCCGCGCGAGCTCGGGAGTGGATGCGGCTCCTCCGATCACGATCGGGACGGTCGACTCGCTCGTCTGTGCGCCGAGTGATGCGCGCAACGCCTCGACCGACGCGTCACGGGCCGTGCTGAAGCAGAGCATCGTGGCGCTGATCCGCTCGGCAAACTCGATGGCCGTATCCGCCGGAGTGTCCGCGCCGAGGTACTCGACCCGCCAGCCGTCGGCACGGAGCGCGACAGCGAGCATCAGCAGTCCGAGGTCGTGGTACTCGCCCGGCCCGCACGCGAGCACGGCGACACCGTGGACGTCCGCGCGAGCGTCCGCAACGAGGCGCGTGAGATGGGCGCGGACCTTGGCGCTGATCGCATGCTCCTGCGCGATCGAGAGCTCTCCGCGATGCCATGCTTCACCGGTCCAGCTCAGAGCCGGTGTGACCACTTCGGTGAGTGCCTGCTCGAGCGGTAAGACCGCGAATGCCTGATCGAGCGTTGCTGTAACCGAGGGCAGATCGACGTCGCGGATAGCCACAGTCAGTGCATCAAGCAGTTCCACCGGATCGTCGAGGGCAGATGTCTCCGCGTCGAGCATTCGCGCTGCTTCACCGATTCGCCACCCCTCGGAAATCCGGTCTCGGAGCCACTCCACGCGCTGCACGTCCGCCTCGTCATAGCGCCTCTGGCCACCCGCCGTGCGGGTCGGGCGCAGGACGCCGTAGCGGCTCTCCCACTTCCGGAGCGTGTCGGGAGCGACGCCTGTTCGACGCGATATCGCCGCGATGTTGAGAAGGAGCTCAGTCATTGGACGAATCCTGGACGAATGGTAGCCGATCACCCACGACGCTCGATGAGTAGTTCCACCCTGTCGCGCTCGGAATTGCGCGATCCTTGGATCGGCCCAGCCGATCAGAAGTGGAAGGGCTCGCCCTGGCTCGTGCTCCGCGTCGGCGCGATCGACGCGGCGTGGTGGAAACAGGAGTTCATCGTCCGAAGGCGTAGACCGTTGCATGGCTCCTCGGGCTCCTCATCTCTACTCGTCGCTTCGCGGCTTTGTTCTCGGAGCGTTCGCGTACCTGCTCCGCGAGCTCGATGACGGCGCCGAGCTCCCGGTCGCCTTCGTCGAGCACGAGCACGGCGCCGGCCCTGCCCTCTACGAGTACCGCCCGCTCGTGCGCTCGTTCGTCGAGGAACGGGCGCCGCAGCTCCGCGGGCGAGAGGACGCACTCATCGCACTCGAGGAGCTCCAGCGCGAGCCGGCGGCGGCGATCTTTGCGCGCGCCCACGTCGGGAGGAAGCCCTCCGAGGACGAGGCACTCTTCCGCACGGTCCTCGTCGGGCTCTTGATCTCGACCGCCGAAGCATGTGGTGGATTCGACTGGGACGACACCGCGTTCGATCGTGCCTACGTGGAGCTCGAGCGCTCCCTTTACGGCGAGCGGCGGACGTACGCTGCGATCGCACCTCTCGTGGGGCTTTCGATGTCGGCGCAATTCGAGCTCGCACCGGGACTGAGGGCGCGGCCGGCCGCCGACGGTGAGCTCGCCCGCCACTGGCCCGAGGCAGCCTCGTTGATGCCGAAGGATTTCGGGAGAGAGACCGATCGCTTCTGCGTGCTCGAACTCCGAGCCGCTCTCGGCCCCGACGAGGATCCGCCGGACACGCCGGCCGAGATCGCCGATGCCGTGAGCGCGATCCGCCTTGCCACGGCGGCGCCACTCTCGGCCGGCCCGGTGCTCTTCGAGACGCTCGATGGACGGCCGTTCGGGATCAGGCCCGTCTTGCCGATCGCGGCAACCCAGCCGCCCGGGGAGGCCACGCGCCTCGACTCGTTCCGCGGGGCGCTCGCCGGCGAGCTCCTCCTGCGGCTCACGCTCGCCGACACCGACAGTGCTCTCGCCGAGGCGCTCGATCGCTGGGAGCTGTCGCTCTTCCAGCAGGAGCCGTTCCGATCCGAGCAGCTTCGTGCGACCTTCGTTGCTGCGCTTGGTGACACGTGGCCGCTGCGCGCAGCCGTCCTCCTCGAGTCGGACCCGACCGAACGCTCGCTCATGCATGCCGATCTGATAAATCTCGCCGGCGGGAACGACTGCACTCACGCAGTCGCCGATGCTGCCCGATGCGTGCTCGTCGCACTGTTGCAGCATGGTGATCGGCGCGGGCTTCTGCGGGAGCTCGACGAAGCACTGCTGGGCGTGCGCGACAGGCGTGGCTTGCACCTCGCCGTTTGATCGCCTGACGCCGCGCATCTAGGCTGAGATCATCGCAACCGAGCGCCTGATTCTCCTTACGGGGGCCACCGGATATGTCGGCGGCCGCTTGCTGCACGCGCTCGAAGCGCGTGGGGAGCGCGTCCGCTGCGTCTCCCGGCGCCCGGCGTACCTCCGGCCGAGCGTCGCGCCCACGACCGAGGTTGTGAAGGGCGATGTGTTGCAGCCCGAGACGATCGCGGCGGCTCTGGAAGGCGTCGACACGGTCTACTACCTCGTGCACTCGATGAGCTCGAACCGCCCGTTCGACGAGGAGGACAGGGCTGCCGCTCGGTCGTTCGGCGAGGCAGCGCGGGCGGCCGGCGTCCGGAAGGTGATCTACCTCGGCGGACTTGGCCAGGGCGACCTCTCGCCGCACCTCGCGTCGCGCCAGGAGGTCGGGGAGATCCTGCGCTCGGCGGGTGTGCCCACGATCGAGTTTCGTGCGTCGATCGTGATCGGCTCGGGAAGCGCCTCGTTCGAGATGATCCGGGCGCTCGTGGAGAAGCTGCCCGTGATGGTGACGCCACGGTGGGTTCGCGTGCGGGCCCAACCGATCGCAATCGAGGACGTACTCGCGTACCTTCTCGAGGCGCTCGACCATGAGCCGGAGGGTGGCGAGGTGTACGAGATCGGCGGCGCGGATCGAGTCACGTACCTCGAACTGATGCAGGAATACGCATCGCAGCGGGGTCTGCGACGCACGATGATTCCCGTTCCGGTGTTGACGCCGCGGCTCTCGAGCCTCTGGCTGTGGCTTGTCACCCCGGTCTATGCAGGGGTCGGTCGCAAGCTCGTGGACTCCCTTCGAAACGAAACCGTTGTCGTCAACCCTCGCGCGCTCGAGGAGTTCGCCGTGGTCCCTCGTGGTGTGCATGACGCGATTGCGCGCGCGCTCGGCTTCGAGGATCAGACAATCGCCGAGACCCGCTGGTCCGACGAGGTGTTCGCCGAGAAATCCCCATACGGAGGCGTGCGTCGCGGCTCGCGTCTCGTCGATTCACGGTCGATCGTCGTCGCGGCGTCGCCGGCGGCTGCCTTCGCTCCGATCCAGTCGATCGGAGGCGAAACGGGGTGGTACAAGGGAGCCCTCCTGTGGCGGTTCCGAGGGCTGCTCGATGTCCTCGTGGGGGGGCCAGGGTTGCGCCGTGGACGACGCGATCCGGTCGGCCTTCGGGTTGGCGATACCGTCGACTTCTGGCGCGTGGATGCGATCGAGTCGGACAGGTTGCTCCGTCTCAGCGCGGAGATGAAAGTGCCTGGTCGAGCCTGGTTGCAGTTCGAGGTCTCGCCGACGGAGGACGGATCGGGATCCATCATCTCCCAGACTGCAATCTTCGACCCGTCCGGGCTCTTCGGCCTCGTCTACTGGTACTCGCTCTGGCCATTCCACGGCTACATCTTCGGAGGCATGCTGAAGAACCTCGCTGGTGCGGCGAGCGCGGCACGGAACTGACACACAGGCGGAACAGACACGGCACACGTTCCTCCGTAGCCTTCTCGACATGGACGAGGCACGGAGAGTGATCGAACGGCTGGAGCGGATCGAGGCGCTCGACCGGCAGGCGGCGAGCCCCGCCGAGCTCCTCGACGAGGTTCGAGGATTGCTCTGCGATGCCGAGGCATGGGTCCGGATGGAAGGCGGTGATGCGGCCGACGTCGCGGTGATCCGACTTCGCGAAGCGCTCGCGCAGGACGCCGTGCCCGCCTGAGGTCGGTCTGTCCCGAGGCGTGCCCGTTCGGCCCACGGTCGGTCGCCTAGACTGCGAAGCGTGATTACGGACTGGCACGAGATCGTGGGCAACCACAAGGTGCGCGGCCACATCGCTGGCACCTGGCAGGATCTGACCGGTGCCAACTCGGTAACCGCGGGCGTGCAGCGGATTTCTGTTGATCCCGGGAAGTGGGCTACTCCCCTGCATCTCGAGGGATCCGAAGAGGAGATCTTCTACGTGCTCTCGGGGAGCGGCGTCTCCCTGCAGTGGGACGGAAAGCAGGAGGAGGCGTTCTCCGTCGCAGCCGGAGATTGTCTTGCTCACCTCGCATGCGAGTACGCACACACGATCTGCGCGGGGGACGAGGGTCTCGTGGTACTGGCGTTCGGTCAGCGCCAGTATCCCGCGAATACGCTCCTCCCGCGGGCTGGCGTCTCGTGGCTCGGGCCGACGTGGGTTCTCCAGGGCGCGCCCGAGGATCATCCGTGGACGCGTGAGGCAGCTGCCGGTGCGCCGACCTGGAATGCCCTCTCCGAGCGCCCGCGGCGCATCGTCAATGTTGACGATGTTCCTGCGCGGCAATGCGGGAAGGATGGCGGGACGGTAGCGAGCGAGGTTCGAGGGCTCGGGTCCGCCGCAGGGTCAGAGCGCGTCGGCCTCTCGCACTACGTCGTGCAGCCCGGGATGCTGATGAGCCCGCCCCACGTGCACTCTGCTGACGAGGAGATCTTCGTCGTTCTCGAGGGCAGCGGAACCGTGCTGTTGTACCCGAGCCCGCGCGGCGGGGGCGAGATCGAGGAGTTCCCGGTGCGCGCCGGGTGCACGATCGCGCGTCCAGCGGGGTCACAGCGCGCGCACGCGGTGCGGGCAGGTGAAGAGGGGATGACGCTGCTCGCGTTTGGAACGTCCGACCCCAACGACATCTGTTACTACCCGAGGTCGGGAAAGATCAGCTTCCGCGGCGTCGGTGTGATCGGAAGACTCGAGCAAGTCGATTACTGGGACGGCGAGGATTGATTGAAGGAGAGCGGAGGACCGCGGTGAACGAGGCGCAATGGGATTCGTCCGTCTGCTTCCACGCTCCTCCTCGCGCGCCCAGAACGCCGTCGTCGCGGACGAGCTCGATGTTGCCATGAGCGATGTCGAGCCCGTGCCCGCGGACGAGCCATACGCCCTCGAGGAAGAGCTCCCCGTTCTCGAGTTGCCGGTGGCCCTCGATGCGCCACCCCCCGTCGAGATGCCGACCGCTCCGCTACCCGCACCTACACCCGTGTTCGTGCCCCAGGCGCCGATGCCCGGCACCACCGGCACGAGGGTGATTGCTCTCGCGAACCAGAAGGGCGGCGTCGCGAAGACGACGACAACGCTCAATCTCGGCGTTGCGTTCAAGGAGATGGGCTATCGCGTTCTTCTCGTCGACCTCGACCCGCAGGGCAACCTGACGATGAGCCAGGGACTCAATCCGGACACGATCGAGACCTCGATGTTCGATGTCCTCGTCCGGAAGATCCCGATCTCCGATGTGATCGAGAGGCGTGAGGTCGACCTTGCTGTGGCGTCGATCGACCTCGCCGGCGCCGAGCTGGCCCTCGCTGCGCTGATCGGACGCGAGCGATCGCTCGAGAAGGCACTCGTCGAGGTACGTGACCAGTACGACTTCATTCTCATCGACACACCACCGTCGCTCGGCCTGCTGACGATCAACGCGTTCGTCGCGGCCACCGGTGTGATCGTGCCCGTGCAGTGCGAGTACCTCGCGCTCCGTGGCCTCGTTCAGCTCGAGAACACGCTTGCCATGGTGCGCGAGAATCTCAACCCACGCGTCGGCGTCGAGGGGATCGTGCCCACGATGTACGACGGCCGCACGCTGCATGCGCGCGAAGCGGTGGAGATCCTCGAGGAGAACTTCGGCGACCTCGTCTTCAAGACCCGGATCAGGAAGACCGTTCGGTACGCGGAAGCGCCGGTCAAGGGAAGCTCCGTTCTTGGGTACGACCCGACGGGCCCCGCAGCCGAGGCGTATCGCGAACTTGCGAAGGAGGTGCTGCATGGCGCGGAAGCGCGCGAGCATGCGTGAGGGGCCGCTCGCCGAGCTGTTCCGCGCTACCGAGGCCGCCCAGCGCCAGGACGGCGACGACGCTCCCATCGAGGAGCCGCTGCCGCCTGCGGCAGCGGCAGACGATCAGCAGACCCTGATTCTGCCGTCGCCGGCGGCCGCGCCCGAGACG
>Ga0163144_10015297_pt1 | contig 15840 bp, 7 predicted proteins | sample OliLak19BULKMAT1_FD_123175 | JGI IMG/M metagenome (GOLD analysis project Ga0163144, IMG submission 123175) | Freshwater microbial mat bacterial communities from Lake Vanda, McMurdo Dry Valleys, Antarctica - Oligotrophic Lake LV.19.BULKMAT1 | ecosystem: Environmental > Aquatic > Freshwater > Lake...
ACACCACCCAACGGCTCACCGTGCGCGCGGCTTATTCGGACGGCACGGATCGCGATGTTACGACGCTCGCCGTTTTCCTCAGCAACAACGAGCCTTCCGCCCGGGTCAGCGAGGCTGGCGTCGTCACCGCCGGCCAGCGCGGGGAAGCCTACGTCATGGCGCGCTTCGATACCTTCACGGTGGGCGCCCAGGTCATCGTGTTGCCGAAGGACGCCCCCTTCACCTTCCCGACGGAGCTGGCGTCCCGGAATTACATCGATGAACTGGTCCACGCGAAGCTGCGAAAGCTCCGCATCCGGCCGTCGGACGTGTGTGACGACGCCACCTTCATTCGGCGCGCCACCCTGGACATCACCGGCACCCTGCCGACGCCGGAGGAATTGCAGCGGTTCCTGGCCGACGAGAGCACCGCCAAGCGGGGACATCTCGTCGAGGCCCTGCTGGGACGGAAGGAATTTGCGGATCTTTGGGTGATGAAATGGGCCGAGTTGCTGCAGATCCGCTCGCGCCAGGATCAGTTCAGCGCCAAGGCTGCGCTCGCCTACTACCACTGGTTGCAGGAACGGATGCTGAACAACGTGCCCCTGGACGAAATCGTGCGCGACCTGATCACCGCCTCGGGCAGCACACTGAACAGTCCGGCGGCCAACTATTACCAGGTCCAGACCGACACCCTCAAGATCGCCGAGAACACCGCGCAGGTCTTCATGGGCATGCGCATCCAGTGTGCCCAATGCCATAATCATCCCTTCGACCGCTGGACCATGAACGACTATTATGGATTCGCGCAGTTCTTCCCGCAGATCGGTCGGAAGCAGGGGGAAGATCCCCGCGAATACATCGTCTTCGAACGGGGCGAGGGAGACGTGAAGCATCCGGTCACCGGCAAACCGCTTCCCCCAAAATTTCTCGGAGCGGCCCAGCCGGAGATCCCGAAAGGCCAGTCGCGGCGCGAGGTTCTCGCCAAATGGCTCGCCTCCCCGGACAACCCGTACTTCGCCAAAAATCTCGCCAACATCGTCTGGGGCCATTTCCTGGGGCGTGGCATCATCGATCCCGTGGACGATGTGCGCATCAGCAACCCCGCCTCCAACCCCGAACTGCTCGAAGCCCTGGGCGCCAGGTTCACCGAATACAAATACGATTTCAAAAAGCTCGTCCGCGACATCTGCACTTCGCGCACCTACCAGCTCTCCACCCGCGGCAATGAAACCAACGCCGGTGATGATCGCAATTTCGCCCGGGCCTCCCTCCGCCGCATGCGCGCGGAGGTTCTCCTCGATTGCATCAGCCAGGTCACGGAGACGATGGACAAGTTCAACGGCCTGCCCAAGGGCGCGCACGCGGTCAACATCGCGGATGGCAACACCACTTCCTATTTTCTCACGACCTTCGGGCGCGCCACCCGCGAAACGGTGTGTTCCTGCGAGGTTCGGGTGGAGCCCAACCTCTCGCAGGCGCTCCACCTCCTCAACGGCTCCACGGTGGGGGGCAAAATCGATGAAGGCACGGTGGTCAAAAAAATGATCCAGGCCGGCCGGAAGCCAGCCGAAATCGTCGAGAACCTCTACCTGCGCTGTTTTGGCCGCCCGCCGACCGAAACGGAATCCGGAAAACTCCAGGAGTTTATCGAGGCGTCCCCGAAGGCGGAATTGGTTTTGAACGACTTGTTCTGGGCCTTGCTCAATTCGAAGGAATTTGCCTTCAACCATTAAGCCGCCCTGCAAAAATATCGCATCCGGCGGGAACCGGATCTGATTTCCAACGGGATTCCGAAGCGGTTCGATCCAGCTCACACCGGATGCCCTGGGTGGAAGGACTCCATACCGCCGGCCGGTTCTCAGCGCGGCGTCGCTCTGTTTTCCTCCCGAAAGCGCTTTCCCTAATTTCCCGGCTAAACTCCCGCCGGGATCCAACCGTTATCAAGGACGGTATGAATGGAACCGCCACCACTGCTGCCAGTGCCGCCAGCCGGAGAGGAGATACGGATCTCTTTCCGTACCGGCTTTCGCTTCCCCGCACGCTGGTGCCCAAGGCCGATTTTCTGGTCACCATCGGGATGCTGGGCGACATCATCATGATTCTCGCGGGGTTGGCCCTGGGCTTCTGGCTTCGCTTTGACTCCCACCTGATCAATGTCGGCAACGAATCGGCCAGCCTGGTCTTCGGCGATTATGCCGGCCTCATGCTAATCGGCGCGGTCTTCCTGTTGGTGACGTTCGGCTATCTCCAGCTTTACAACCCCCGCAAAATCCCCGGCCTGCGCGACGCGGCCATGATTGTGCTCAAGGGCACCACCTTTTGGTTGTTCGCCTTTATTAGCGTCAGCCTGGCTCTGAAATTTCAGCCCACCATTTCCCGGGTCTACGTCTTCACCGCCTACCTGAGCTGCCTGGCCAGTGTGCTCTTCTGGCGCTGGCTCTACAGCCGCCTTCTCCGCGCGAACGCCATCGCCATCACCTTGCGCAAACGCATCCTGTTTGTCGGCTGGACGCCTGAAGCCGGCCGCATCGCTGATTTGATCGGCCGTGACCCGGATCGGCCCTACGAAGTGGCCGGTTGGATCCCCGCGCCCCTGGACCGCCGCGATCACCAGGCGCCCGAACGCATTGCCGAGCTCGGCAATTGCACCCAGTTGCCCGGCCTCCTGCACCAGCACGACATCGATGTGGTCATCCTCACCGACCCGCGCCAGGGCTACGACGAAATCGTGAAGCTGTCCAACATCTGCGAAAAGGAACTCGTCGAGTTCAAGATCGTTCCCAGCTATTTCCAGATCCTGCTTTCCGGCCTGAAACTGGAGCCGATCAGCGGTGTGCCCATTCTCGGGCTCGCCGAACTTCCCTTGAACCGGCTCGTCAACCGCGCCCTCAAACGGACGGTCGATGTGCTGGGTGCCGGCCTCGGCCTCCTCCTCTCGGCCCCGATCATCCTGATCTGCGGCATCCTCATCTGGCTGGAATCGCCCGGCCCGATTTTCTACCGCCAAATTCGCACCGGCCGGAATGGACGGAGCTTCCGGATTATCAAGCTTCGCTCGATGAAACTTGACGCGGAGACTGCCAGCGGCGCCCGCTGGGCCCAAAAGGATGACCCGCGCCGCCTCCGCATTGGCGCCTTTCTGCGCGAATGGAACCTGGACGAAGTCCCGCAATTCTGGAACGTCCTCAAGGGCGAGATGAGCCTGGTCGGCCCGCGCCCGGAACGCCCGGAACTCATTCTGAACTTCAAGGATCAAATCCCCCACTACAACGCCCGTCTCGCCAGCAAGCCCGGTCTCACCGGCTGGGCTCAGATCAACGGTCTTCGCGGCGATACCAGCCTCGAGGAACGCGTCCGTTACGATTTGCACTACCTCGAGAACTGGAGCCTCTGGTTTGACCTCCAGACGATGATCCAGACCTTCTTCAAGCGCGACAACGCCTACTGAAACATCGTCGCCACGGCCGAAAGCTTTCGGATTCGTCCGTGCGCTCTCTCCGGGACTGGCCGCTGCGGGTCAGGAGACCCGCGCTCCCAAAAAGCCAGGCGGGCCGGGGCGATTCCGCGCCCGGCCCGCTGGAGAGATCCCGCCTCCGATTACGGGTGCGAGTGATTGCGCCCGTTGTGCGGCGTGCTGGCGTAGGGGAACACCTTGTTATACCCAATGTCGTTCTTGCTCACGCCATCGACACCATCCGCGACGCGGATGACCAGGGGCCCGCGCAGGTCACTCAATAATGCGCTGACCGCGATGTCCACCACATCGTCACCAAAGCGGCGTCCGTTCGGCCAGCCGCCCGGGATCATTCCGCCGTTGCCGAAGGGATCCTGAATGCCGCTTTGCAGAACGTCCCCGCCAAAAACACCCAGGCGCGAAAAGCCGGCGTCATCGGGATTGACCGGATGTCCGGGGCCGCTTCCGGCGACCCGGACCGGGCCGGTTGAGAGATCGACCTTGATCAGGTCGGGGATGAAAATGCCCGCGATGTCGGTGCGGTTGGTTTCGATAGCCGGCCCGTTCCCGCCGAAAACCAGAGCGTTGATGAGTTTCGCCAGTTCTGGATTCCGGGCGTACTTGCTGAACAGGGCCTGGTCGGAGGAGGGACTGCTCTGGTTGTACCGATCCTTGTCCTCAATCGCCACCAAGCCCTCGTTGAAGAGGGGGGTGCCCTGGCGTCCCACCTGGATCCAATTTCCGCTGGTGGCGCTGCCTTTTTCGCGCAGCACCCTCACCTGCCGCCGGCTCGTCGTCGCATACACGCCCACGACCTGCTGGTCTCCACCCAACTCGCTCACCGGGATGGCCAGGGTCATCAAGTGGATGTTGAAGCCGCCCTGGGAATCCTGGCCCGGACTGCGCAACTGCAGCAGGTCGAAGATGGATTGGGTGTCGCCGTAAAATCCGTCATCGCGCTGACCGGCAAAGGCCCGGTAACCATTGCTGTAGACCATGGTGGCCTGCTGCGTGTAACGATCAAATTCGGCAAAGGTCGCCCGTCCGTCCCGCGCCTTGCTTTCGCCGTTGTCCCCGTCGTTATAAAACGGCGTTGCGATTCCCTGATTGTTCGGCGGGACTATCCCGGTCCCAATGATCTTGGTCCGCGCCTCTCCCGATCCGCGGCGGCTCGATGGCTTGCCGTTGTCGTCATCATCATCGGCCCGCGAACGGTGGTCCACCTTCGTGATCGTGTAGGTCTGCACCAGGTTTTGCGCCGCATCGGCAATGTTGGTGATGACGCCGAGATACGATTGCAGAATCGTCGCCCGGGTCTTGTATTGGGTTTTGAATTGAAATTGATAACTGAACGTCCGCCGGCCGGCCGCCACATCGCCCCCCGTGGCCACGTGGATTTCATAAAGCACGTTGTCATCAAAGTTGTACTTGTTCGGCCCGACGCCGGGTTCCTCATGCGGATAAACCCCGAGGGCGGTGACCAGGACCTTGGCCCCTCCCGCCACGCGCACGAAGGCATACACGTCCGTGGTGTTGGCGGAGGGATCGAGGGTGATGAGCGGCGCGTCCATGTGGCTGGAGGCCCGCACCGGCATGGTGGCCAGCGGTGCTGCCAGCAGGCTCGCGAGCACCAGGGCTGCTCCACGCTGAAAGGGACTGACGGATTTCTTCATGGGGAATCTTTCTTTTGGTTGGTTGATCTTTTCTTGGTTTCTGTTTCCGGTAAGGCGATTCGGTCTCGCGTGTCTCTTTACGCGCGGGCCGCCGGCGTGGATGCAACAAAGGCGAAAAAGGAAAACAAGTTCAGCCCATGCCCCGGCCGGCGGCGCGGCATTTGTGCAGTGGCTTCGCATGAAAAAGGACGGGACTTCCGCCCGAAACCGTTTTCGCTGCTTTTTTCTTTCGCGGGTTGGGCGGGTTGGGCGGGTTGGGCGGGTTGGGCGGGCACACCGGCTTCAGCCTCCCATCAGGCGTTTTGAACGGGCTGCTAGGGATGCTGGTGAACGCGCCCGTTTTGAGGCGTGGCTTCGTACGGAAACACCTTGTGATACGACATGTCGTTGGTGTTCACCTCGTCCCCCGCCGTCAGGGGAATGAGCGGCGGCATGGTCCGCAGATCACTGATGAGCGCCGTGACCGCGATGTCCACCACATCGTCCCCGAATCGCCGTCCATTCGGCCATCCGCCCGGCACCGTCCCGCTCCCAAAGCCCGGCTGCACCGTGCTGACCAGGACATCTCCGCCAAAAATGCTCAGGCGCGAAAAGCCGGGATCATCCGGATTGGTCGAATGATTCGGCCCCCCGCCCGCCAGCCGGCATGCCGCGGTGGAAAGATCGCACCGGATCAAATCCGGGATGTAAATCCCCGCGATGTCCGTGCGATTGGTTTCGGGCGCCGTGATTCCGCTGCCCGGCAGGACCAGGGCATTGATGAGTTTGCAGAGCTCGGGGTTGAGCGCGTATTTGCGGAAAACCCTGGTGTCCTCCGTGGGCTTGCTCCGGCTGTAGCGGTCCTTGTCCCCCATGGCGACAAGCGCCTCGCTGAAGAGCGGATTGCCCTGCCGCGCCACCTGCACCCACCCGCCCGAATGGCCATCCCTGGTCGCGCGAAGCATCCGGATCTGCCGGCGGCTGGTGGTCGCATAAACCCCCACGACCTGCTGGTCGCCCCCGAGATCGCGCACCGGGATGGCCAGGGCCATGAGATGAATATTAAAGCCGCCCTGCGAATCCTTGCCCGGCGTCCGTAGTTTCAACAAATCGAACACCGCCTGGATGTCCGCGTAGAAGCCGTCATCCCGCTGGCCGGCGAACGCCGTATAGCCATTCGTCCAGTTGGTGATCGCCTGGGCGGTGTACCGATCCAGCTCCAACCGGGTGGCCACGCTGTCGAGCGCGGGATTTTCCCCATTGGTGCCCCGGTTGTAAAACGGCGTTGCATTCCCCTGGTTGTTCGGCGGCACCACCCCCGCGCCCAGCACGGTTTTGCGGTTCCGCTTATGCTCAACCTTCGTCACCTTGTAGGTTTGGAGCAGATTCTGGGCGGTGTCGCCGATGTTGGTGATGACCCCCAGGTAGGACTGAAGAATCGTATTGGTATTGCGGAAGGCCGTGTTGAATTGGAACTGGTAACTGAAGGTCGCCCGTCCCAACGCCACGTCGTTGCTCGTGGCCACGTGGATTTCGTAAAGGACAGTGGTGTCGAAATTGTACTTGTTCGGCCCGATCCCCGGTTCCTGGTGGGGATAGACGCCCAGCGCCGTGACCAGGACCTTGTTGGTCCCCGACCCCTGCAGGAAGGCGTACACATCCGTGGTGTTGGCGGCCGGGTCGAGCGTCGCCAAGGGCGCATCCATATGGCTCGAGGCCAGCATCGTCGTGGTGGAAAGCGGAGCCGCCATGAACCCCGCCAGCAACAGGGCCAGGGCTTGTTCAATCAGTGTGGTGGTGCGTCTCATATCGGGGATTTCGTTTTGGTTTTCGTGGATCACGACACGCGGACAGGTGCATCCTGCTTGATCCCATACGCGCCATCCGACCCAACAGATGCACAAAAAGAAGAAAGGCAGTGCCCAAACACCGCTTGCCAACCCGGCCAGACCTCGTTACATCTCCCCGTCATTACGCTTGCGGAGCCCGTGCCCTGCCCCGCAGGGAGGTTCACGGACCGCCCGCTGCACTGTCAGCATGATCGAGTTGGCCAACGACCTTCCGGATCGCCAATTGCTCGCACGCATCGCGGCGGGCGATGCCCACGCCTTTGGCCAGCTTTACGATCGCTTTTCCACCCTCGTCTATTCCCTCGCCGTCAAAATCCTCCGGGACAACGCCGCGGCCGAGGATTTGGCGCAGGAGGTCTTCGTGCAAATCTGGGAACGCGCCTCCTATTATGATCCGCGCCTGGGCCGTCCGCTGACCTGGATCGTGACCCTGACCCGCAATCGGGCCATCGACCGTCTCCGGGCCGCCCAGCGCGGGCAGCGCCTCATGGAGGCCGCCGCCCGGGAACAGGTCGCGGCCGAATCCTGCGGGCGCGAATTGCACGAGGAGGTGGTCGGGAGGGAAACCGGTTTGTTGGTGTGGGCGGCCTTGAAGCAATTGCCGGACGGGCAACGGCGCGCCATTGAGCTGGCATTTTTTGGCGGGCTGACCCAGACCGAAATCGCGGACGGTCTCTCCCTGCCGCTGGGCACCGTCAAGGCCCGCATTCGACGCGGGATGATGCAGATGCGTGATGAACTGAAGGAGCGCCTGGTCGAAAATACCAAATCGCCGTGGCCTTCGGCGTGAGCGGACCCGGAATTTTCCTCAAAAACAATCCGCGTTCAGGGAACCCCCGTCGCGCCCGGAGCGTTTCCAGCCCCCAGGACCTTTCTGGCCAGCGCTTCGCGGGCGTGGGCGGGCCATTCGAGGTTGACCTGCGTGGCCAGCCAGCGCCACCCCTGCTCAACATCGAAAAACTTGCCCTCGAGTTGCGCCTCGAAGGCGTCATGCAGGATGGGGCCAAATTCGCGGCCGGGCGTCATCCCCAATTCAAGCAAATGTCGTCCCATCAAAATGGGCTGGGGCGCGCTGGATTGGATCTGAAGCGCGCCGGCCCTGACTTCCAGTTCGACCACACCAGGCGACCGCACCTGGGGCCGGGGCGGACGCCCAAACTGATCTGCCGTAATCATTAAAATGAGTTCTTCGATCGTGGCCGGCTCCAGTCGTTTGGCCAGACGGCGCACGCCTCGATCGGTGATGGTCTGCAAATGGGCCAGGTGATTCATCACCAGCGGCACCACCCGTTCGCGGACCCCCACCGGTGCACCGAGACGATCGAGGAACGTCATCGCCAGGGGCCCGCCGGCCTCCTCATGGCCCGGTGAAACAATGCGCATCCGGCCGTCCTTGATGGCTTCGTGAGTCGTCTGGGGCTTCGCGAAATCGTGCGCCAGGACGGCCAGGCTCAGGACAATCCGCGTTTCCGCATCCGCAGCCTGCCACCCGGGCAACGCCACCAACGCATCGAGGCAATGCAGGGTATGGACAAAAACATCTCCCTCCGGATGCCACTCCGGCTCCTGGGGAGTGCCCATGAGGGCGCGCACTTCCGGAAAATGATCGACCCAACCCGTGGCGGCGAGGAATTTCAAGCCTAGCGAAGGGACCACGCTTTTTTTCGCCCACTTGAACCATTCCTCCCTAACCCGCTCGACCGCGAGCTCGGTGTAACCGGCGCGAATGGCCCGGCAAATCTCCAGGGTCTCCGGGGCCGCCTCCAGGTTGAACCGGGCCGCAAACTGCATCCCGCGCAAGACCCGGAGCGGGTCCTCGCCAAACGCCGGGCTGGTATGGCGCAGCACACCATTCCGCAAATCGTCCCGGCCGCCAAAATAGTCCAGCACTTCGTCCCGGCGCGGATCGTACATCAGCGCATTGATGGTGAAGTCGCGCCGGGACGCCGCCTCCCGCGGCGTGATCGACGGTTCAAATTCAATCTCGAAACCCTTGTGCCCGGGCGACACCTTCGAGTCACGCCGCGGAATGCTGAAATCAAAGGTCTGCCCCTCCCGCGTGGTCAGTTTGACCACCCCAAAGGAGCGGCCCACCAAATCCGTCCTTCCCCAGCGGGAAAGCGCGTGCGCCAGCGCTTCATAACCCACCCCAAATACTTCGATGTCGAAATCCTGGTTCGGCCGGCCCAAAAACCAGTCCCGCACACAGCCGCCGACGAGATAAGCCCGGGTCAATTCCGGTGCTCCGTTCAGGATGGCGCCCAACTTATCCGGCAACAAAATGCTCATGCGACTCCGCGCCATGATAGGCTTCATCGCGCCGTTGGGCAGGAAAATACCTGGATCGTCATCGTTGTCTCCTTCCGCAAACGCAAGCCCCGATAAATCCCAAGCCCCAGCGGGGCGGCAGGTGCCCGACCGTTCGTCGGGGAAATTTGCTACGTGGTTGGGTTTTTGCTGTCATGCCGCTCCTCCGGAGCTTGGTTCCTGTTTTTGTTTCTTTGCCATAAGCATGGCGCTCCCCTGGAGCTGCAACTGCCAGGGGTCCGTTGCTTTTTACATGGCCTCAATCGGCTTTGAGTGATTCGAGAAAGGCGAGGAGCGAGGCGAGATCGCGGGCGGTGAATTTGTCGAGCAGGCCGGCGGGCATCATCGAGGTGTCGCGTTTGCCGCGGTCCCGAATCTCCTTTTTCATCACGGTGGTGACAATCCCGGCAAGGTTGCGCACATCGAGATCGTCCCCGGCTTCGCGGGTCACGAATCCCTCGATCTCGTCGTCGTCGCCGGTCTTGAACCATTGCGTCTCGAATCCCTGGGCGATCTTTGCGCTCGGCTTGAGAATGCTCTCGCAAAGATCGGCCCGGCTGTAACGCGTGGCGATGCCGCCGAGGAAAGGCCCTTTGGGCGCCTCGTCCGGGCGCGTGGTGTGACAGGCAACGCAACCGGCCCGCGTAAACAGTTCCCGGCCCGCCCGCAGGTTGCCCGGTTCCCGGGTCACCTCGGCGAAGACATCGGGATACGTGAGCTTTTCAATCAGCGGTTCCTGGCTGTCGCCCGCCTGGTCGAGCTTGAGCGCGGTCGCGGCAGAGCGGGCCGCGCCGGCCACGGCAGAATTCCTGTCGGCCAGCAAGCCGCGGACCTGCGTGGCATGACCCTCGAGACGCAGGCGGGTGATGGCTTTGAGCAGCGGCACGGAGGATTCCGGTTTCGACCAGGCCCTCTCGATGGAGGCAGAGGCGGCGGACCGGGCTTCCGCCGGGGTCGGGCGCGCATTGGCCAGTTGGGCGAGGACGGCGTAGCCGAGGATGCGACGGTTCTCGGAACCGTTCTCGGCGAGCTGGAGGAAACGCGCGAGATTTCGGGCATGGCGGTTGTCGCGGGCGCATTCCTCCCAGACGTTCTTGAGTTCAGCCGGCGATTTTTCCTCAACCGTCAGCGCGAAAATGGCGGCGTCGAGCGCCGCGGGATTGCCCGTCTTGAGGAGAGCGCGCACCGCAGTGGCGCGGAGGGCGGGCGACTCGCCAGGATTGCGGGCCACCTCGGCCACCAGGGGCACCGCTTCTTCCGGCATGATGGCGCGACCGCCAAACATCTCGATGGCAACGGGCCGAAACTGCGCGTCCTCGCGGGCAAGTTTCAAAACGGTGGGAACAAGCTCGGGGAACTCCACGCGATTCTTCTGCAATTCGATGACGAGGAAACGGGTGGTGCCGGCATCCGCGCGGGCGAGCGCGTCCTGGAGAACCGTGGCAATCCGCGCGCTGGAGTTCCAGGAAACCGGTTTGTAATAGGGGCCACTGGTGTCAGGGCGGGTTCCCCACCATTTGCCATCCCAGTCGGCTTCCCGGTTAAACAGGCGGGCCAGCGTTTTCAGGAGGATTCGGCGCATGCCCTCGTCCGGGGCGGTGCCCAGCCTTGCGATGAGGCCGTCGACTACGTTCGTTTCGTGCAAGGCTTGCAACACCCGGGCCGCCCCGGGTTGCAGGGCGGCGTTCCCGGATGAATCGAACGCGGCGAGGCAGACGTCCGCCGCTCCGAGCATCACGAGCGAATGAACCGCCAAATGCGCCACCAGGGGATCGGCATCGGCGGTGAGCGGCAACATTTTGTCGGCAACCGCAACGTCCCCCCGGCGCCCCAGCAGCGTGACCGCCTGCAGGCGAACGCGCGGATCGGCGTCACCGAGAAACGTGACGAAACGATCGGCGCGAAAGGTTTTCAACAGCTTGTCGTCATCACCAATCGCGCGAAGGACAAATTCACGGAGCCGGGGATGTTCGTTGGCCACGGCCAGAATCGTCCCGGGTTGATCGGAGCCGGCCCATTCCTTCCAGGCAAAGAACGCCGCCACTTGAACGGGAAGAAATTGCTGGTCCCCCATCAATACCTTGATCGCATCCGCCGTCCCGCGCGGCGCGGAGGTCCGGCGCCGCCGGAGTTCGCGTTGCGCATAAAGCCGGGTGCAGGCGCTCGGCGACGCCAGCTGCTGCACCACGTCCGCATCCATCGCCTTTCTCCAGTCGACCAGCGGCCCGGCCTTCCATCCGGGTGGGGTTACGCGGACCACGAAGCCGGCGTTGGGCCCGGCGTAATTGAACGTGGCACCGTGCCAGCTCGAGAGGTAAAGGCAGCCCGAAGCGTCCACATCCATGTCGGTGGGACGCGACGCATCGATGAATTTCTCCTGGCCGGCCTTCCAGCCCGCGCCCTGGGCGGTCAGCGGATGGCGCAGGACGCCGCCCCGGCCCCATTCGACCGTGTAGAGGGCCCGCCCAAATCCTTCAGGAAATCCAGGTTCATCCATGAACAGGGCGCCGCACGGCGACCCGCCGCCGTAATCCGCGAGCGGCTGGATGATTTCCGCGCCGAACTTCTTGAACAGGCTCGGATAGCCATAATGTCCCCCGGGCACCACGTGGGAAAGGCGCACATCCCAGCCGTCGCCGTCATTGGTATTGTCGCGGGTAAAGAGGTCGAGTTCCGGGGAGACGGCGACATCATATATATTGCGCTGACCCCGGGAAACGATGGAGAGCCCGGTGCCATCGGGTCGCACACGGACCACGCCGCCGCCCTGAAGCTGGATGGCGGTCCCGTCCCTCCCGACGGCGTTGGTCGCGCCGTAATCCCCCACGGCAATATAGAGGAATCCATCGATGCCCATCCGCATGCCATTAACGGTGTGATCGGCGCCCCGGAATTTCAAATCGAAGCCCAAACCCCGGACCAGGGTGAGCCGGCGATCGGATTTACCATCGCCGTCCGTGTCATGGAACGATTCCAACAAAGGCGGGTGCATGACGTAGAGGGTGTCGTCTTCGAACCAGAGCCCCCGGGGCGAATCCATTTCCGCGAAGGTAACAAATTGATCCGCGCGTCCGTCGCCGTTGGTGTCGGTGCAACGGACGACGCGCCCCCGGCCGCCTTTGGCATCGAGCGATCCGTTTTCATCGATGCCAACAAAGAGATCCCCACGAGGCGACGTGCCGAGGCAGGCCGGGTAACTCACCTCGGGCGGTGCGGCGAAAAGAGTGACTTTCCAGCCGGGAGGGGCCTGGACCGTCTTGAGCAGGTCCGCTTCGGCCGCGGTGATGAGAAAGGAACCGCAGCACCATGCGATGACGATGGCGCTCCAATATTTAATCCAATGAAACATAGGCAACGGCAGGGTCTGACTGGGAATCGAAGGGAAAAATTCGGATTACAGGGGCATGGCCATTCCCCCATGATTTTGCGATGCAGCGGGGCGAGGGATCGAAGCGGCGCCGGGGTTGGGAATCATTTCCGCCGGGCGGGACGCCCGGCTCCACGGCAGGCGGGACGCCTGCCGCCACCTTCATGCACCGGCGGGACGCCTGCCGCCACCTTCATGCACCCGCGGTACGGGCGAAGTTGACCGAATCGCGATAGCGTTTGTTGTCCGCGCGAATGCGGGCCGTGAGGGTCTTGCCCATGGCCAGAAGGAAGGGGGCGGCCAGATCGGGGGCGTCGGAAATCAGCGACTGGAAGGCGTTCGCCGAGATCTTCAGCAGCGTGCTGTCGGTGTTGGCGATGACATCCGCGGAACGGGGACCATGGTCGAAGATGGAGATTTCGCCGAAGAACTCCCCGGGGCCGAGGGTGACGAGAATGGTTTCCTTGCCGCCGATCATCAACCGGACGCGCAATTCACCTTCGAGCAGAAAATACATGGCGTTGCCATGCTGGCCCTGCTTGACGACCTCGGTCCATTGCGGGACGGGCTGGACCTCCATGAAGCGGACAAAACGGATGAGCTGTTCGTCGGTCAGGTCGGCGAGAATCTTGATGCGCCGGACGACGCCGGGCTTGATCGGGGCGGCCTGGACTGGCTCCGCCCCGGGCATGGAATCGGGAGCCGCGCGCTGGAAGAACATGCGAAGTTCCGGCACCGCAGGAGCCTTGGACCAGAGATCCTCCTTTTCGCGGTAGACCCAGGTTTGGGCGTTGACCCGCTCGTCCTTGACCCAGTTCACGAGCACAGGCAATTCGACGGGGCCGTAGACAACGTTGTCCACACCCCAAATCTTGAATCCGCTCGCAGTATCGCCGGGCTCCACGGCGCGAGTTGTAGCGAAAGGCTCCCGGCAGATAAAGCAAAAAGGGAAACACCGGCGGCGGGCGTGGACAGCCCTCAGCCTCTCCGCCGGTCTTACTGCTGAACCCGCAAGCGGAACAGATAAGGTGCCCCGGGATTTGTGGCCGGGGTGAACGCGCTCAGCGTGGTGGTCGACTGGATCCAGCCCGAGAGCGGGAGCCAGTTCGCACCATCACGGCTGCCTTCCACGAGGTAGGCGCGTCCCGGTATCGAGGGCCACTCCAGCCGCATGCCACCCCCGGTGGTGAGGATGGGATATGCCAGCCGCAGGATCGAGTTCCGCTGCGTTGGATTGGTGCCGGCTGTAAATTCCGCGCAATCGGTGAAGCCATCCCCGTCCGTGTCCGTGGAACAGGTCCGCGCGGCTGCGATCACTCCGAAGTATTGCAACTCCCAGGCATCCGCGATGCCGTTGTGGTTCGCGTCGGCAAAGGTGTAGTCACCGCGGAAGACGGCAGTGCCGAGCGATTCCAGCACGTTCGTCTGCGGTGGCGGCGTCGTGTAAAAGGGAAGATCGGCGTAGGTGATCCGATACTGGCCGGGCGGCACATTGCTCATGACCAGGCTCGTCCCCTGCCCCACCCGGTTGCGGGGTCCGGCCAGGACGTAGCGCGCCTGCCAGAGGTTATTGGTGATGAGAATGGTTCCCGGACGAATGGTTTCCACGCGGATCGCGATATCATCGAGGAGCCAGCCGAAACGATTGGCGGTATCGAACGAGAACAGGAAATGGTACCACGCCACGTAGACGAGTTGTCCGCGATACCCCGTGAGATCGAACTCCACCTCTTCCCAGCCGAAGGAGGTGTCCGCGATGCTGCCCAGGATAATCGGGGCGGTTTCCAGGTTGGTATAAAGCCGGATCTCCCCGTACTCGACCTCCTCCTCACCCCCGAACGCCAACTCATAATTCTGCATGAAACTAAGCGTGATGCGATCGCCGCCCGCCAGGAACACCGCGGGGCTGACCAGGATCGTCTCCGCCACGCTGGCCGGCCCGCCATCCAGGCTGGAACCCCAGGCGTTGACCGGGGATGTCGCCTCGGCTCCGTTACCCGGCGTGCCCAGGGTCCAATGCAATTCCGATTCGTCCGCGCCAATGACCGTCCATCCCTCCTGGCCCTGCTCCAGGTCATCGCTCCAGGGCGAGGAGAGAGGCGTGCCGGTGGTAAAGGTGTAGAGCTGGCCCTGGTTATCGTCGAGGGACACATTCCCCGCGCGGTCGCGGCTGACCACCCGGAAGTAATAGGTTGTTGACGGATTCAAGTGTTCGAGGACCAGGGCGTGATACAGCTCGAAACTGGGATCATAGGCGGTGAAGTTAATCGGAAAATTTCCCGGCGAATCGCTGAACTGCACGAGGGCGTCGGCCGACTCGGACGTCGTCCATTCCACGAAGGCGTCGACGTACCCCGCCTCATAGGTCACATCGGCGATCACCGGAGGCGCGGTCTCGACCGTGGCCGACACGCTCGAGGTCAGGCTGGCGGAGGCGTCGACATAATCGACATGGATGATGTCCCCCGATTGCACGGACAACTCGGGGCCCGCCGGGGGTGGCAGGAAGGAAACCAGCGAGATCACCCCGCGAAACAACCCTCTCCGCGCTGTCTCGCTGAGGGTGACCGCCACGCCCGCCGGCTGGCGCGGGCTGTAGGCCCGGGCGGAAATCGTTCCCTGGCCGGCCAGGTCGAGATCCTCCACCTCGACGGTCACCAACCCAGGGATTCCATAAACGTCACTGTCGAGGGCAATGGTTCCGTTGCCCTCCTGCGGCACGAGAAAGGTGAGGAGATTATGAAGCAGGCCGGCCCGGTTGTTCCCGGTGCTGCCGCCCAGCGGGACGCTGTCGAGGGGGAACGACAAAAACACCACACGCCCCGGAAGGTCCCGGCCGGTGCGCGGCGATCGCACGCCGGCCACCAATGCCTCATTCAGCAGGATGGGCGAAGCATTGGTCGTGGCGGTCATGCTATCCGAGGCATCGGCCGGCAAATCGAGGAGGGTTTTAAACTCATCCTCGTATTCCAGATAATCGAGGTCGACATTGATGCCGATTCCGATCGGCTCAGCCACCGCGCCGGTGATATGCGGAACGCCCGTATCGGGAATGAAGGACTGCACCTGGAGCACGTCGCGCGCGAAGGTGGCAAAGCCGTCGTCATTAAGCCGGCTCAGGAATTCCATCGACGCAATCAGGAGCGAGCCGCCGCCCGCCAGGTAGCTGGTCACGGCCTGGGCGTCGGTCGAGGTCCAGGTGGGGCCCAGCCTGAATTCAGGCACCCG
>Ga0163144_10015299_pt1 | contig 15839 bp, 12 predicted proteins | sample OliLak19BULKMAT1_FD_123175 | JGI IMG/M metagenome (GOLD analysis project Ga0163144, IMG submission 123175) | Freshwater microbial mat bacterial communities from Lake Vanda, McMurdo Dry Valleys, Antarctica - Oligotrophic Lake LV.19.BULKMAT1 | ecosystem: Environmental > Aquatic > Freshwater >...
AAACCATGTCCCATTTTGGTGGTTTCAAATGGTTTTTTGGAGCCGGGGTTATTGATCATCCTGATCTGCTTTGCGGGAACGCTGAGCGTGGCGCAGGCGCTCAAAGGCAGCCAGTTCATTCAGGTAATCTACTTCCATGTCGGAAGCTTCACGGGCAAAGGAACGTCCATCTATACCGACAACATCGGCCAGAAAAGCCACAAAAGCATTCCAAACCTCGTCTAAAATCTGGAGTAATTTGTCCAACCAGGAAGGAAAGCTCCAGCCCAGAATGTCGCAAAGAATTTGAAGCAACTCCTTGATCACCTTTTTGATTTCCTGAAACCAACGGATCAGCCATTGCAGAAATTTTTTTCCGAAATTCCCTCTTGTTAAGATGCTTTTTGCGGTTTCTGTACCACGTTGGGCCATGTTGTGGCCATCCTGGGTGCGTAAAAATTTCCGCATTTCCTCTTGTTGCACCGGGCTTATCTTTTCGTGATTTTCCCGAATAAACAAATGCACCTTTTTCAATTGATCGTTCAGCGTGGCTGCCATTGTTTCGGCTAATGTTCTGTTCTCGTCACCAGGAGAAGCCCCAACAATGCCTTGACTAACCTCGCTTAGAAAGGTTTCAAAAGAATTGAGCAACGCATCAAGGGTGATTTCCTGATCGAAATTTTGAGATTTTGGGCTCATTTGAAATCGTGTTTTTTGAGTTTTGCCTACTCTTTCCAGACTTTTCGGCATCCGCCTTTTCCAGCTTTAGCATACTGGATTTAACCGTGGGTGTTTGCTCTATTTTTAGAAAGGATGGTGTTCTCTTATAATAAGTACAGGGTTAGCAGCTTGTGACAAACCGGTTAAAAATATTTTAGCCGGTTTGTCACCCAATCGCCGCTACTGCTTCACAAACCGCTCCCCAGTCCCAAGCCGTTTCCCATTCACATCTACAAGGCTCAACAAATACAAGCCGGCAGGTAAATCTTCCAGGTTTAGGTTCATGTCAGGGGAATCAACCGGGAATACACGCAGGATTTTCCCTTCCACAGAACTGATCTGAATCACATTCCCCGGCACATCGAATTCCTGGGGCAGGGAGACCGTGAATTGTCCGGTACCGGGATTTGGGAAAATGCCCAATGACTGGGCTTGTCCTTCGTTTTCGGGCGGAGCAGCATAGTAGTTGGCCGAAACGGTGCCGCAATATTTCCGCATCTCGCAAGTGCTGCCGTCGGGAAGGGTGCGCGTGACGATCATGCACACGAAATACGTGCCGGAACTCGCGTAGGTATGCCAGATGGGGTCTTTTCCGGAAGAAACATTAGCTGTGCCATCGCCCCAGCCCCAGGTGACTTTATCGCAGGGCGTCAGGCTATTGGGGGTAAAAAGCACCTGATTCCCGTAATACGCCGTCTGAGAAAAGCCATTATTTACATCGCAAACCAGGTCGTCGCAGGAGCAGGGCGCTTCAAAACAAGGCATCGAGAAGGATTTGGAATACCAGGTGCCCCAGCAGGAGGATTCGTCGCTTTGCAGGCATTCGACTAAATAACAAACCGACTGTTGTCCGCAGAGAAATGTATAATCGAGGGGTTGATTGCCGTAAGTCACTTGGTCAATGGAGCCGTCGCAGTTCACATCCCAACTGATTTTTACCGAATACGCTCCAAAATCGGGCAAAGGATAAAAAGTCACGGTGCCTCCCGGGCTGCCCCAGTTGCTCATGTCTACAGCGACATTGATGTTGCTGGAAGACAGGTGCTGGGCGCAATCGTTGCAGCCTGAACCCACTCCAAATTGGATCATTTGAGCCAATTTCACCCGGCAAACCTTGCCGTCGGGTCGCATGCGCTCAATGGTCAGGGTGACCAAATAGCTGCCCGGACTTGCATAGCCGTGGCCAATACAAGGTTCTGACCCCCACCAGGTGCCGATACTGCCGTCACCGAGGTTCCAGATCAGTAAATCCATGGGATGAACGCCCGCAGGCGCGCAGAACACACTGGTGCTGGGATCGTAAGTGAAAGCCGCATCAAACAGGGTGTTTTGAAGGTCATCGCAACAGTAGGGATCGTCCAGGGTCGTTTTAAAAATCGTGCCGTCCAAACCGCAGGAAATAGCCCTATTTGCAGCAGTCAAAAACAGGCGGTATTGGCGACTGGTGGTTCCGACATCGAAGGTTTCGGGGGTCCAGGTATTGCCGCCATCGGTTGTTTTCAGGATGAGACCAATATTGCCGCCCACATCGCCGCCGACCGCAAAACCAGCGTTCGCGTCCCGGAATTTGACATCCGACAGGAAAACGTTGGTTCCGCTGTTTTGCGCAACCCACGAACTGCCCGCGTCGGTCGTTTTCAGGATGACGCCATCCCGCCCGACGACATACCCCGTATTGGCATCGGTAAACACAATCGAATTCAAGTGGCCGTTGGATACTTGCTGGATGCTCCAGCTAAAACCGCCGTCGAAGGTGCGAAGGAGGTTGCCGTTAAAATCCGAGGCATAGCCCGTATTGGCATCGGTAAAATAAACACCGTAAATGGCTTGCGAATTGCCTGTGGGCGGCAAGGCGTTCCAGGTGGCACCGCCATCGGTCGTTTTCAGGAGGACATCCTGACCCGGGTAGCCGCCAGCAATGAACCCGGTTTGGGCGTCCAAAAACCAGACAACCCTGAAATGGCCTACAATAGGCGGAGTAATAACGTTCCAGGAATCCCCGCCGTCGCTCGTTTGCCGAATCAGGCCGTTGTCGCCAACCGCAAATCCATTGAGTACATCGGTAAAAAAGACGGAATAAAACGCGTCGGAAGTCTGGCTGGGCAGGGGCGCGCCCCAGTTGGTGCCGCCGTCGGTTGTTTTTAAAATGGTTCCGTTGGTCCCCACCACATAGCCGGTGTTTTCATCGGGAAAATGGACGCTCAGCAAGTGGCTGTTGACGCCGCTTGCTACGGCAGTCCAGGGCTGTGCAAGGGTGGAAAACGATGCTGTGCAAAGCAATAACAGGGTTAAAAGGGGAAATGAAAATAGCCTAATCATCGTGTTGTTTGAATTTTGAGTGTTTGGAATGTTTGTCTCTTTTCCAATAAGTAGGCCTTAACACCCCTTGTGACAAAACCGCCTTAAATTTTTCTCCCTCGTCACATCCGCCCTGAAATCTGCTTATTAATATGAATAGTCCTTGCGTTTTTCTATTTTTGGCGGAAGCCTTTAAAGCATGAGCGCAAGACCAACACCAGTGAATAAAAACTTTGGGTTGTCGGAAGCCGAGTTCAAGCGATTGCAGGACGCCCTGAAACAAGGGAACCAACAGTTGTTTGAGCAAATTTTCCTTAGCCATTTCGAGCGTTGCCGTTCGCTGCTGGTCGTTAAATACGGAGCCAGACAGAACGACGCGTACGATGTTGTGATGTGGAGTCTTGTACAATTCCGGCATTTGTTGCTGGCGGGGAAGGTAGCTTACGGCAACCTGGAAGCCTATTTTATGCGCATTGCCGTTTCCAAATACCTGAGGGATCAAAACTCTGGTAAAGAAATCCCCACCGAAACACTGCCGGAAGAATTAGATTTCCCAACCCATTACTTAGAAGACGAAGAAACTTTGGCCGTTTTGGCAAAAGCCTGGAGCAAGCTCGGCGATATTTGCCGGAAACTGCTTCAGGGATTTTATTACGATAAACTCGACCTACGATCCATCACAGCCCTGATCGGCGATTCTTCGGAAGCCAACACCCGGCAACGCAAGGTTCGTTGTATCAAGGAGTTGAGAAAATTGTTTTTTGAGTTGGAATAATACAACCCGATACCGAATTAAATAAGCAACGTATCCATGAAAGCACCATTACGCGAACAACTCAGAGCGCAATCGCTGCCCGAAGATGAACTGTCGGAAGCGGAACAGCAATTGCTGCGCGCCGTGCTTGATGAGGAGATGCAGGCCAAGTGGGCGCAGGCTTTGGCTGAAAAAGGCGTACACCGGGAAGCCACTCAAGTGCGTTTGCGCAGGCTGCGCCCCCTGTTGGCCATTGCGGCAAGCATGCTAGTATTAGCCGTAGCTGCCTGGTGGTTGTGGCATGCCAGCCAGCCCGATGCTCAAGAATTGGCTTTCGATGAAATAGCACAACTGTCTGCCCCAATCGGCAATTTTCAAAGAGGTAAAAACAACGAAACGGACTCTCTGCGCAGCGCCACCTACACCGCTTATGCGCGGGGCGATTTCCAGTCGGCACTCAATGGGTTCATTGCCTTAATCGAAAAGGACAGCGCAACAATAGAGGATTACGTCTTGGCAGGTTTTTGTGCCCTGAAAAGCTCAAATCCTGATTTAAATGCGGCGCTCAGGTATTTCCTCGAAGCCCGCAAGCTCGACTCGGGCGGATATGCCGAGGACATTCGTTGGTATCTGGGTCTGACCTACGCCGGGTTAAATGAAAAGGAAAAGGCGCTAGAGGAATTGCGCGCCGAGGCAAGTGGTGGCCGGAAAGCAGAGGCGGCCAGAAAGTTGATAAAAGCCCTTCAGTAACCCCACCCAACCGCTACAACAATTCAACCTTCCCTTTCAACAACTCATCCGTTTTTTGCGCACACGCCGCGCCCCGGGGAAGTATTTTTGGATCATCGGATTTGTCAGCGAGCTTATCAGTTGGCCAATTGACAAGCTTTCACAAACCGGCTTTCTTTGATCTAAAAATACACTCGAAATGAAACGCATGCTCTTACTTCCCATCCTGCTTATGACTGCATTTTCGCACCTGTTTGCGCAAACGCAGACCGTTAAAGGACAAATCACCGACAAACAATCTGAAATGCCGCTCATCGGCGCCACCATCATCTGGCTGGGGGATGTTGCTCAAACTGGTGCCGTGACAGACGTGGACGGCTATTTTTTCCTGGAGAATATCCCTGTTGGGCGCCACGCATTCCAGGTCAGCTACATTGGCTACAGCAGCCTCACCATTCCCAATGTGGTGGTTACCGCAGGGAAAGAAGTGGTGCTCAACCTCGCACTTGAAGAGAGCATCACCAAATTGGATGAAGTCGTGGTCACCGCTTCTGCAGAAAAAGACAAAGCGCAAAACGACTTAGCCACCATTAGCGCCCGGCAGTTCAGTTTGGAAGAAGTGAACCGCTATTCCGGCGGACGCAGCGATGTGGCTCGTTTGGCGGGCAACTTTGCCGGCGTAAGCACGCCCGACGACAGCCGCAACGACATTGTGATCCGCGGCAATTCCCCAACCGGCGTGCTTTGGCGCATCGAAGGTATTCCAATTCCCAATCCCAACCACTTTGCCACGTTTGGTACCACCGGCGGCCCGGTGAGCGCCCTGAATCCCAATATGTTGCGCAACTCCGATTTCCTCACCTCTGCATTTCCGGCTGAATACGGCAATGCCTTAGCTGGCGTGTTCGACCTTGGCTTTCGAAGCGGCAACCGCGACAACCATGAATATACCGTGCAATTGGGTGCCGTCAGCGGCCTGGAAGCCATGGCAGAAGGCCCGTTGGGGGGCGGTTCGTATGCCGTAGCGGGCGTTACTCCTTTGTGGGCATCGCCAAAGACGCAGGTTTGCCTATCGGAACGAATGCTACACCGGATTATCAGGACATTGCATTCAAGTTGGATTTTGCGAACGGCAAGGCCGGGAAATTCACCCTGTTTGGCATCGGCGGCCTCAGCGACATCGCTTTTCTGCACGATGAAATTGATGAAACGGATCTGTTCGCCGCGCCAAATGAAGACGCCTACGCAAAAAGCCGTTTTGGCATCCTCGGCCTGCGCCACAACCTGATTTTGGACGAAACGGCTTACCTGAGCACCGTGGTGGCGGCTTCTACCTCACAAAACAAATTTGACAGCGATGAATATTTTGACCAGGGCACGGACTCGGAAAGACTGCTCCGCGTCACGATGGTGGACAACAAAGAATACCGGCTTTCCCTTTCCAGCTTTCTGAATAAAAAATTCAGTGCGCGTTTTACCGGCCGGGCGGGCATTTTGGCAGAAGGCGACGAGGTGGAATTAGTAGCTGCGCTGGAAAAATTTGAAGGCCTTTTCGGCAAAACGGAAAAACCGACCCTGGAAATGGACGCCATTCAGGCCCTGTTGAAATCAATGGCGCAACCGGAGTATTCCAGCCGGTTCGTAATCAAATCGAGCCAGGGGCTGACCTACATCTCCGTGCCCGAAATTGCCTGGTTTTTATCGGAAGGCGGCCTGACCTACTTAGTTTCCAAAGGCAATAAAAAACACCACCTCGACTACACCCTTGAACAATTGGAAGACCTGCTCGATCCAAAATCCTTCTTCCGCATCAACCGCAAAATGATCGTCGGCATCGAGTCGGTCCAAAAAGTCTCCGACTATTTCAACAGCCGCCTAAAAACTACCCTCCAGCCTGCTTCCGGCAACGAAGATTCGATTGTCAGCCGGGAACGGGTGAAGGCGTTTAGGGGGTGGTTGGGCGCGTGATGTCGCGCCCTACCGTTCTCCCAACTTCCCCGACGTATTCTGGAACGTATTTTCGCCGCACTTCAGGAAATTGACATAGCTTTCTACGCCTTCCTGATAGCCACGCGGGGCAGCCAGGACGCGCTCGTCGGGCGACATCATTACGTAGAGCGGTTGGGAGTTTTGCTCAAAATTCACGATCTGAAAATCTGCCCACTTGTTGCCGACGTTGCGGATTTTCGTTTGCTGCAGTTTCGAGATCAGGATTTCAGGCAGCGGCTTGCGATCGTCCACGTATAAAGAAATCAGCACGAAGTCTTTCGCCAATTTGTTCCAAACATCCGTTTCCACCCAGATATGTTCTTCCGTTTTGCGACAATTCACGCAGCCGTAGCCTGTGAAATCGAGCAGTACGGGTCGGTTCACTTCTTTGGCGTAAGCCATGCCTTCGTAATAATCCTTGAAGCAATCTAAGTTATTGGCACATTTGGAAAACGAAGGGTAGCGCGCCTTGATGGCCGGATCTACGTCGGTTTGCGTCAGGAAAAAATTGTACTGCGCAGGCGGTGCCAATCCGCTCATCAAGCTCAGGGAGCCATAAGACTCCGTTTTGTTGTCAATCATGAAACCGGAGGCTAAATAGGCCGTCAATACGAGCGACAAGGTGGCTATAATGCCGCGCGCCGGCGACAGTTTTTTCATCGGGCTGTCGTGCGGGAAACGGATGAGGCCAAACAAATAAGCGGTCATCGCGCCAAAAATCAGCACCCAAAGCCCCATGAAAACTTCGTAAGGCAGGATGTTCCAGTGCATCGTCATATCGGCAACCGACAGGAATTTCAGTGCCAGCGCCAATTCGAGGAAACCAAGTACCACTTTCACGGAGTTCATCCAGCTACCAGAGCGGGGCAGCGACTGCAACCACGCCGGGAAAGCGGCGAACAGCGCAAACGGGATGGCCAAAGCCGTCGAAAACCCGAGCATCACGGTGAAAGGCCCCATCGTGCTGGTGGCCGACTGCACAATGGCCGAACCGATGATGGGGCCGGTGCAGGAAAACGAAACAAGCGCCAGCGTAAACGCCATAAAGAACGTGCCCAAAAAACCGCCTTTTTCCGCCAGCGCATCGCTTTTGGTAGACCAGGAACTGGGCAGTGTGATTTCGTAATAACCAAAAAAGGAAAAGGCAAAAGCTAAGAATATTACAAAGAACAGCGTGTTGGCGATCCAGTTGGTGGACAGTTCATTGAGTGCCGTAGCGCCAAAAACAGCCGTGATGAGCAGGCCGATGGCGACGTATATCGCGATGATGGAAAAGCCGTAAAGCAAGGCATTGCGCAGGCCGCTTTTGCGGTCTTTGCTGCTTTTGGTAAAAAAGCTCACCGTTAGCGGGATCATGGGAAAAACGCAGGGCGTCAGCAGCGCCAACAACCCGCCGATGAAGCCGAGCAGGAAAGTCCACATCAAATTCTGACCGCGGGCAACGGCTTCTTCGCCACAGTTACCCACCGGCGTTTTGTAGGTTTCAAGGATGGTGGGAACCGTCTGGTCAATCACTTTTCCGTTGCCGGAATCCACAATCACCGGGCCGGCTGCAGCAGCCATTCCAGTGGAAAGATTAAAATTAAAATCTATGGTTTCCGGTGCCAGACACCTTACGTCGTTGCAAGCCATGAACTCCAGATTGCCAACAACCGGCTTGGAGGGATCGGAAACTTGTACGCGTTGGGTGAAAATAGCCGGGCTTTCGATGAACTTGCTAACCTGGGTTTTAAAAAACGGGTCAATCCCCGATTTCTTTTTGCCTTCTTCTTTTATGGGACCAACGAGCACGTAGCCGTCGGATTTTTCAAACAGAAAAGACGTCGGCACCGGGCCGTTAGGCGCCACATCCTGGGCATAAACCGTCCAGCCTTTTTCTATATCGGCAATCAGGCGCAGGTCGTATTCCGTGTCGCTGATTTTTTTGGATTCAAAGCGCCATTTCACGGGTTGTTCAACGCCTGAAGGTTCAAAAGCCTTTTCGGCCATTTCCGTTTTCACTTCGCCGAAAGGCGATTTTATTTCTGTTTTGGGCTGCGCATCGCCCGTTTTTTTGGTCGGTTCGGTTTGTTTATCGGGCGCTGCCTTTTGAGTGGCGTTCATGGTGGATTTCAGCTCGAAGCGGTAATCTATATCCGTTGGGGGCAAGCATTGCTCATCGTCGCAGGTCATGAAAGTCAGGTAGCCAACGATCGGTTTTTTTAGATCGCTTGCTTTCACCCGTTGCGTAAAGGTGACTTTTTTGGCGTATTTCACCACCTGCATGTCAAAAATAGCATCGTGGCCTGCCTTTTTATTGGCGCTTTCTTCTTTGGCTTTGCCAATCAGTTGAAAGTGGTCGCCCGTTTCGAAGTTAAAAGAAGTGGGAATGGGGCCGCCATCATCCAGAAACTGGGAGTAAACATACCAGCCGCTGTTGATGGTTGCGGTGAACACGAGGTCGAATTCCTGCGCACTGACCTGGTTGTAGGACATATCCCATTTAACAGGGTTTTTGATCTGGGCATAAACGGCGGATTGCAAAATCATCAAGCCGAAGAACAACCACATTTTCATGGTCTTATGATTTTCACTGAGATGAGAAAAAACTGAACTCTTGTAATGCTTAAAACACAAAAGTAGCGCTTACGGATCAGCCCTGACTATCCAATAGGAAGGTTTAAGATATTTTTAAGATGGAAAGTTGACTTTCCGGCAAATTCCGGCACTATCTTAAGGAAAATAACTGCAAAACCCCGTCGCTGAGAACAAACAAATGCCCCCGCTGCACCTGAAACCTTGCCTCCGACCCGAACGATCGGGGAAGCGGAAGGACGCCGGATTGCGAAATGCGGGGGTCGTGTTGCCACAGGGCACCTTCTTTTTGATAATAAATCACCCCGTCTTCGTGGAGCATTTGGAATTCAGCGATTTCCGGCAAGGCAATGGTGACATGGTATTGGCCGATGGCGTCGAATACAATGATGCCGCGCGCGGGATCGGAAAGGTAGATCAGGTTGCCCCGATCCAGCAAACACGAGGGTTGCAGGGAGTAACCCAGCACTTGCATCAGGTTATCGCTTTGTACCAGCACGACGCCGTCGGCGCCAATTTTTTTAAGCCGTTGGTCGGCGGCATCGTAGAGCCAAAGTTGGTTGTCGGCGGAAGTCGCCACCACGGGCACGCTCAAAAAGCCGAAAGACAGCAGGCTCCACTCCCCGGTTTTGTTTAGGGTGCGGTCGAGTGTAAGGGCAGTTTGGTAATCGGGGTAGTAAAGTAACAGGTTGAACGGATTGGAAGCATCTACCCGGGCCAGCATCCCCAGCCGGCGGTTGTTGTAGCGAAACTGCTCGACGCCATCCGGGCCGTATTTGATGAGTTCCTGCGATGGGGTGAGGAGGTAGCTTTGCAGCAGGTGGTCGGTGAAAAAAAATTGGACATCAGGCGCAGGAATAGCCCATTTTTGTAACCACACGCTGTCCGTTTGCGCAGGCACCATCAGGGTTGTCCCGAGCAGAATGGCCCAAAAACCGAGGTGTTTTACGATAAAAACCAAATTCCTCATTGTACGTTAAAGAACATTGAATCGCACTATTTTATTTTTCATTAGCCGGATTATCGCTTTTCGCTTATTTTTGCAGCGTTTTTCAAAAAGGACAGACATGAACGACGATCAGTTTAAATTGGAAGAGGCTTATAATGAAAAAGGAGAGAAGATAAGCCCCGTGTTATCGCCAGGAAAAAAGAACTTCCTCATAGATATTGACGGCACCATTTGCGACGACATTCCCAACGAGGAACCGGAGCGGATGCTGACTTGCCTTCCCTACCCCGATGCGCTCAAAATCATCAACAAATGGTTTGACGACGGGCATCTCATTACCTTCTTTACCTCCCGCACCGACGCGCACCGCGAAATCACGGAGGAATGGCTCCAGAAGCACGGCTTCCGCTACCACGGATTGCTGCTGAACAAACCGCGCGGCGGCAATTACCACTGGATTGACAACCACATTGTAAAGGCCACGCGTTTCAAGGGGAAATTTACGGATCTCGTGGTGCAAACCCATGAAATTGAGGTGTTTAAACCGTAGGGGTTCTAAACTTTGCGTTTCAAAACATCCGCAAGCGCAGCTTCCAAGTCAGGAAACTGAAATGCAAATCCCGTAGCCAATGTCTTTTTTGCCGATACCCGCTGGCCAGTCAGCACCACATCGGCCATTTCGCCCATCGCCAAACGCAGGGCAAACGTAGGTGCGGGCAACAATAGGGACGGGCCGCTCCATGCTTTGCCCAGAGTGGTTGCAAACTGATGGTTCGTAACCGGGTTGGGCGCTACGGCGTTGTAAATGCCGTTCATTTCTTTGTTTTCGATGGCGTGAATAAACAGGCGGCACACGTCGTCAATATGGATCCAGGAATACCACTGGCTTCCGTCGCCGAAGTACGTATTCACACCAACCCGCAAAGGGAGCAGCATTTTTTCGAGCGCCCCGCCCTGGGAAGACAACACGATGCCGATTCGGAACCCCACGGTTCGAATACCGGATGTTGAAACGCCCTGGATGGCTTTTTCCCAGGCTACGCAACTTTCCGGCAAAAAACCTTTGCCCGGAGGCGCTGTTTCGTCCATGATCTGATCGCCGGAATCGCCATAATAGCCAACGGCTGCCGCCGAAAGATAAACCTCCGCTTTTCCGACATTTTTCAATGCCTTGAGCAGCGTATAAGCGCTTTGCACCCGGCTATCTATGATCAGTTGCTTACGCGCTGTTGTCCAGCGCGCGTCGGCAATGCCAGCTCCGGCTAAATTGATGACAACGTCGGCGCGTGCGATGGCGCTTTCGTCTATCACCCCTTTGGCCGGATCCCAGATCAGGGTTGGAAATGCAGCCTTCGGGTCGGCGCGGCGACTCAGGTGCAGCACTTCGTGTCCCTGCTCCTTCAGCAAGGTACTCAGGCGTTTGCCGAGCAGGCCGGTGCCTCCGGCAATGAGGATGGTTGACATGGTCATTTCATATTTAGTGTTTGTCCATTTAGTCCGGTGTCTGAACTTTAGCGTTCGAAAGCAAGGCGTGCGAAGACCCCAAAAACGGGAGTTTACTCGCGTAAATGATTATAACGCAGCTATCGGATATTTAGTCGGTGTCTGTTCCTTAACGTCTGTCTCATAAGGCAGGTGCCGTCTAAAATTCCACAATAAACCCCAAAGTCGGTACGAAAGAAGGGTCATTGTTGTCCAGAATCAGCGGAATGGCATTGGAGCCATCAGGCAGTAAAGCTTGCCCGTCTGTTGTCGCAAAGCCGGAATTATCAGTGGTGCGCTGGAAGGTGTACTGCGGATAAGCTGGGCTTGGAAACCGAAAAGCATTCGTTATGTCTATATATAAATCAAGCGTCCACCGTTTAAAGTTGAATTTTTTATCTACCCGAAAATCAAACTGCTGGAAAATGTCCAACCGCCCGGTGTTCAGTTGTGTAAAATCGAGCAAGCCCACCCCAAGTGCTGCGTAGTTGCGTTGAGAAGCAGCAAGATCGAATGGCGTAAACGGCGCGCCACCCTGGAAGCGGTATTTCAGACCAATTTCCCAGTTGCCTTTGATTTTTATCCCCAATTGTGCCGACAACAAATGGCGGGTATCCCAGGCCGAGGGTTGAAATTTGCCGTCTGTTCCGCTAAATTCCGATTGAAAAAGCGTGTAGGAAAATACAGCGAACAACCCCTTACTCAAGGTTTGTTGAAAGAAAAACTCCAGACCATAAGAACGACCCTGGCCGGTACTGAGTACCGCTTCATTGCCGATCGCGCCAAAATCACCACCCTGGTTGGCCAACGAAATGCCGTCGCGCACCGAAACCGGGTAATTGGAATACACTTTATAAAAGCCTTCCAAGGTAACGCGCGAACGTTCTGTCGGCAAGTATTCTAAGCCCGCTACATAGTGATCCGAAATAATGTATTCATTGTTTTTGTTGACAAACGCGCCGTTTTCATCGCGAAAACCGAGTACAGTGTAAATCGGAATTTTGGCATAGCGCCCAACAGCAGCATTAATATTCCATTTTTTCGCCAGCGCATAAGCAGCGGAAAACCGCGGAGACAACGTTTTTAGCGGGTTGTCGCCCGTGTCAGTAAACGTATTGATATCAGTGCGCAAACCAGCGGAAAGCGAGAGCCGATCGTTCAGAAAACGCTTGGATACCTGTGCGAAAAAGCCAAATCGAAAAAAATCAATTTTGCTGTTGGCCTGGATGATCACAGCGGGCTGGAGGACGTTGCCGACCGTATCCCGGATTTCTCTGCGCAGGCGATTGAACAGATCGTTGCTGAACCGGACGTACTGCGCCATGCCGCCGTAGGAAAACTTCCAGTTGTTGACGTATTTGTTCACCTCTACGCGCAGTTTGTTTTCTGCTTCCTGCGAACGAACACGCAAAGCGCGCGCCGATTCGTCGCCGGTGCGGCCGTCTTCAAATTTGTCTAAGGCGTTGTCGAACATGTTCCGGCTCAGCGTCACATTCACAAAGCCATTGTTGACCAGGCGCTTGAGCGCAAACCCTACGGTATAGTTCCATTGTTCAATGCTCGGTTGCGAGCGCAGGATGTATTCTTTGTCGGGCGTGGTTTCGCGGGGCACCGCAAAGCCAAATTCGTCTATGGCGCCGATACCGATGGCCGTCAGCGTCGTTTTTGCGTTGATTTTATGGGTCACTTTATACTGAAAATCCCAGTAATTGGGGCGGATGGGCAAATCAATGACCTGAAATAAAAACTGGAGGTAAGAACGCCGCGCCGAAGCTAAAAAGGTGGTATTGCGCGAGCCAAGCGGGCCTTCCAGCGTCGTGGCAAATTCGGTGCCGCTCAGGCGCACATTGCCGCTCAGGCGCTCCGGGTTGCCTTCTTTTTGTTTGAACTGAAAAACGGACGACAGGGCGTTGTCGTAGTGGGCGCTGAAGCTGCTGGTATTGATCTGCACGTCCTCAATAAGCGAAACGTTCAGAATGCCCGCAGGGCCGCCCGCACTTCCCTGGGTGGCAAAGTGGTTGATGACCGGCACTTCGACACCATCTAAATAATACACATTTTCATTGGGTGCCCCGCCGCGGATAATGATGTCGTTGCGGAAGCCGCCCACGGAGCCGGCCGTTCCGCCCACACCGGGCAGTGCCTGGATGACCCGCGAAATGTCGAAATTGCCGCCGGGATTGCTTTTGATCTCTTCCGCAGAAAGGCGTTGCAGGGAGTTGGGGCTTTCCGCCGTGCGCACCTGCACCGATTTGTTCACGCTCACCACCACTTCGCCGAGTTCCGTAGCACCGCCTTCTGTCAATTCAAAAGTAATGTTGTTGTCGTTGCCGGAAGTAACTACGATATTCGGTTTGTTACTTTCTTCATAACCGATATAGGTACAGGTCAGGTTGTAACTGCCCGGCGGGATGTTTTCGATCCGGTAATTGCCTTCTGCATCGGTGGAGGCACCAAGTTCTGTGCCATTGAGGATGACATTGGCGCCAATTAAGGCTTCCTGGGTGTTTTTGTCCTTAACCGTGCCGTAAATGGTGCCGCTGCGCTGGCCAAACAGCGAAAACGCAGAGAGGGCTAAAATTGCTGTAAGTGTGAATTTCCACATGAATTGATGTATTGCTATTCCAAAAAGATACTGCTTTGGAGCCAGTGTGTTCGTATCTCTAAAGGAAAATAGCCGAAAATTGTTTTGAAAAAACTGAAGTTACTCCTTGACCATTTTTTTCAAACAGAGCAATTGATTGCGCTCATTTTCCATCAATAAAAAATACAGACCCGGACTGAGGGCTTTCAGACTGATGGTCAATGGCGCACTGGCTCCCGTCAGGTTCAGCACTACCCGCCCGTTGAGGTCTATCACCTGGAGCTTGAAGTTTATTAATTCCCCAGTGATGGTCACGTAATCCGACGTGGGATTGGGGTAAAGCCCAATCGAAGCACCAGTCAGCTCCACGTTGCCCGAAATCGGCACAAATTCGTAGCAGCCGATATCGAAAGCGGTGCCGAGTGGGCGAAGCATACCGTCCAGGTCAACCGGCACGAAAGGGCTTACCAGGGGAGTGCCTGCGTCTATGGCCTGCGAATTGGTGATGAGGTGGTAGTCGCCGTTGGCCGGGTCTTCAAAAATATCCGGGAGCGGGTCAGCAAGTTGCGAATGGGTGTCGAAGCCCAATGCCTGCCACTGCGCCAGCGGAATGGCAGAGCCGTCGCCGGAAGCGCTCATTTTGTTGTGCAGGATATTGTAATCGCTGGCAAACTGCGAGGGGTTATCCACCGCGATGGAACCCCGCCAGGCATGGAAATTCAGGATGACGTTGTTGTAAATCTGTGTTCCTAAGTTGGAGGCGTCCCGCACCAAAATACCCCAGCGGCCATCAGACGGCACGATGATGGTATTGTTGAAAATCTTCGCGCCCTGTGTCGAAATTGCCCCGTCCTGTTGGAACAGCGCAATGCCTTGCCCATTATGGTTGTTGAAAATTAAATTATTGAAGATGACAGGATTAAGCACGCAGTCCATGTTGATGCCGGCGGCTTGCCCGTTGTCGTGCAGGATGTTTCCATAAACCAGCGCGTCGGAGATGATGCCATCGCCCCCCGAGGAGAGGTCGCCATTGAAATGGATGCCGATGTTGTTGTTCCCATAGCAAGTGTTGAAACGCACGATGGGTCGGTCGGAACTGTTTGAGACGTAGATGCCGTGTTCATCCACGGAATTGGTGCAAACGTTGTTTTCAATCAAAATATCATCGGTGAAGCCCGTGAAAATTCCCCGCTCTGCATTGCCGTCGCAACTGCAATTTCTGACCACACAAAAATCGGAAGTGACCACCCGGACGCCGTTTCCATTGCCTGCCATGCCGTTTACGATGAAGCCGTCCACCGTCACGTAGTCCGCATTTTCGATGTTGATGCCGTCGCTGCGGATGGGGCCGCTTTGGTTGATGAGCACATTGACGCCCAATGTCAGGAAAACGACCCGGTTGGCGGCAGTCCCGTTTTTATTGCGGAAATCGAAACCGGCGTAAGTGCCGTTTGCCACCAACACGGTGTCACCCGCCAAGGCCGCATCAGCTCCTTTCTGGATGGTGAGGAAGGCTTGGGCAAGGGAAAGTCCGGAGTTGGCATTGTTGCCGGCGTTGGAGACGTAGTACGTAGCAGCGACAAGGGGGTTGCCGGTCAGGAGGAGCAGGGCAATGAGTGAACGAGTAAGGTGGCGCATGTCAATTCATTTTTGGGAGTAACTATTTACCATATAGGACTGTCGAGTAATCAAGTATTAATATCCTATTGACAACGCTCAAAAATAGCCGATAATTGTCATTAGAACCATAGCCAGGGCCTTCAACCTGGCAAATACCCGGA
>Ga0163144_10015304_pt1 | contig 15835 bp, 12 predicted proteins | sample OliLak19BULKMAT1_FD_123175 | JGI IMG/M metagenome (GOLD analysis project Ga0163144, IMG submission 123175) | Freshwater microbial mat bacterial communities from Lake Vanda, McMurdo Dry Valleys, Antarctica - Oligotrophic Lake LV.19.BULKMAT1 | ecosystem: Environmental > Aquatic > Freshwater >...
AAAAAAACACATAGATGCTGCTAAAAAAAATACTCATAGGTTTTACTATAGTTTCTAGCTTTGCACTATCCTCTTGCGGGACAGTTGAACCTGATGATATAATAAAATCTAAGCCTTCAGATACTGCTTTATTAAGTGTATCATCAGAAATGCCTGCCATTATTAATTATCAAGACAATAAACTTACTAAAGACGGTATTCAGTTAGGAAGATTTTTATTTTATGATAAATTGTTATCGGAAGACAATACTTTGAGCTGTGCCTCATGTCATAATCAGGCTAATGCGTTTACCGATAATGGAAAAAAATTCAGTGAAGGTACCAGACATTTGCTTGGTGATCGCAACTCCCCTCCTACTTTTAATTTAATGTGGTATGATAGTATGTTTTGGGATAGCCGCGCTGCGAGATTAAAACAATTAGTATTAATGCCAATCTCGAATCCTATTGAACTAAATACAACCCCCGAGGCTGTTATTGAAAAACTAAGAAAAACCGCTGATTACAAAAAAAGGTTTAAAGATGCTTTTGGAAGCGAAGATATTACTATAGACAAAATGGCATTCGCTATGGAACAATTCTTACTCACAATTGTATCCGACAATTCAAAATTTGATAAAGCAAAGAGAGGAGAATTGAAGCTTACCTCTCTAGAACAAAGAGGTTTTGATATTGCAAGCCAGAAAGGCTGCTTCAATTGTCATAACACGTCATTATTTACAGATAATTTGTCGCACAATACAGGTTTAGAACTTTACTTTAAAGATAAAGGGCTTGGAGGTTTTAATAAAAAATATTCTGATGACGGTAAATTTAAAACACCAACCCTTAGAAATGTTGCACTTACAGCTCCATTCATGCATGATGGTAGATTTAATAACTTAGACGAGGTCATTAAGTTCTATGATGAGGATGTTGCAATGAACCTTAATTCACGTAATATTTCATTAGCCTTTATGGAGCAGGCTCTCAGAAATCATATATCAGTAGATGATAAAAAGGCACTTATCGCATTTCTAAATACCCTAACTGATTTTGATTTAGTAACGAATCCAAAATTTTCGGATCCTTTCAAATAAAAATATCCGTCACTCTTCCTTACAATCTGTTTAGCCAGTGACGTAAACCGAACTAAATAAATCCCTATAATAGACTTTAGAATCAGATTTTATTTTTCCTGCCGTTGCTCTCATGTTGTGTGTTATAAATTCTTCTCTATCGGGAAGTTAAGAATTTTTGAGCATGTTGTAACTCCTGAATAACTTCCAAAAAATGCATCGTTAGCTCTTCAAGAAAATTCTTATGCTTTTAAATCTTAAATTTTTCTGACGACATAATTTATTTTGGCAGAAGGCCATATCCCTCTGTCTATCAAGAGACTAAAAGCGGTGGCGACCTAAGTTTACGGGCGCTCATTAAAGGCGTGCCGCGGCTGATGCTTAATCTCATAACGCAATGACATTGATTCATGAATTTTAAAAAAATTTATTTAAATCAGATAGAAAGCCAAAATAACATATTGTTCAAAAAGTTATTTTTGCGCCATGACAAAACGAATTGCTGGAATACAACAAATTGGAATTGGAATTCCAAATGTTCATGAAGCCTGGGCTTGGTATCGCAAAAATTTCGCTTTAGATATTCCGATTTTTGAGGAAGCGGCTGAAGCCAATTTAATGTTGCCCTATACTGCAGGTGTTCCGCATAACCGTCATGCCATATTAGCAATAAGTATGCAGGGCGGCGGCGGATTTGAAATTTGGCAATACACAAGTCGTAAACCACAACCTGCCTCATTTGAAATAAAATTAGGAGATCTTGGAATTCTTTTTCCTAAAATAAAGTGCAGAGATGTGCGCGCTGCTCATCAGGATATGTTAATTCATGGTGCCGAATTAATAAGCAATGTATTGAAAGATCCTAGCGGAAAAGAATGCTTTGGTGTAAAAGATCCGTATGGCAATATTTTTCAAGTAGTAGAATTCGACCATTGGTTCAGTAATACAGGTTCTAAAATGGGAGGAGTTTGTGGGGCAGTAATTGGAGTGTCTGATATTGACAAATCTCTTATACTCTACCGTGATATATTAGGATATGACAAAGTGATTTATGACGAGACAGGATATTTCCCTGACCTTACCGGACTTCCAGCAGGTGATGATAAATTTAGAAGAATATTATTACAACATTCAGAAGATAGAGTTGGTGCCTTCAGTAAATTATTAGGTCCTACCGAAATAGAATTAATCTTGACCTTAAGCAGAACCCCAAAAAAGATTTTTGAAAACCGATTGTGGGGCGATTTGGGATATATTCATTTGTGTTTTGACATATCAGATATGGCTGACCTCAAAGCTGAATGCGAAGCTAAAGGCTTTCGTTTTACTGTTGATAGTTCCGAGAGTTTTGATATGGGCGAGGCCGCCGGACATTTCTCTTACATAGAAGATCCAGATGGCACTTTGATTGAGTTCGTTGAAACCCATAAAATACCAATACTTAAGAAAATAGGTTGGTATTTAAATTTACGGAAACGCAAACAAGAAAAACCTTTGCCAAGTTGGATAATTAAAGCTCTAGGCTTAAATCGAAAAAAGGATTAATGGATGGAAGAGATATTTTATTACCTGTGTCTCCATTCATAAAACCATTTGCCAAATTTTGGAAAGATATAATCTATCTCCTTCCTGTAATAAAGTCCTAAGCCACTGGAATTAATCGGTGTCACATTAATGCTGATTGGATCGTTTGCTCTTCGATTGAAAGCCCTAACGCTCATTCTTCCATCTTTTCTAATTTTATAACTTACGTTTATATCATAAGAAGTATTACCCGATTGTCCGTAAGTCCCACCAATTTCTATGCGGTCATTGTATAACTTTCTTCTTAGTGAAACTATGATTTGTGAATTAGCGTCTGCATTGCTTGATGTTGTAAAGTCCACTCCCAATTCCCAGTTCGGATCTATTTGATTAAGCCAATTGTTTAGTTGATTTGTCATAAAATCTCCAATACTTTTTTTTCCAGCATCCACTACATTCATTGTACCTCCCGAAGCCTCGGTGTTATTAAGCGGTGCAAATGAGTAAAATACCATCAAATTTATAAATTGTTTATCCGTTTCATCTTGGTCAGCTTTAATCTGATTAATAGCGTTGGTTAGATCTGAATTTGCGAAGAGAGAAGCTTGATTTTCTTGTGATAGATTAATGCCTAATTTTATTTGAGGATTAAAAAGGTTGTCCTTTAAATAAATTTCACAATCTACTGCCACATTGCTAGCAGCCGATGCAGTGCTACTTGAGGCAGGTAAAATTACGGTTGGATCAACTTTGACAGTAGTAACAGCTACCAAATCCACACGGGCTTCAAGTGGGTTTCCATTCCAGCTAATTTTGCCTCCCGGTCTTACTTTCAAATTTTTGTTAATTAAATTGTTTAAAGCAGTGAAATTGTAACTTCCTTTTGCTATTTCGTAGGTACCATCCATATAAAAATCGCCGAAGGTATTTAGTTGCATTTTTATATTTCCTTCACCTGTTGCCCTAATCATATCATCAAATTTGGCATCAAAAATCATTCTAATTTCGGCATCTTCAGTTATATCAAAATCGAAGTCCATAAAAATACCGCTTAGGCTTTTGGTCTTACTATTGGTAGGAGCCGACCTTAGATCAACGATTTCAATAAAATCGGGCCCTGAATTTTCACTGCTGTTGGAGAGAGGAAGTGAAAGCTGCGTATGGGGTCTTGTTTTGGCTTTAATACTCAGTCTAATTGCATTTTGTGGCCCCTTCACTGTCATGTTGCCATCTACGAATGCTACGCCATAAAACATATCGGCATGTGCTTCGTCTAAATCAAGGCAGTTAAAATTTTTGAGGTCCTTAATGAAAATATCATATCTAAAATTGCTAAATTTCTTGTGATAAATTTTACCTCCAGCATGGGCAATGGAGCCATATTTATCTAATAGGTCAAAGGTTCCAAGATCTATTGCACTTTCATCTATTTCAATTGCCATCTTATCTACTTTCAAAGGCAAACCCAAATAGTCCATAAAAAGACTGGCATTATATACTTCCACATTTCCTTTAATATCCGGGTTTTCAATTGGCCCTTTAATCCGAAGTGTAGCATTGGTGGTCCCTTCAATTTTTGAAAAAAGACCTACGGTAAATATTTCAAATGGCTTTATACTGGCCTCCTTCAAAATGAGGGAAAGATCAATTTTGTCATTTCCGGGTGTTAAATCTATATTTCCTTCAACCAGTAAATCATTTATCAAGCCATTTTTAATTTTACCATTTACATTCATTTTATAAGGACTTCCATCGGCTCTTGAGTTTAAGACTAAATCTCCAATGGTATCTCCGTTTACTGCAAAATTATTTATTGAAATTCCTGATTCTATAATAGGTCTGTTGTTGGTTCCATTTAAGGTAAAATTCCCATTGATAATGCCTTCTAACCCAATATTCCATTTTTGCAAGACAGGATTTAACTCAGCCATATTAAACTGATCAAACTTCACATTAATATCCTCTAAGTTTTTAACACCTGCTATTCCATCAATAGACATTGATTGTATTCCATTTGATATTTTAAAGCTATCAATATTTAAACTTGAGTTTATATAACTAAAATGATTGATGTTATTAATTTCCCAAGGTTTGTTTTTAATGAATATAGTAGAATTCATAAGATTGAAATCAATTTTATTCCTATAAAAAACAATATTTCCTCCAGTTTTAAAACTTAAATCATGGGTTGAATCTGCGGCATTTAACTTAAAATTGATATCATTTCCGCCTAAATCAGCAGCAAGGGAAAGCTTGTCGGTAATCAAACTATCAGAAATTAAAAAGCCTCCTACCTTAGATGAAAGAGAAAGACGCTGACCTGGGTATTTGGTACAATTTAACTCGAGATTTTTAAGTGTATATTTATCAAAATTAATGTGTTCGGTCCGTGCAATAATATCCAAATTTTGATTTGTTGAATTGTAAATTCCTCTCACCGTAAGTTCTTTGAACTCTACCTCAGGCAAGAATAGAGCGGTAATAAGCCTTGAATCGGGTATATCAATATCGAATTGTACATCAACAGGTTCAATTTTACCTTTCAAGTTGGAATAATAATCAGGAAATAAGTTATAAAGCAAATTGTTGGAAATGGATTTCAAATAACTAATTTTATAGTTACCATTAATATTGATGTTGCCTATGTCGCTTTTTAAGGTAAGAACCCTGCTATTATATGGGCCATCTGCGTTTAAATAAATATTACCAAGCTCATAAGTAGAATCTTTTTTGCTTAAAATAACATTTGACAATGAGGCATCCATCTTCATATCATCAATTTCCTTGCCTTCAAACTTAATATCCATAAAAGAAATTTGCTTGATATTAATGTCTCCATAACCAAGCTTTTCTAAATTTACAATTCCAATAACTCCCTTAAAGTCACCAATCATTATATTATTGTTCAAATCTAATGACCCAACCAAATTTAATTGAACATTGGGATCGTCAATATCTAGCTTGCCTTTAAATTGTTTCTTTTTAAAGAACCCGTCTAAGTCTATATTAGAGAAGGTGTTTCCATCAATATCGAACAATCTCACAGTACCATCAAGTTTTGTATCTAAATCGTTAATATTGAAACCACTGCCATCAACTGTAGTAGAGATAGAAATATTCCCAAGGGTAGAGGTATTCATTAATTTACCGAGATTAAATCCAAAGGTTTCAATTTCACCTTTATACTTTATTACTCGTTCGCTGGGAAAGTCAAGTCTTAAATCTGTGCTGATATTACCAAGCGTAGTTTCAATAATTCCTCTTGTGTTAATATCTTTAAGACCACCTGAAAGGAGGCCTGTATAGCGAATTGAGCCGATTCTCAATAATTCTTCAGGAAATTTAGATTGGATTAAATCTTGAATAGAGGAAGGATTCGCAAATAATTCTGTAACATTAAGATTATAATTCAATTTATCGAGATTGGTCATGTCTTTCAAAACCATATCACCACGGAATCTGTTTAATTTGCCAATAGTGATATCCATTTTTTTAGCATTCAAATTGCTCAAAGTTCCTTTTGCTATGCCGCTTATACTTATTGGAAACGCGTAACGAATCAATTCATCAGAGAAATAAGCAATATCCTTCATACTTACAACAGACTTGGATAGATGTGCATCCCATTTCACGGAATCCACGAAGTCTGATAATTGACCGTAACCCCAATAACTAAATTTTAAATGATCACCAATTTTACTATAGGGCGTTTTTATACTCAATTCTCTAAAATCCATTCCTGAACTTGAAATGATGGTGTTGGCTGTAAATTCCTTCACCTCAAATCCAGATTTTTCACGAAATGAAAAGTTGTGAATATCCATATTTAGGGAATCTCCATACAGTAAAAATGGGGTTATTCGTCCATTTATTTCTCGAAACTCCATGTAAGATTCATCAAACCTTCTGCCTTTTACCGCTGGTACATCTTTATCACGGTAACGAAATGTAACATTTTTGAATTCTAATTCTCTAATGAGTAGTTTAAATGGATTGTATGGCCCTGTTGAAGGCGTGGTGGATGGAGGACTAAAATAATCAACTAGAAACTGGTAATTAAAATCTTTCTCATTTGAATGGATGGTAAGAAAAACTTTTGTATCTTGAAGCACCGCACTTTTTATGCGTGCTAATTGTAATTTGTTGTCAAACAACAATTTGTAGTTAAAACGCACTTCTAATTTACCAAAATATCCTAAGGTGTCGTGATGTAGGTCTTCAATATACAATCCTTTGAGAACCAAAGTATTTATGAGTTTAAATTCAATTGATTTTAGACCGACTTTAGTTTTCAGTTCTTTTTCAAGATAGGCAACAGCTTTTTGAGCTGCCCAGTTTTGAAATGATGTACTTTTTATTAAAAAATATGAGGCAAGCACTAAACTTATCAAAAAAATGATAAGAATGAGAAGCCCTTTCGAAATTTTTTTAATGATTTTCACACTTAACCTGCGAATTTAACTAAAATTGCACTCTTATTTACTAATCTTTAGTCACCAACGCAATGAATGTCCAGAATATTACTCTTTTAGCCATAGAATCTTCTTGTGATGACACGGCTGCATCGGTAATTCAAAATGGTAAGATTCTTTCAAACATTATTTCCAGCCAAGACATTCATCAGCAATTTGGAGGGGTTGTGCCGGAACTCGCTTCACGTTCGCACCAAAAGAATATTGTGCCTGTGGTTGATACTGCCCTAACAAAAGCTGGCGTTTCAAAGAAGGATTTAAATGGTATTGCTTTTACACAAGGCCCTGGTTTGTTGGGTTCCTTGCTCGTTGGAAACAATTTTGCGAAAGGATTGTCTCTTACCCTAAAGATTCCATTAATTGCCGTAAATCATTTGGAAGCGCACGTGCTGGCGCATCTTATTGAAAATCCTGAAATGCCTTTTCCGTTTCTATGTCTTTTGGTATCAGGTGGTCATACTCAAATTGTAAAAGTAAATTCTCCTTCAAATATGGAGGTTTTGGGCAAAACCATGGATGACGCTGCCGGTGAAGCCTTTGATAAATCAGCAAAAATTCTTGGACTCTCGTATCCTGGAGGGCCTCTAATTGATAAGTTTTCAAAAGGTGGAAATCCAAATGCGTTTCAGTTTGGAATTGGCAAAGTTCTAGGGCTAGCGTTTAGTTTTAGTGGTTTTAAAACTTCTGTTCTTTATTTAGTAAGAGATAAAATGGAAGAAGAAGCAACCTTTATACAGAATAACATGTCTGATATATGTGCTTCGATTCAATTTACCATCGTGAATTATTTGTTATCAAAACTTAAAAAGGCAGCAAAACATACCGGAATCAAACATATTGCCCTTGCGGGAGGGGTTTCTGCAAATTCTGAACTTCGAGATAAATTTGAAAGATTAGCCGTTGAAGAAAAATGGAAATCATATATACCCGCCTTTGAATACTGCACAGATAATGCCGCCATGATTGCTTGTGCTGGATATTATAAAATGTTAAGAGGAGAAATTTCGCCAATGAATGTGTTATCATTCGCCTCAATAAAAGTATAGAAAATTAAATGAATGCAATTTACCAAAAATTTTAATTACACAAAACCGAGAAGGAAAAGGAGATGATGAATACAAAAAAAATTACCACACTTTTTTTATGTTTATTTTTATTTAGCCAACTTATTTATGCTCAGGATGGTATTGATACAGCCTTGTTCAAACAATTGGGTGTTAAAAAAATGTGGGTTTATGTAAAATTGCCAATTCTGCCCAAAAAATCCCTTAAGGATAGTTGCAAGGTTGAGGATTATGAAATGGGGAAACTTGGTAATATACTCTATGAAAATCAAGCCGTGAGTTGTTATGGCTGGACAGGTTCCTCTGAAAAAATTCATACGTATAGTGCTAGCAATCACTTAGTTTTAACGAAGTCAATAACTGAAGGTCATACCACTTTTATAAAGTTTTCTTATAATATCAAAAGTGATATTGTTAAAATTGTTCAGAATAGTCCCAATGAACCTGATTCTATGGTCACTTCAATAAAAATTAGCTACAACAAAAAAGGATTAAAGATTGAAGAAAGAACACGGGATGTTTTTAAATCAGATAGCAATATTACCATCACAAAGTACGAATACGATGCTGCGGACAATCTAAAATTAATGAGCGTCTATACCGGTGAAATGCAATTAATACAAAGAAAAACGTATGAATTTTCACCTAAAAGCAGAAAATTATTGGAGTTTTCAACTGAAACAAAACTTCCAAGTCAATCTTTTACAAGAGGTTGGAATTTATATAACTTTGATGCCCGAGTTTCAAAAACCGAATTTAGCAATAACACTTGGACGGAATACTTATACTTTGATAATGGGTTACTCGATCAAACTTTGAGCTACAATATGGAAGGCAAACTAAATTCATGGAAAACATATTATTACTCCTATTTTGATGGGAATAAATAGCTTTTTTTTCGTATTTTTAGGAGGTGGATTAGGTGCATTAATTCGTTTCCTAATCTCTTTATTTATCAAAAATTCAGATTCCGGTTTTCCGATTTCCACCTTTTTTATAAATGTGTTGGGTTGTTTTTTGATTGGTGTATTTTCAATTCTATTTTCTGCTGAAGGCAACACTATAAGATTGTTTTTGATTATTGGCTTTTTGGGTGGATTTACCACGTTTTCGTCATTTGGTTACGAAACCTATCTACTGTTTATAAATGGAAAAATTCAAACTGCGTTTTTTTACATAATTTTGAGCAATTTATGTGGATTGGTAGCCGTTTATTCAGGGGCTAAAATAATTAAACTCTTTGTTTAGTGAGGAATACTCTCGATAATTTGCAAATACAGCTTGATTGAATACCTGAATCGCCGTTAGAATTTTACAATGATGTTTAAACCAAAATTATATATATTTTTAATATTTCTCTTTTGTGGAGGAGGAGCATTTGCTTCCAGACTATTAATACCAATGGATAATGGCCAAAAAGACCATTTGAAAGCTTATGGAATTGCCTATTGGATTTTAGCATTCGACAAAGAGGTAGATTGGCTTTTGAATTATCGTGGCGGTAGTTTTATGATAGAGGCCAATGATAAATTCGAGAAGGAATGTTTGCTGCGAGGTGTAAGTTATGAAAAAATTTCTGAGACAACTGCCAGTGGAATTTTTGATGAAATTGCTAATCCAGTTGTGAATATGGAAGTGGTTAAATTATTGAAAGCTCCAAAAATAGCAGTATATAGTCCAAAATCTAAGCAACCTTGGGACGATGCCGTAACGCTGGTATTGACTTATGCTGAAATTCCTTACACCACAGTTTTTGATGATGATGTGATGGATGGTAAGCTGCCATTGTACGACTGGCTGCATTTACATCACGAAGATTTTACTGGACAATATGGAAAGTTTTGGTACAGTTACCATCAAACAGATTGGTATAAGGAACAGGTAGCAGAAGCCGAAGCGATAGCTTCAAAATACGGTTTTGAAAAGGTTTCACAACTAAAGCTTGCGGTAGTAAAAAAGATTCGTGATTTTACCCTTGGTGGTGGATTTTTGTTTGCGATGTGCAGTGCAACTGATAGTTATGATATTGCACTTGCAGCCGATGGCATTGATATTTGCGAAGCGATGTTTGACGGAGACGGAATGGACCCAAACGCTCAATCAAAATTGAATTATGAGAACACCTTTTCTTTCAAGAATTTTCAGCTTGAATTGAATCCATACAACTATGAAAATTCAAACATAGACATGCAGCAAATGGAGCGCGATGTAAATGAAGAAAATGATGTATTCGTATTGTTCGATTTTTCTGCAAAATATGATGTAGTTCCAACGATTCTTTGTCAAAATCATGAAAAAGTAATTAAAGGCTTTATGGGACAAACGACTGCATTTCGCAAATCGTTAATAAAAAGTGATGTACTGATTATGGGCCAGAACCAATCCATTGGCGAAGCAAGATATATTCATGGAGTCATGGGCAAAGGTACATGGACATTTTATGGAGGGCATGACCCTGAAGATTATCAACACATGGTAGGCGAACCGCCGACAGAGCTTTCATTACATCCCAATTCACCAGGGTACAGACTGATTCTCAACAATATTTTGTTTCCTTCAGCCAAGAAGAAAAAGCAGAAAACCTAAGAATCTATTTAAAATAGTTCAAGCATCCTAAAGGGGAATTCAAACTTACATGCGCTAAAGTTCAATAGAATCTTAACTTTGAAATTTTCGCTAATTCTCCTGTTCCCTCATTTACAGAAATATAAAAATCATCTTTTGTCAGCCATTTATATTCATATTCCATATTGCACAAAGTCATGCTTTTATTGTGACTTTCATTTTTCGGTAAACAAAAAAAACATACCAGAGATGGTGGAAGCCATTTACAGGGAAATTGTTTTTTATGGTAAATCGGGATCAAATCTATATATGAGAGATACCCCAATTGAGACTATATATTTTGGTGGCGGAACCCCATCCGTGCTAAGTACAACTGACATCTCCTTGTTGATTGAAACGGTTCAACAAAACTTTGAGATTGTCAATAATCCTGAGATAACTTTGGAGGCCAACCCTGATGATCTTACCAAAGAATATTGTGATGAGTTAAAATCTGCTGGAATTAATAGATTGAGCATAGGTATACAATCTTTTTATGAAGAGCACCTTGTTTGGATGAACCGTTCGCACAATGCAGAACAAGCTTCTAACTGTGTGCAAATTGCCATTGATTCCGGAATAAATCACATCAGTATGGATTTAATTTATGGTTTCCCAGGGCTGAGTGATGAGCAGTGGACTAGTAATCTGGAGAAGGCTTCTGCCCTACAAATTAATCATTTATCGTGTTATAGTCTTACAGTAGAAGAACGCACACCCTTAAAAAAGCTTATAGATACGGGGAAATATGTTGCGCCTGATGAAGATATGTCGGCCAACCAGTTTAGTACATTAATGAGCTGGGCTAAAAACAATGACTGGGAGCATTATGAAATATCAAATTTCTGCAGAGGTGGTGCCTATTCAAAACACAATACTTCTTATTGGCAACAAAAGAAATATCTTGGTATCGGTCCTTCGGCTCATTCATACAATGGCTTAGAAAGAAGGTGGAATGTTAAAGACAACCATGCCTATATTCAAAGCTGGATACTTAATATACCGCCAACAGAATCTGAAATATTAACCAAAACTGAAAAGTTAAATGATTTGATATTAACTTCATTAAGGACAAAATGGGGATTGAAAATAGACAAAGCAAATGACATTGCCGGAATAGATTTTTATGAAGAAAATAAGGACTTGATTGAACTGTATATCTCTATGGATTTGATAACCTATAATGACAAGTTGATAAAATTGACAGATAGTGGCAAACTTTTTTCAGATAGCATCTCAGCTGAGTTTTTTTACTAAATAGGATAGAATATAGCTAAAATCGATCATTTACGATTAATCATTTACCATTAACAATACAATGTCGTTTAGTTAAGCAGAAAAGCGCTTATTTTTATAAGATTACTACAAAATCATTGAGTCGAGCATCGTATAGGAATTTCACCCAAAGTTCGCCGTTGCTTCGCCAATGGCGAGTGACATGTAGCTCCATATCATGCATTTATGAATTTACATTGAGAATGTTACAAAAACAGAATAATCTCCCTCCCGATTGTTATTGGGAGACTTTCAGCACAATCATTGTCAGAAAATTAAATATTGCCATTGATGGAATACTTTATTTTGGACAGAGGCCGGGAGACATGTCACTCGTTTGAATCGAAGCAACGGCGAGCAAAGTTAGCAGTCTTGTAAAAAACGAAACTGCTATTGCAAATTTTCTTAACTAAATGACACTGATTAACAATATTTGCTTTTGCTGATTTTTAAATTGCGGTTACCAACTTAATAGTTTCAATGGCATCAGCATTAATACTTTCCAATTGTTCTTGAGTCAAATAATCGGTTTCTTTGAATAATTCAAGCCAATAATTTTTTTCATTGATTTCCTTCTGAGCTATTCCAATTTTAGATTTGAAATCTTTTTTTGTTTCAGCATGCTCAGCTTATCTTACTATAGCCCCAATGCTTGTTCCGCTTCTTAATAGTTGTTTTGATAGTACAATCTCTTTTTTTTAGTAAATAAAAACCGATAAAGCTTCACAATCCTTGCAGCAAACGCAAAACTCTTATTCTTTATAACATTATCTATCCCATCATTACCCATTTTTCATTTACCATTAACCATTGCGCTTCATCGCTTCCTTTATCAATTCCGTTTCATATCCCTTCCCCATCATATATTTGAAAACCTTCTGTTTATCTTGCCAAGTAGGATTTGCAGGCATTTTTTTCGCTATCAATTGAGACATACACTCTGCATAGAGGTTCTCATCAATGGCTTTCATGGCAGAATTAATACAATAATTTGAAATTTTTCTTTGTAATAATTCTTGTTTAATTTTAATACGTCCCCATTTTTTTGTTCTAAATTTTCCACCCGCATAGGCGATTGCAAAACGCTCTTCATTAAGAAAACCAGTTTCGATTAATTTCACAAGGAGTTCATTCACAGTATCTGTATTGCAACCAAGTTCATATAATTTGGACTTTACCTCTTGATGACAGCGTTCCTGATAAGCGCAATAATGCTGAATTTTTGCTAATATTTCGGAAAGTATAAATGACACGCTATCTACTGAATTGAATTTTGGATGATGCCTCTAAAGTAATTTAAATTGATATTTCTGCAAAATGAATTGCTCCTCTAATTTGGAATTAATTATTCCCATAATTTGTTTAAAACTAAGTATTAAAAGGATAGGAACAACGAAAGTACTTTTCTTTATTTGCACTTTATTAAAAAATGATTTTAAGCGATATACGAATTCTTGAAGAAATTGAAAAAGGCAATATTTTAATTGAACCCTTTATTAAGGAATGTCTTGGTACCAATAGCTATGACGTTCATTTGGGAAAATATCTAGGTTGCTACCGCGATAGAGTTTTAGATGCCAAAGCTCACAATAAAATTGATCTTTTTGAAATTCCAATGGATGGTTTTGTTCTTAATCCAGGCACTTTATATCTCGGTGTTACTGAAGAATATACCGAAACACACAAACATATTCCCTTCTTAGAAGGTAAATCAAGTACTGGACGACTTGGAATTGATATTCATGCTACCGCAGGGAAAGGAGATGTTGGATTTTGTAATACCTGGACACTCGAAATTTCGAGTACCCAACCAGTACGAATTTACCGTGGAATGCCTATTGGCCAGTTAATTTATTTTGTGGTTGAAGGAGATATTGAAACGCTTTATAACAAAAAAGCAAATGCTAAATACAGCAAACGGACCATGAAACCCGTTGAAAGTATGATGTGGAAGAATAAATTTTAACTTATCAGTATCCATTATCCTTGGTTTAAGCTAGGGGCAATGGAAATTGATAAATAGTTTTCTAAATTAATTTTGAAAATCTCCTGGCTCAAGCATCTCGCTTCTTATTTTTATCTGGTAACCATTAAAAAGCTAAATTCCGATATTAATCCGGGATTGTGTTTACAAATGGAGACTGGCAAACTGCTGCTCAACACAAGCAACGCCAACTATAGCTATGGCAATTGTCATAGAGTGTTTGAGGAAGTTTTCGAAATAATAGAAATAGATAAAAATCCTCCAGAAAATGTATTAATTCTTGGTTTTGGTTCTGGCGGCATTGTTGATATTATGCAACGTCAATATGGGTTTACACCAAAAATAACTGGTGTAGAATTAGATTCTGCAGTGATTCAAACACTTCAATTCTGGGATCGGCTGGATCTTAGCAAGACTGACATTATTTGTGGAGATGCCTTCAAAGTGATAGATACTCTGAATTCAAAATTCGACCTTATCATTGTTGACTTATTTATTGATTTGAATGTTGCTGTTGGAATGCAGAGCAACCAATTTATGGAACGTCTTAAATTCCTTACAATTTCCGGTGGGCATATTATTATAAATTATGTGGTAAACACAAAAGAACAAAAACAACAATTTGCCGAATTTCAAATTCTTCTCACGCGTTATTTTGATGAAATAAAAGGACATGAGGTCATGGGAATGAACAGAGTTTTAGATATAAAAATGCCATAATGTCTTATATAATTGTACATTTTTTATAATTCAAGACAATTTGTCTTAACAATAGCAACGGAATTCGATTTGATAGTATGGCATTGTAAAAAATTTAAAAACTATGAAACTATCAACATTAAATCAAATTCTACCTACCAAAGATTCTTTTTTCCCATTTAGAACCAACGTTTTCGATTCATTTTTAAACGATAACGTACAAGCACAAAATGGCATCGATTCCATGTTTAAACCTGGAGCCAATATTTTAGAAACTGACAAGGCTTTCGAAATTCAACTGGCATTGCCTGGTATGAAAAAGGAAGACGTAAAAATTGATTTGCGTGAAAACACCTTAAGTATTTCCGGAGAGCGCACCCTTAAAAGTGAAGAAACGAAAGGGACATGGCATTTCTCAGAAATTCGTGAAGGTAAATTCAGCCGCAGTTTTATCATCCCAGAAAATATTGTTCAAGAAAGCATCGAAGCCAATTTTGCAGATGGCATTCTTGAAGTAACATTGCCAAAAGCTGAGCCAAAACAGGCAAAAGCGATTACCATTAAGTAAAGAAAGTTTTTCATATCTAGGTTTAGTTAAAGGCCGTCTCGTAACTGGGGCGGCTTTTTTGTTTTTATTGTCTTTATGGAGTAATTGCAAGCGATTGATCATAAATCCTTTCTTCCGTTTCAGGTTTTATTTTCTCCACTATTTCACAACCAGCCTCATTCATTTCTAAATCCGTTAACATCTCCCTAATTTTCTGAGCAAATTCCGAAATTGTTGGAAAACTTACAAAATCAATAAGCTCAATATCCACTTTAAATGCTCTCCGAACGGCAGAAATAATTTTTAATGCTAGAAGTGAATGGCCTCCTACCTCGAAGAAATTATTATTTACACCAACTCGCCCTACACCCAATAATTTCTCCCAAATCTCTGCCAACTTTTCCTCTATTTGATTGCGGGGTGCAACATACTCATTGCTATTGAGTTGATTTACATCAGGGTCAGGCAATGCTTTTTTATCTATTTTACCGTTTTGTGTGAGGGGAATCCTTTCCAACTCTACCCAAATCTGCGGAACCATATACTCGGGAAGCTTGCTCTTCAAATATTGAATCAATGCTTCCTTCTGTAGTTTTCCGTTCTCCTTT
>Ga0163144_10015305_pt1 | contig 15834 bp, 15 predicted proteins | sample OliLak19BULKMAT1_FD_123175 | JGI IMG/M metagenome (GOLD analysis project Ga0163144, IMG submission 123175) | Freshwater microbial mat bacterial communities from Lake Vanda, McMurdo Dry Valleys, Antarctica - Oligotrophic Lake LV.19.BULKMAT1 | ecosystem: Environmental > Aquatic > Freshwater >...
TGCTCTTTGAAAATTTCCTGAAGTTTTGTATTTAATTGTCCGTAATCGAGTGTTGGCAAAATGTCGAGAGATATAAACACATCTCCATATTTAAGGAGCTCACCGATATCTTTGCTCATGTTTAAAATAGTTGGTCCACTTACGCCAAAGTGGGTAAAAAGAATTTTTCCCTTTACAGAGTCCTGTTTTGCATTATTTTGAAAAAGACTGATTTTAATATCTTTAAGTGTAATTCCCTGGAGGCGTTTTGGCCACGCTTCATAGACAGCAACAGGTACAAGAGCAGCTTCAGGCTCATTTACTTTATGTCCAAGCTCTTTAAGCCATTCAAATCCTTCACCAGTTGAACCAGTTTCAGGTCGAGACTTTCCACCTGTTGCAAGTACGAAAGATTTTGCCTTTATTTTCTTTCCATTTTTAAGAACCAGAGTTTGAATTGTTTTGTTGTCTTTTTCAAGCCCGCGAACAGGGGAGTTTGAAAGAATTGTTACTCCACCTTCTTTTATGTATTCCACGAGCACGTTCCAAACAGATTGTGCTTTTTCAGTACGAGGGAACACTCGTCGTTCTGCCTCAACTTTTGTATCCATTCTTCGTTTATGAAAGAAGTCGAGAGTTTCTGTCACGCTCCATTGTGAAAAAGCAGAGAAAAGGAATTTATCGTTTTCTTTAAATCGTTTAAGAAGTTCACGAACATCAGGTTGATTGTTTGTGACGTTACATCGGCCTCCGCCAGTGATCAGAAGCTTTTTTCCAAGAGTGTCATTCTTTTCAATCAAAATAACCTTGAGTCCACGCTCACTCGCGCGGCCTGCTGCCATCATGCCAGAAGGTCCACCGCCAATAACGGCTACGTCCCATATTGTGTCGCGCACTGAAGTCATAAGGCGCCATATTAGCATATGATTGACAAAAAAGCATTTTAGGTATATACTTATAGAGTAAGTAAATTAAGCATTCTCTCCAGTTTTGCCCTAGGTATTTCCTTCGGGATCTCTCTTACGGTATAGAGACCATCGTCTTTATTGACTAGCGAGTGAGTGGAAACGATCATTTTTGATTGTTTCTCAAACGAGCGACGTCAATAGAAGGTCAAAAAGACCGACTATTTTGAAACTCATAGAGACAAAGGTTTCTTACGCATTAATATTTAGGGAATCTTCCCACTATTCGAAGGCAGGCCTTTAGTGTGCTTTGTCCTCGATCTCAATTTTATGTTTAAACCAAATATAGCAACAAGTAGAACAGGAACGTTTAGTAGAAAACCATACTCTGGATCCTCAAGACCTTCTTTTAAGAAGAGTTTTTCAGGAACTCGAAATCGCAGTAGTGGCAACCGCGGTAACTTTGGTAAAGGACAATATATCAATCCTTTAAAATTTGTTAACAAAGCAATCATTACAGAAGAGGTTGTGGTCTTTAAACCAGAGCATCTTTTTTCCGACTTTAAAATCGAAGAAAAATTAAAGACAAGTATTGTTACAAAAGGTTATAAAGAGCCAACTCCAATTCAGGATAAAGCGATTCCTCACATACTTCGAGGTGAGGACGTGGTTGGTATTGCAAATACAGGTACAGGTAAAACTGCAGCCTTTCTTATTCCTCTTATTAACAAAATTCTTTTAAATCCAAATGAGAAGGTTTTGGTTGTGGTTCCTACACGAGAGCTTGCGATTCAGATTCAGGATGAACTCCATGGATTTGCGCGAGGTCTCAATATCTTCTCTGTATGTTCTGTGGGAGGTGCACCGATCGGTCCTCAGATTGCAGGACTTCGACGAAACCCTCAGTTTGTTATCGGAACACCAGGAAGACTTAAGGATTTAATCGAGCGAAAGCTTTTAAATCTCGCTCAATTCAAAACAGTTGTTTTGGACGAAGCTGATCGAATGCTCGATATGGGATTCATCAATGATATGCGATTTATGATGGCAAAAATGCCGACAGATCGTCATACACTCTTCTTCTCAGCGACTCTTTCTTCTGATATTGAAAAGCTTATTAAGGATTTCTTGAAAGACCCTGTACGAATTTCTGTTAAGACGCAAGATACGTCAAAGAACGTTGAACAAGATATCGTTAAGATTTCTCAGGGTACAACAAAGCTTGATGTGCTCGAAAACCTTTTAAGACAGAGCGGCTTCGACAAGGTTCTTATTTTCGGACGAACTAAGCACGGCGTTGAGAAGCTTGCAAAAACTCTTGTTCTAAAGGGTTTCAAAGCAGAGTCAATCCACGGAAATAAAAACCATTCAAAGAGACAGAAAGCTCTAACTCTATTTAAGGCAAGTCATGTAAATATTCTTGTTGCGACAGACGTTGCAGCTCGAGGTTTGGATATTGCGGGCATTAGCCACGTGATCAACTTCGATGTGCCAGCGACATATGATGACTATGTTCACCGTATTGGCCGAACAGGAAGAGGTGATAAGAAAGGAAAGGCACTTACATTTATTGAATAACACAACAACACCCGCTATAGCGGGTGTTGTACTATTTGACAAATGTATCAAAATTTACTATAGTAGTGTTTCAAACTTTATGAAAAAAACACCACAAGAAGTACTTCCAAAAAAGAAAGTTTCCCAGCCAGGCAAGTGGATTGAACGTCCACGCCGTATGGAAATTTTGACATGTTCTTGTGGTAATAAATACGTAAAATCTCGACCGAATCAGAAGGTCTGCGTCCGCTGTATTAATGAGATGGTGGCTAAATAATCAGTAATAAAATTATTAAAAACAGCCCCCACCCTAGGGTGGGGGCTGTTTTTAAATGATATGGATGTTTTGTTTAATTATCAGGATAGTCAATCATTGACATAAATAATTTTTAATACCAATGTCATGAACGGACAATGTACGCTTGTAGCGTAAAATAACCCTGAAATAAGGAGGTACTATGATTTTTGATTTGCTTTGGCAGGCGAGTACTAGTCTTCGGAAATTTTCTCTACGAAGATCAGAGTATGAAAAAAAATTCTGGTCGGCAAATAAGATCAATTTTGATCCTGTTCAAATGCCTCAGTCTAAAGAGCGACGACCAGACAGGTTGGATGTCGCGATTGTTGAGCTGCAATCATGTAAGAGTTTTTCCATCGGTATGGAAGTGCGTGATCATCAGGGTCGCTCGTGGAATCATGCTAGCGTTCTCGATGCTATGTATGTTGGGACGAGATACCCTCAAGTCATAAGAAAGCACAAAGAGGTTCTTGTTCTTGGATCTCTTGGGCCTGTGAGTTTTGCACCAGCTTGTGATCTTGGAAAATTTTGTCCAGCCCTGTTTGTTTTTTCTGACCATAGAGATGTCAGTGTCTCCTTGGGTATTGAAAGGGTGGATAAAAAACGTAATGGGTTTGTTTCAATCCCAGGTGGAACGAAAATTCTGGTCTGGTCTCGTCGGTAAGAGATGAGTATTAGGGCGGCTCACAAGTGAGCCGCCCTAATTTTTTAGCACAGTGGTTTTTTCTCTGGCATCCCAGGACGACGAGGGTATTTTTCTGGTGTGGGTCCGATTTTTTCAATAATAATAAGTTGTCTTTCTTCGAGGTCAGGAACTTTGATTGGCACAATATTTGAGATACTTCCGCCTAAAGTTTTGATCGAGATTTTTGCTGATTCAATCTCGTCTTGATTTGCCATTTTTTGCGCAATAAATATTCCACCAAATTTTAGAAAAGGCAGACAGTATTCAGCGAGAATCTTAAGATCAGCAACCGCTCTACTTACTACAACATCAAAAGATTCACGGAAACGGAGATTTTGGCCAGCATCTTCTGCGCGTGAGTTTATGATTTTAACGTCAGCAAGGTCAAGCTTTTTTACTACATGCTCGAGAAAATCTGTTTTCTTTTTAGTTGCTTCGAGGAGTCCGAGAGTAACCTCGCGCCGTACGATTTTAAGAGGAAGCCCTGGAAAACCAGCTCCAGTACCCACATCAAGTATTGAAGTAATCTTTGGTCCAATATGAGGTAGAAGAGTGAGTGAGTCGAGAAAGTGCTTTAAAATAATTTCTTTGTCAGTCGTGATTCCTGTAAGGTTTGTTTCTTTATTCCATCCCTTAAGTTCACTTAGTAAAATTTCAAATCTCTCGATTTCTTTTGTGCCGAGTTCAACTCCGAGTCCTGCCGCTCTTTTTTTAAAATCTTCCATAAGTGTATTGCCGCGATTATAGCATGATTATGATAGTGTAAGTTGAATTATATAGCTTTTATGAAAGAAAATACACTAAAAACAAACGAAGAATGGAAAGAAAAACTTACACCTGAGGAATATAGTGTGATGTGTGAAAGTTGAATTCGATTGTTGTTGGTGACGAAGTTGTGCCAAAGTTCTTGTAGAATTTATTTTGAAAGCCCGGCGCGCATGCGCGCCGGGCTTTTGTTATACTAAAACCCTTATGAAAGATCGAGAAGAAAAGCCACTTACGTTTGTTGTTTTCGGAGTTACAGGTGACTTATTTCGAAAAAAACTTGCTCAGGCACTGTTTGACCTCTACGCAGAAGGTTTTCTTCCAGAAAAGTTTCGAATCGTAGGTTTTGCTCGAAGATCGCTTACTCATGATGACGTGCGAAAAAGTGTAAAGGAAATTATTGAGCAAAAAAAGCCTGATCAGAGAAAGGTTGATTTATTTCTCCAGAATATTTTTTATGAGCAAGGTGAAATGTCAGACATGGAAAGCTTTAAGGCTTTTGCTCTAAAGCTTGGTGCTTATGATACGGAATGGGGCGTCTGTTCAAATAAAATTTTTTATCTTGCTGTTCCGCCAATACTCTACGAAACAATCTTTAATAATTTGAGCGCTTCAGGGTTAACTCTTCCGTGTGCTCCAGGAACACCGGATGATAAATTTGCATGGACGCGTGTTTTGGTGGAGAAACCCTTTGGCAACAATCTTGTTGAAGCAGAAAAACTTGATGCTTTACTCGGAAAGCTCTTTAAGGAAGATCAGATTTTTCGTATAGATCATTATTTGGCGAAAGAAACAATTCAAAATATTTTAAGCTTCAGATTTTCTAATGCAATTTTTGAGCCTTTATGGAGTAGAAAATATATTGAAAAAATCGAGATTCGATTTCTTGAAGCGCATGTGGTTGGGGAGCGTGGATCTTCGTACGATGGTGTGGGTGCGCTTCGAGATGTTGGTCAAAACCACATGCTTCAAATGCTTTCTTTGATAGCTATGGAAAATCCAGACAGACTTGAGTCAGATCTTATACGAGCTGCTCGGGCAAAACTTCTTTCAAAAGTTCGTCTTATGAAGGGTAAGGAAATTACGCGCGCGCAATATGAAGGGTATCGACAGGAGAAGGGTGTTGCAAGTGACTCTGAAACAGAAACATATTTTAAAGTTCCTTTGGAGATAAAAAATTCTCGCTGGAAAGGTGTTCCATTCTATTTAGAAAGCGGTAAGGCACTTCATGAATCAAGAGTTGAGATTGAAATATATTTCAAGGCTCCGAAAGAATATTGTGTTTGTCCGATAGAGCATACAGAAGGTCATCAGAATAAACTTACGTTTACTATTCAGCCGAACGAGGCAATATCACTTCTTTTTTGGGCGAAAAGTCCAGGCTTTCAATTTGGTCTGGAGCCTCAAACACTTTCATTTTCACAAGCCAGAGATACAATTGTTCGTAAGATACCAGATGCATACGAGCGAGTTCTCTATGATGCTGTAAAGGGGGATCAGACACTTTTTACTAACACAAAAGAGGTGCTTGCCGAATGGGGAATTATCATGCCAATTCTTAAAAAGTGGGGTGATGTGCCTCTTAATCGTTATAAAAAAGGCTCGAAGTCTGGAGAATTTATCACCGATGTAGGGCGAGAGAAACACAAAAATTGATAAAATATGTACTTGTGTCTTATACTTTAAGAAATTAATAATGATTTTTATATGGATACTAAAATTTACCGCAACCCAATTGTAATAGGGGCAGGACTTCTAGCTTTAGGGTTAATTAGTGCCACATTTATTGGCGGTTCAGTTTTTTACAAAATTCGCTCGATTAACACGCTTTCAGTTGTTGGATCAGCAAAAACTCGAGTGACCGCCGATCTTGCAAAGTGGACATTTACTATTTCTGAAGTAGCTGACGAGTATTCGCTTCAGTCTGGCTACGCACGTCTTGCAAAGAGTCTCTCACAAGTTGATAAATTTCTCTCGTCAAATGGCATTGCCTCAAAAGATATTGTGATAAGTCCTGTTTTGCAGAATGAGAAATATGAGTATGATCCAAGTGCTCAGGGTGGTCCCCGTGAGTTTGATCTTCGTCAGGATGTTACGGTCTCATCTTCGGATGTTGAAAAGATAAATAATCTCGCAAAAAATACTGAAGTGTTGGTGCGAGCAGGGGTATTTGTGCTTACTCAGTATCCTCAGTTTTATTATTCAAAACTTGCTAACCTCCGCGTTTCTCTTTTGGGTGATGCAGTTCGTGATGCTAAAGCAAGAGCAGTACAACTAGCAGAGAGTAGTGACAGAAAAATTGGCACACTCCAGTCTGCGTCATCGGGTGTTGTGCAAGTGCTTTCTCCAGATTCAGTCGAGGTTTCTGACTATGGTCAGTACGATACTGTCAGTATTGAAAAAGATGTTATGGTTACGGTACGTGCAGCATTTTTTGTGCGTTAATTATGAAAAAAAATACTTCATGGGGTAATGTCGCAGATTGGTACAATGATACTGTAAGTGATCCTGATTCATACCAAAATAAAGTTCTTCTTCCGGGTGTCTTAAGACTTCTCAACTTGAAGTCTGGGCAAAAGGTTCTTGATGTGGCATGTGGGCAAGGTTTTTTCTCTCGAGAATTTCAAAAGACCGGAGCAAAGGTGGTTGGGGTAGATATTTCCCCAGAGCTTGTAGAAATCGCAAAGAAAAATTCTTCTTCAGAAATTGAGTATCATGTTTCGTCTGCTGATTTACTTTTGTTTCTAAAAGATGCGTCATGCGATGCGGTGTCGGTTGTGCTTGCTGTTCAGAATATGGAAAATATCGCAGCCGTATTTCGTGAGTGCAAAAGAGTGCTTAGATCAGAAGGAAAACTTGTAGTTGTTTTGAATCATCCAGTACTCCGAGTGCCCCGAAGATCCAGTTGGGAATTTGATGAAGAGAAACAAGTTCAGTTTAGAAGACTTGATGGATATCTTTCAGAATCTAAAGAGGAAATTGAAATGCATCCTGGTAAAAAAGATGGAGTAAAAACAATTTCATTTCATCGGCCGCTTCAGGTGTATGTGAAAAATCTTGCTAATGCCGGGTTTGTTATAACACGCCTTGAAGAGTGGACTTCACACAAACAAAGTGAAGAGGGGCCTCGAAAGAAAGCTGAAGATAAGTCTCGAAAGGAGTTTCCTTTATTTCTCGCTCTTGAGTGTGCGTCATCGTAAGATATTGACATTTACTGTGTTAATGATTATATAGATCAGGTTGATCATTTTTCATTTCTCTTACAAAAGGGATTATCATAATGCGAACGTACAAGTGGTATGTCCAGCCGCATGATAGCGGTACGAACACTGTTATTGTAGACCTGCCCGGCATCGATCGCGAGAATGGATTTGGTGAGGTTTTGTGTGGCGATGGGAATCGGCGTTCAATGTGGAGTACTCCCGGCAGAAGTACGATATCCGCTCTTAAAAAGAGCAGGGATGACCTCGGGCTTGATTTCACCATCTGGGTTCAGGCGGGTAATGGAAAAGTTCGCGTATCACCTCTTGACTCACTTCAGGTGCGAAGGAAATCAAGAAGAGGTATGAAAAACCAAATGTCCTTCACCTACAGGTGAAGGACATTTTTCATATATAAATATGAGAATTGTCAACTTGAATTGATGTTGTGGTGTGATACTCTAATGCTGTTAAACATTAATCACAAATTCTTTTATGGAAAAGAGCGGAATTTCAAACGCAACAATAGTTGCTCTCATTGTAGGTCTCGTATTGGGTTTTGCTGGTGGTGCATATTGGTACAAAGGCAAGATGGCAAAAATAGCAACAACAAGAAATGTTGTTACTGATGATAAGACAAAGCCTGCAACCACTACGGTAACTACTAAGCCGGTAAGCACAACTGATGAAGATAAAGCTCCTATATCGATTGTTGTAGATACAAATATTATTTCAGCAGCAAATCAATCTGCTGGTGCAACTGTTACTGTAAGTAAGGTTTCTTCAAACACAGAAATCTGGGTTGCTGTACGTGAAGATAATGGTGGACTTATGAGTAATGTGTTGGGTGCAAAGAAGGTGTCTGCAGGAGTAACTGAAAATGTTGTTATTCAACTACTTCGAGCAACAAAAGCTAACTCAAAATACTATATTGTTCTCTATAAAGATAATGGAGACGGAGCATTTGACAGTAAGAAAGACACTATTATAGAGTCTGATGGTCGCGTAGTTGTTTCTACATTTAGAACTCTATAGAAACCAATCGAATACACAGAAAAAGCCCGCCGTAGAGCGGGCTTTTTTGTTGTCTATGAAGGTATGTACATATAAAATATTTCTGGTATAGTGGTAATGGGTCGATCTTTCTAAGGAGGTATCTCATGCCATCAGATAGGTTTTTGAAAATGATTCTGGTTCTGATTTTAACCAGTTTCATTGTGACCTCCGTCTTGTCGCAGACAGGATGTGCGGTTCGTCAGTACGAGTACTATCATGTGGAGTATGAGGAATGTGACCATGGGCCTTATCGGAGGCTTGATTACTACAATAATCAACGCCACCACCATCATCGGTATCGTTACTAACGGAGGGTGCTAGATCTGGATCGTCTCCCATCCTCCTGAAGTTGTTGTAAGCTTGGTGTGCACATTCCCCTGTGTGCGCACTAAGCTTTTTTCTTTGCTATGAATTCTCTTATTTCTACATTACAAAAAGGTGGAGTTGCAGTTATTCCGACTGACACACTTTATGGTCTTGTTGCACAAGCTTTAAACAAAGAGTCAGTTTTAAGAGTGTTTTCTATAAAAAAACGCACTCCAACAAAACCTTTTATAATTCTTATTTCTTCTTTTTCGGATTTGTCGCTTTTTGATGTGTTTCTTGATGAAAAAACTCTTGAAGTTCTTAAGAGGGTTTGGCCTGGAAAGGTAAGTATAATTCTTCCTCTTTTAAAAAAAGAATCCCAAGAAACATTTGAATACCTGCATCGTGGAACATCTACTCTTGCTTTTCGTCTTCCTCGCAATAAAGAACTTCTGGATCTTGTAAAAGAAACAGGTCCTCTTATTGCGCCAAGTGCTAATAGAGAAGGAGAAAAAACTGTAGAAACAATTCTAGAAGCAAAAGCATATTTTAAAGAAGATGTTGATTGGTATCTGGATGGTGGAAAGGTTGTAGGTGAACCCTCAACGCTCATTTCTTTGATTGATGGAAAAATAAAAATATTACGTCAAGGAGCTACTCTTATATAATTGTTTTTCATCCTTTCTTGTGGCACTATAACTTCGGACAGCATCCAATGTTGGATGCTTTTTGTTTAGTTCTTTTACAATTCAAGATAAGGGGTCATCTTATGGCTATCAAGCTTTCGAATGGTCATGTATTCACGTATCTCGTTGCTAGTGGTGCTCTCAAGTATGACGGTTCTGGGTGGTGGTTTGAGAAGTATTTCATGCGCTTTTTTAATCTTTGGAATGGTCTTATTGATCCGCGGCTTTTTACGGTGATCGGTAAATCCATTACGCGAGAACCTAAAAAGGGAAACCTCAAATGGACTGACATGTTTGGTTTTGGTTGTGTCCGTCACATCAAGGATGGTGTGGTGAATGCTGTCGGTCTTACAAATCCAGGTTTTGATTGGTGGATGAAGGACGTAGCTCCCCGAGTGAAGAGTCTTCCGTGGAAACTCATTATGTCTCTGTACGGAACGCCGGAAGAGCTTGCTCAGATGGCGAAGGTGCTCGAGGAAAGTAAGTGTGGGATTGTGGCAATTGAAGTTAATGTTTCGTGCCCCAATACTCATGACGGATTACCTGATATTGATTATGTGATCCGTTCCATGAAGGTAGTCAAGGAAAACACTTCGTTGCCGATTATTGCAAAGCTTTCACCAGATCAAGATTACAAGACAATTGTTCCACTTGTTGCGAGCATGGTTGAAGCGATCGACATCAATACTGCACCTTGGAATCTTGTGTTTGATGAGGCTCTTGATCAGACATCGAGTCCGCTTGCACATCTTGCTAAAACTGGAGGTGGTGTTTCGCTTATGGCTGCTCGTGGTTGTACGTGGAGGATGATTAGAGAGCTTGTTGGACTCGAGCTTCTTCCTGTTATTGGCTGTGGCATTATGAAGCATGAAGACATGGCTTGTCTTTTGAATGGGTATGGTGTTAGGGCGATCAGTTTTGGAGCAATCCATATTCCAAATTTTTGGAAACCGTGGACGTGGGGAAACCCAGCAAAACCGACTCGTTTTGTGCGTAAGCACATGCGTGAACAGGCAGAAAAATGTCCCTACAAGGTTTAATTAAACTTAAACGAAAGGAATTCCAGATGGTGACAGCTAATGAAACGATTAAAGTTGATGCGCTTGCAAATACACACTCACATCTCCGTGAAGGTGAATCTGTCGACTTTCTCATTGAAAAGGCAATCGAAGGTGGTGCTGATGTGCTTCTTCCGATGCCGAACACAAAAGATGGTCTCAGGACGGCCGAAGAAGTGAGTGTCTACGTAGATAGAGCGCGGAGTTTGGTGCCGCAAGGTGAGACAATGCACTTTATTCCCACAATGCTTCTTACGGAGATAACACCTCTAGATGAGATTGCTCGTGCTGCCGATAATGGAATCAAAGATGTAAAAGTCTATCCTTATTTGCGAACCACGAATTCTGTTTACGGAGTACGTCATTACGGTCGTATTATCGATCTTGTTCGGGAGTGTGGAAAATATGGAGTGAAAGTTCATTTTCACCCTGAGCATCCGTGGATGCAGCTTGGTAGTCGAGATGCTGAGTATTTCTTTCTTCCAATTGTCGATATATTTCTCAATGAAACTGAAGCTGTGATTGTGTGGGAGCATGGTACAGATGCTCGGTGTATTCCGTTTTGGAAGGAGATGGCAAAAAGTGGCAGATTTTCTGTCACTTTGACACCACATCACTTGCTCACAAACGAAGACCTCACATTTGGAGATGTGCGGTCTACGTGCAAGCCTCCAATTAAGACGGAGCGAGATCGTACAGATCTCCTGCGCCTCATTGAGGAGGGTAATTCGTGGGTGATGGCGGGTCCTGACGACGCTCCACATCCAACGGAAAAGAAACATGTGTATGAAGGATGTTGCGCTTGTGGTGCGTACCATGCTCCATTTCTTCTCCCTCTCTATGCTCATGCTTTAGGTCATCTTCTCCAAACATCGAAAGGGATTGAAACATTCGTGAACTTCACAAGTAGAAATGCTCGGAAGCTTCATGGTTTACCTAATGCTGGTCGACGTACCCTCGTAAGGAAATCATTCCAGATTTCAAATTCATACTGGATTCGCCCCTGGAAGGTGGAGCCTTTCTGGGCAGGTCAGACGATTGACTGGAGTCTTGTAAAGGAATCTTGAATTGTTGTTTTGAAATCAAAGACCGAGGGTGATACCTCGGTTTTTTTATATACATTTAAAAACTACCAGGATAAAAAGCAAGTCGACAGTATTTTTATGCTGATGATATACTATCCGAATGAAAAGCATTATACGCCTTGTTTCGGTCCTTGTTATTGTCGGTTTGGTCTGCTGGGGAATTTATTACGTTATCAAGCAGTCTACATCAGGAGAGGTTACTTTAAAGCCTGCCATTACAAGTATTACACTTGAGAAACCAAACTTTGTTATAAAAGGTAAGGCCCTTTCGAAGGTTGATGTATGGGCAGTTCCAACAGGTACAGGTATAACTGAAAAAGATCATCGTCAGATTGGAGTTGCTGCCCTTGGAACTATTGATTCAAAGGAACAGCGATGGGTTATTCCAGTTCCACGAGAACCAATGTTGCTTACTGAAATTTATGCAAAAGGATTTGATGAAAAGGGAAATCTTGTTGGAAAGGTTACTCTTCCAATAACCGGAGCAAGTGATATTTATCGTGAACTCTGGCTCGAAGCTCCTCAGCAGTCACTCTTTCTTAAGGTTGGAGAAACAGGCAAAATGGGTGAGTTATCGGTTAAGGTTCTCCGTGTTATTTCTGACAGTCGTTGCCCGATAGATGTTCAATGTATCCAAGCGGGGAATACTGTGGTTGAAGTCGAACTTACACAAGGCACAAAAAAGAGTACACTCAGTCTTGCTTCAGATGAGGACGGTAAACCGTATGAAGGATATTTTGTGCAAATTCTTGACGTTCTACCAGAGCCAAAATCTACCGTGAAAATCGAAGAAAAAGATTATATAATCACACTTTCTGTTCTGAAGGATGTAAAACTATAAAGAAAGGGTGAGGGGTTTAAAAAAGAGAGCACGCTATGCTCTCTTTTTTATTTGAATGTCTCATTTTATTTTTAAATCTTATACACAGCACATCTTTACATTACGTAGCAATAAGAGTATATTTTTTAAGGATTGATTTCCTTATGGAAAAGGAATCACGGCATCCTTGAGAGCCGAAATCTCAAGTCAGGGTTCGTTGAATTGAAAGGGGATCCAAATGGGTCAGATGCACATATCGGGTTCGGTCGTCGATGTCTTTCGTAGGCCACGGAAAAAAGGTTCGGCTGGTAAGGGCAAGCCTGTTCGGGGTGGTTTGAGCAACTCTCCTCCTCTGACGGGGACGGCGTTGTTCAAAAGGAAAGCTTCTGGACCGCCTCGTCTAGAAGCAGTGTGTGGAAATTACACAATTGTGATATTGGGGCACCACCCAGCCATTCCTGCTGGGGCATTGAGAGGTTACGAAATCATCGGCAATGAGGAGGGATCGGAAGTTCGCTTCATTGCGAAAATTCTTCCGAAAAGGAAGGGGGGCTGAGGAAGTTTAAGTGAAATTTTAAATAATCTAACGAAAAAGCCGTATGTTCTGGAGGAACATACGGCTTATTTTTATATTTTAAAATTAAACAAAAACCCTCCCTAGCTCAGGATGGTTTTTGTTTCTACTACAGCATCTTCTTTATATGGCACTCCATCTTTAATGGGTACCTTTCTAATTATTTCTATAATCTCTTCTTCATTTTCAGTAATTGTGTAGAGTTGTGTATCTTCTGGATCAATCATTTCTTTCTTAAGTATGTGTTCCTTGATGAAGCTGTCGAGTGCGTTCCAGTATTCGTTTCCAACTAAAATAATAGGCACTTTTTCAATTTTATGTGTTTGTACTAATGTAAGAATTTCAGAAAATTCATCGAGCGTCCCAAATCCTCCAGGAAAGAAAATATAAGCTTCAGCTGAAAAAGAAAGACATACCTTTCTGCTGAAAAAATAATGAAATGCTAAATGGTTGGTAAGGTATGGGTTTGTCGTCTGTTCTTTAGGTAGCTTGATCGTGAGTCCAACTGAATTACCTTTAGCTTCAAATGCACCCTTATTAGCGGCTTCCATAATGCCAGGTCCTCCCCCTGTCATGACTGTGTGTCCAAGCGCATGAACAATCTTTGCAGCAAGTGAGCGAGCTTTTTCATAATAAAAATCACCCGTAGGTAGGCGTGCTGATCCAAAGAAGGTTACTGATTTTGGGTGGTTGATAAGGAATTCAAATCCATCATTAAATTCTTTTTGTATTAAATCTATACGTTTATGGAGTGTATCGTGAATTTTTTCAAGTGTAAGAGGTGGTATTCCTGAATGTTTCTCGTTGTGTTTGAGTGTTTCTTCTTTGTTCATATATACATTGTATCGTTCCTTAACTCTTTTGCAATAAATGAAATTAAGGTATATTTAGTCCATTATTCGAAGAGGTAATTATTCCTATGCTTACGAAATATCAATGGATAGGTGTTGTTGCGGCTGTGGTTGTAGTATTTGTCATTTTTGGTTTTGACAATATTTTCAATTCACTCATTTGGAGCGACGGAGAGGATCATCTTCCTGTTTCGGAAGAGTTAGGTGGAAATACTATGAGTACAGATAAAGCAGAATTGCAAATTATAGACGTGGTTGTTGGAACTGGAGCTGAGGCAAAAGCTGGATCTCTTGTTTCTGTTCACTATACAGGTACTTTTATGAACGGTATCAAGTTTGATAGTTCGGTTGATCGTGGTGCCCCAATTGAATTCGAGCTCGGTTCAGGCTATGTGATCAAAGGTTGGGATCAAGGACTTCTAGGTATGAAGGTAGGTGGTAAAAGAAAGTTGGTAATTCCGCCAGGTCTTGCATATGGTGGAGATGCGCGAGGTTCGATTCCTCCAAACTCAACACTCCTTTTTGATGTTGAGCTTATGGGTGTTAAATAAATACGGTAGAAAAAAGCAAAACCACTCTTAAGGAGTGGTTTTGCTTTCTAGGATGAATGAGGTTAGTCTCAATTGATATGGATGATTTCAGTTTTACAATACAAAAAAAAGGTGAAGGTCTTGCTCGTGCAGGTACTATTCATACACCGCATGGAGACATTCAAACTCCGGCTTTTGTGACTGTGGGAACAAAGGCAACGGTAAAAGCGCTCTCACCTGAGCAGGTTAAAGATATGGGTTCGCAAGTTGTTCTTGCAAATACCTACCACCTTTATCTTGAGCCGGGTGATGAACTTGTTAAAAAAGGAGGGGGGTTGCATAGGTTTATGAACTGGAATGGTCCCACCATGACAGACTCAGGTGGATTTCAGGTTTTCTCTCTCGGTGCTGCATTTGGTAAGGGGGTAACAAAATTTGCTTCAACCACAGAGGTTGAATTTTCTGTTGAGGTAGATCTAGATATGCAGTCAAAGTCAATTTTACCTTTGGCAAAAATTGACGAAGAGGGTGTAGATTTTCGAAGTCATATAGATGGAAGCGCACACAGACTTACTCCAGAAAAATCTCTTCAGATTCAGCACAATATTGGTGCAGATATTATTTTCGCTTTTGACGAATGTACATCACCTCAAGCTCCGTATGAATATCAAAAAGAAGCTCTCGACAGAACTCATCGATGGGCAAAGCGAAGTTTAGATGAACACAAAAGACTGGGCGGACCGCAGGCTCTTTTTGGTATTGTGCAAGGAGGTAAACATGAAGATTTGCGAAAAGAAAGTGCTCGACAAATTGGTTCTATGGATTTTGATGGTTTTGGTATTGGAGGTTCATTTACCAAGGAAGATATCGGCACAGCAGTTCGTTGGGTTAATGAATTGTTGCCCGAAGATAAACCTAGACATCTTTTGGGAATTGGTGAGCCTCGAGATTTATTTTTAGGAGTAGAAAGCGGATGTGACACATTTGATTGTGTTGCTCCGACACGTATTGGCAGGAATGGAGCGTTGTATACAAAAGAGGGAAGAATCAATATTTTAAATGCACGCTACGCAGAAGATTTTTCCCCACTTGATCAGGATTGTGAGTGTTATGCCTGCAAAAATTATACGAGGGCATATGTCGCACATCTTTTTCGTGTGAAAGAAATGTTTGCGGGGACACTTGCTTCGATACATAACTTGTATTTTTTAACTAAGCTAGTTTCTGATATGAGAAAAGCTCTTATTGAAGATAATTTTAGCGAGTATAAAGCGGATTTTTTGAAGAAGTACTATAAAGTAGATACGGCTTCAAATGTTTGACAATAATTACTTTGATGGTACACTAAAACAGTATTGTACATTGAAAGTTTTCTCCGAGCCCTGAGAAGGTCTCGGAGCCGGGGAAGGCTCTCTTGTTTAAAACCGTGAGCTCAGCTCACACAATAAAAGGAGGGTTTTATGCCTCAAGTAACACCAA
>Ga0163144_10015307_pt1 | contig 15834 bp, 6 predicted proteins | sample OliLak19BULKMAT1_FD_123175 | JGI IMG/M metagenome (GOLD analysis project Ga0163144, IMG submission 123175) | Freshwater microbial mat bacterial communities from Lake Vanda, McMurdo Dry Valleys, Antarctica - Oligotrophic Lake LV.19.BULKMAT1 | ecosystem: Environmental > Aquatic > Freshwater > Lake...
CGCGCGTCGGTCGGATGATGACCTTGAGGTCGTGTTTCTCGATGATGGCCTTGAACTTCGGCCAGCCGAGGTAGGCCCAGGGAGAGGACAGGGAGTGAAAGTAGTAGACGGTTTTTTTCATGTGCTGGATTTTTCAGGTGCGCCGCGCAGAGCAAACAAGTGGCCGGATGGTGGATTTTCAGCCAAATTATGCAGCCAAATCATAATAGACTATGGTTTCCCGTTGCCGTCAAATAATTGCTGCGTTACCGGCAGTATTCCTGTTGTGATGACGCGCTGGCAATCGGCAGCGTAGTTGGTTGTAACCAGGGGTTGCTAGGATGCGCGCATCTTTGCGCAAGTCTTTTTGTGTTTTACCGCTAAATTGATTGGTATTCCCCTCTGTTTTTGCGAGAATGAAGTGGTAAAAATCACTTCGTCGTCATGCGGATCCTGATGCCGGTTCCCCGCAGAAATGCGACGCGAAAAATGCGAATGTCACTGGTGTCTTGAGAGTGTGGGCGCCAGTGTGCGATTTGTCACACTCCTTAGATTAAAGTTGGACTTGCCGCCTTCCGGGGCCGGCAACCGCAACCTGAAGGTTCCAACATGCCGGGCAAAGTATTGATCCGTTCACACCTGCGTCCTGGAGTGCATCGCTTTGCGCTCGAAGCGCGACAAATGTTCGACGGCGCGGCGGTTGCCGAGGCGGTTGCGGCGGACACCGACAGGCCGGCCCCGGCAGTAGAACACGCGGCCGATGCCGCAGACGTACAAAACGCCGCAGCCCATCCGGTTACGGTCGAAGCTGCTGCACCTGCCGCACATGCGCTGTACGTCATTGATCGCGGTGTTCTCGACTGGCAGGGGCTCGCCGCCGCGTTGCCGCCGGGCGCCGAGGTGTTGCTGATCGACTCCACCAGTTCCGGTTCGCGTCAGCTCGCCGACGCTCTGCAGGGACGGCACGATATCACCGCCTTGCACATTGTCAGCCACGGCACCTCGGGCCAGTTCACGCTCGGTAAGGACACGCTCACTGCATCGAACCTCATCGAATTCCAGCGTGACTGGCAATCGATCGGCGCCGCGCTCACCGCTGACGCTGACATTCTCCTATATGGCTGCGACGTGGCGCAGGGCGGTATCGCCTTCGTTGACTCCCTGGCCAGCCTTACCGGCGCTGATGTCAGCGCCTCAATTGATCCGACCGGCGCAGCGTCGCGCGGCGGTAACTGGACGCTGGAAGTCCAGAGCGGCGCGATCGAGGCAACTGCCCTGGCCATTACCGGCTACGAGCACTTGCTGGTTGCGCCCACGATCACCAACACCGCACCGCCCGACGACGTCGCGGTCAAGGTCGGTGAAAATGCGACGGCGACGCTCATCGGCGGGTTTATCACCGTCACCGGGACGGGTGCTGACATTCTGGAGGTCACTGCCAGCGTAACCAAGGGCACACTCGACTTCGCGTCCCCGCCGGGCGGCACGACCGGCAACGGCACCAACACCGTCGTATTCACCGGTAACGCGGCTGCTGTACAAGCCGCCATCAACCTTCTGCGCTATACCTATACCGGTACGCTCGAAACGGGTGATACCGATACGCTCAACATCAGTATCAACAACACGACCTCGACCGGCATCGGAACCCTGGCTGGCGGCCGGAGCATCGTCATCGAACCGCAGAACGACGCACCGATCGTGTTGCCCCCTGCGCTGATCACTGACCCCGGCATCCTCGCCGTGCCTGAAGGTGGCATGACCAGTTTCACGGCAGCCACCACTTTCGGTCTGGCTGGTGTCGCACAGATCAACCTTGGTCTGCAGGACATCGACAATACCGCGCGTCAGGTCATCATCAAACTCACAGCTTTGCCGACCCAGGGGGCGCTGTTCCTCAACGGCAACGAGCTGTCCATTGGGTCCACCTTTGCGGTCAGCGACATCACCAACCTGCAGTACCGCCACAACGGTGCTGAGGTAATCACGAATACGCTGGATACCTTTACCATCACGGTCGACGACGGTGCGGGTTCGCTGGTTACCAACAAGGTCGTCGGCGTCAAGATCACGCCTGTCAACGATGCGGCCGTGGCCGGCGGCACCGTCACGCTGATCGAAGGTGAAACGGGAGTGCAGTTCACCAACGCCGCCTTGCCGAGCCCGCTTGCGGGCCTGCGCGGTGGTCTCACCATCACCGACCCCGATCAGGTGGCCGCGACGTACGATGTGCAGATCACCTCGGTGCCTCTCCACGGCGACCTGTATTACGACGGCGTTCTGGTCACGGCCGGCCAGACGATCCTGCTGTTTGACATTACGAAGCTGACCTACGACCACGACGGGCTCGAAAATACGAGCGACACCTTCAACATCAGGGTCACCGATGACGGTGGCGGTGCCGCGCCGATCACCACGGCAGACCAGACCATCAACCTTACGATCCTGTCCAATAACGACGATCCGGTGCTGGACGTGAATACCGGCCTCCTCTTCGGCACGCTTCAGGCGATCACCGGCAATACGGTGGTCATTACATCAGCCATGCTGCACGTGGCCGATGTGGATTCGCCGACGGCTCAGCGCACGTACTCGCTCACCAGTATTCCCAATCTGGCCACCGAGGGTTATCTGACGCACGTGGATCATCCGGGCCAGTCGCTGCCGATCGGGTTTACTTTTACGCAGGCTGATGTTGACGCCGGCAAGCTCGGTTTTGTTGCCACGACTACGAGCTCGTTCGTGACGGGCTTCAATTTCACGGTAACTGACGGTGCCTACCGCCTGTTCCCCGCGCCGAACCGTGAAGGCGGCATTTACGCCGATAACGTCACCACGACGCTGGCTACCAGCACCTTTGTCATCGACTACCGCGGCAACGCTACACCGGGTGGCGCGGGTACCGCGCCGCCACCGCCCAACGCAGCGCCGGTCGCTGGCGGTACCCGGTTCTTCGATGCGACGCAGATTGCTGAAGGCGAGACGATTACCATCGGCGTCACCCAGCTGAACTACACCGACGCTGAAAATGAAGACGACGAGCTGGTGTACCGCCTGACAAGTCTGCCCGCAAACGGCAACATCCTCGTGAACGGTGTCGCTCTCGGCTTCAACGGCTCATTCACGCGGGCTAATGTGGTCGCCGGCATGGTTGAGTACCGCCACAATGGCGGTGAAGTGTTCGGCAGCAATTTCGGCTTTACGGTATCGGACGGCAACCAGGTGACTGCCGCGGACGTGTTCAGCATCGACGTCCTGCCCCAGAACGATACGCCGACGGCGGGCAACGGCACCGCGATCAAACTCACGGAGGCCGGTATTTTCACCATCACCGGCGCACATATCGTGCTGGCCGATGCCGACAACGCGCCGGGAACCGGCGGCTACGCTGACACCAATCTCCTGTCGTTCAAGGTCATGTCGTTGCCGGCCACCGGCACTCTCCGGCTCAACGGGATTGCAGTTGCGGTGAACGATGTGATTTCGCAGGCGGACTTGCTTGCCAATCTGCTGACCTATGAACACTCCGGCGCAGAGATTTATGCCGACAGTTTCCAGATCCGCCCGGTGGACGATCAGGGCATTCTGGTGGCTGCAACACCGGGGGGTAATCCCACGAACCAGGTCAGCGAAGGTTTGACGCTGATCGTTCCCATCGCCATCAATCCGCTGAACGACGCGCCGACGTTCACCAGCAAGTTCCAGCCGATCGCCGGCGAATCGGGGCCGATGCAGGAAGGCGGCATCATTACCATTGCAGGTGCCAGCGGTTACACCGGCGGTCTTGGCGGTGTTACCGGCAGCGGTACACCCACGGTGCCCGCGGGTTTGCGCCTGATTTACGCCGACTCGGACAATGCCAACGACCAACGCCAGTACCGCATCACCACCGCGGTGGCCAACGGTTCACTGACCATCGCCGGCCGCTCGCTGGGCGTGGGCTCGGTGTTTACGCAGGCGGAGCTGGACGCCAACAGCATCCAGTACATCCACAAAGGCAATGAGACCAGGAACGATTTCTTCGAGTACGTGGTCAGCGATGGTGATTACACTTCGAACGACGGCACGACCAATAACGGCAGTGCTTACGCACAGGGTGGCCCCGCAGCCGTTCCTTCGCGCTACAGCATCGAGATTGCCGGTGCCAACGACAAGCCGGCGATTACTGCGGCGGCGAATTCCCTGATCGTCAATTCCTCGATCACCGGCGTTGCCTTGCCTGCTGTCACACTGGCAGATTTTGACCTTGCTGATGGTGTTTCATCGGGTGAAACCGACTTCGTGCAGGTCACAGTGCAGTTCCTCGACAGCACGAATGTACTGTACACGAACGGCCGCCTTGATTTCGGCGGTGCCACGCCCGGCGGCCTGGTCATTACCAATGCAGCAGGGGACAACGAGGTTGTGTTCCAGGGTACGCTTGCTGATGTGCAGGCAGCGCTGAACCTGATCACGGCGCGTACCGCTGGTATTGACGCGGACCTGACGAATCTCAAAATCCGCGTCACGGTAGACGATCGTCTTCGGGATGGATCAGGGGCGTTGAGCGCAGATGCCAACGGCGGAACCTTCAACGTGGGTGGGTCGACGCCCGGGGCCGGTACCGCCGCGTTCAATACCGCGAGCGTGGATATCACTGTCTTGGCATCTGACTTGAACGATCCGGCGACGGTCACCGTGCCCGGCAACATCACTGTCAACGAGGACGTCCGCACTCTGCTGGATGGTGCCGATGCCATCAGTTTCAGCGATCCCGACGCATTCGGCAGCACCAGCAACACCATTACACTGACTGCGGTTACCGGCACGCTCTATTTCTCCGCCAGCGGTACCACGTCGCCGCCGGGTCTGATTGTGAGCGGAGTAGGCAGCAACAGCGTGACTCTTGAAGGTACCAAGGCAGCGATCCAGGCAGCCCTGGCGACGCTGTACTATCAGAGTGCGTCCAACTACCATGGCGATCTCGGCAGTGATGACACCTTGACTGTTACCGTGAACGATGGCGGGAATACCGGTGCCGACGGCGCTGACGGCGCAACTCCGGCGCCATCGGTGATCAACATCGCAATCAATCCCGTCAATGACCGGCCGACGCTGGTGATGCCCACGGGCACCATGACCATCACCGCCAACACTTCATTTGTGTTTACCGGTCTCGGCAAAGAAATCACCTTCGATGACGCAGCTGATATTTCGAACGCGTCGTCGCCTTTTACGCCGGGCGTGGATGAGTACACGATCACCCTGAATGCGCAGGTTGCACCCTCGACCAACTTCGGTACCATCAATACCCCCATCACCACGGGGCTGACGGTCACCGCGGGCACGGGCAACGTCATCCTCACCGGCTCTAGGGCGGATTTGCTGGCAGCACTTGCCGCGGTCACCTACACACCGGCGGACTGGAATAACCAGACCATCACGTTCACGGTCACGGTGGACGATCTGGACAACGGTGGCACGCGATTGACCGACGGTGTGGCTGGTCTCCAGACCCGGGTCGGTTCCTTCACGCTGCTCGCTACCGACATCAATGAAGCGCCGGGTTTCACGCTGCTTGATGCCACGCCGAGCTACACCCAAGGGTCGTCCACTGGCGTCCAGCTTGACGCCAATGCCACGCTGGTGGATCCGGAACTGGATCTGTTCAGTAACTGGAGCGGTTCGGTTATGACGTTGCAGCGCAACGGCGGTGCCAATGCGGGTGATGTGTTCGGCACCACCGGCAGCGGTGGCACCGGCGTCAACTTTGACGGCAGCGACATCCGCATCGGCACCACTGTGGTGGGCACTTTTACCAATACGGGCGGCACGCTGGAGATCACCTTCAACGCTGCGGCCAACAGTGCGAACGTGGACACGGTGCTGCAGGGCATCACCTACCGCAATACGGAGACTTCTCCTGCGGGCACGGTCACCATCAACTACGTGATCAATGACCAGAACACCAATGTCGCCGGCGGTGGTACCCCCGGCAGCGGGCAGGATCAAGGTTCCGGCGGTCTGCTGATCGGCAACGGCAGCATCACGATGACGATCAACCGTTCGGTGGTTGCGGTGAACGATAGCAATACCGTCGCGGAAGGCGTCACGGCGGCGAGCACCAGTACTGCCACGGGTGATGTCACGCCGGGCACGTTGGGGCAGGACAGCGATCCGGATGCCGACACTATTACTGTTCAGGGTGTGATCGCGGGTGTTGTCGGCTCGGTCGGCGCAGTCGGGACGACCAATGTCGGCAGCACCATCGCCGGCACCTACGGCACACTGAACATTGCGGCTGACGGCAGCTACACCTACACGCTGGATAACACTAACGCAGCGGTGCAGGCGCTGGCCACGGGCGACACGCTAACCGACGAATTCAGCTATGCCATCAACGACAGCAAGGTCGTGCTGGCGGACCGTACCAGCGCATTTGCCAAACTTACGATCACTATCAATGGCACCAACGACGCACCGGTTCTGGCCGACACCGTGCTGGCCATTGCCCAGATCGAAGATGCACCGGCTCCGCTGGGCGCGGTCGGCACGCTGGTGTCAGCACTGACCGGCGGCAGCACTGATCTTGATACCGGTGCGGTGAAAGGCATTGCCGTGGTGGGCAAGGACACTTCACTGGGTGAGTGGTTCTACTCCACTGACAACGGTGCCACCTGGACACTCATGTCCGCGGTGAGCGATACCACGGCCTTGTTGCTGCGCGATACCGATCGAGTCTACTTCCAGCCTGCGCCTGATGCGCTGGGTGCGGTGCCGGCTGCCCTGACCCTGCGTACCTGGGATCGCACCAGCGGTGCCGCAGGAACGACGGTGGATGTCTCAATCAACGGCACCACCACGGCCTTCTCGACCGCGACCGACGTGGTGGCGCTGACGGTGACAGGTGACATCAACGATGCGCCGGTGATCGGCGGTCTCGATCCGCTTGCAAGCGGTATTTTTGTCAGGGGCGGCACGGCGACCGTGATTGATTCCAGCATCACGATTGCCGATCCCGAACTGGATGTGCTCGGCACCCGTTGGCAGGGCGCAACCCTGAATGTGCAAAGCCAGGGCGGCGCCAATGCCGACGATGTTTTCGAGACCACCGGTAGTGGAACCAGCGGCGTCAATTTCAACGGCGGCAATATCCGTATCGGCACCACGGTGGTCGGTACGTTCACCAATGCGGGCGGCGCGCTGACGATCACCTTCAACAATGCCGCCGGCACTGCGGAAGTACAGGCAGTGATGCAGGGCATCAGCTATCGCAACAGCAACGTCGCAGCACCCGATGCCGTGGTGCTGACGTTTACCATCGATGACCAGAATCCAACCGGCCCGGGTATTACCGGCAGCGGCGTAAACCAGGGCACTGGCGGCAAACTGATCGACAGCAAAAATGTCACTATCAACTTCAACCGTCCGCCGCTGGCCGCGAACGACGGGGATACGGTGCTGGAAGGCGCAACAATTTCGCGCGGACCCGGCGCCGGTGTCATCGCGCGCAACGACACCGATCCGGATCCCGGTCCCGACGTGCTGACCGTAACCGGTGTGCGCACCGGTTCGGAAGCGGGCACGGGTACGGCTGGTGTTGTGGGCGTTGTGCTCACCGGCACTTACGGCCGGCTGACGCTGAACGCCGATGGTTCGTACACCTACGCGGCGAATTTCCTCAATACCTCCGCCACGTCGGTGCAGGATGTTTTCACTTACACGATCGGTGACGGCAACGGCGGTGCCGATGTGGCCGAACTGGTGATCGTCATCAATGGCATCACCCCAATGCCGGCAGTATCAACCGGTGGCGGTTTCTTCAGTTATTACGGCGAGCGCAACGATCCCATCATCTTCGGCTCTTACCCTCCGGTGATCGAGCAGCCGATGTCCCCGGACCTGCATGTGCAACTGGCGGTACGGGACTCGATGGACGCCATCCGTGAGGCGGGCGAAATGATTGACGGCGTCGGCCCGGCGTTCGGCAACGAAATCCGCAGCGAATTACTGAAGATCGTGCAGGGCATGTCGCATGCTGAACATGTGAGCCGTAATGGTGTTGCATTCTCGCAGCGGCTGATCGGTGATGCACAGAGTCGCACGCGGGGTATCGGCAACAGCCTCATCGTGGGTGCTGAATCACTGTTTAATGACTTTTCGCAATTCAATGCCTTTGCTGTGCCAGCGCGAGAAGCGCCTGCAGATGCTGTTGCCGCAGTCGACGGGGATGGCGCGTCTCAGGCTATTGCCGGAGCGGAACCGGCGCAGCTTGTCTTGCCTGTGCCGGGGGCCGGCGCAGTACCGGTCATGGGCGCGGCGGCGTTTTCCGAAAGCATTACCCGGGTGGCCCTTGAACGGAAGCTGGTTCGCGAAGGGCAGGCCGGCGGCCCTGTTCCAAAATCTGTCCGCGCTGTGCCGCTTGCCGCGGCCCGCGCCTGATGTATTCCCCCGTTTCCTGAAATACGAAAAATCATATGCAAACAATGAAATACTCTGTTATCGAAGCCGGTCACTGTATCCTTCCCTTTTCGCGCGGCGTGTTGTTGTCCGCGCTCATGCTGGCCCTCGCCGGCTGCTCTGTCGTGCCCGAGCGCTTCACCCGTGAAGAAGTTGCGACACGGATCCGGCGTGACCAGGACCAGATCTACAAGGAGCAGGAAACGCTGCGCGATCCGGTCACTTTCGAGGTGGCTCTCGCCCGGGCCCTCAAGTACAACCTTGATTACCGGCTGAAGCTGATGGAGACGGCGCTGGCGCGTGGCCTGTTCGACGTATCCAAGCTGGATCTGTTGCCCAAGCTGGTGGTCGAGGCGGGTTACACCCAGCGCAGCAACGATTCCGGTGGCACCAGCATCGGCATCGAAGACCGCCAGGTGAGCTTGCGTCCCTCGACCTCGGAGGAGCTTTCGTACCGGATGGCGCGCGCCGAGTTCTCCTGGAACGCGCTCGACTTCGGCCTCAGTTATTACCGTGCCAAGCAGACCGCGGACGAATACCTCATCACCGAGGAGCGCCGCCGCAAGATTCTGCAGAACATCGTGCAGGACGTGCGTAACGCCTACTGGCGCGCCGTCGGCGCCCAGCGCCTGGTGGGCGAAGCGGAATCCCTGCTGGTGCGCATTCGTGCGGCGCTCGAACGCTCGCGCGATGCCGAGCGCGTGGGAGTGCTGCCGCCCGTGCAGGCGCTCGCCTATCAGCGCGCTTTGCTTGACGCGATGACCTTGGTCAACCTCAAACGTCAGGAAATGGAGTTTGCCAAACGTGAGCTGGCGGCCCTGATGAACGTAACACCGGGTTCGGATTTCCGTCTCGCGGAAGCCGTTGAGACACGTCTCTCGGCGGTTCCGGTGAATCTCGGTGAGCTTGAGCTGATGGCATTGGAGAATCGTCCGGAGCTGCGCGAGGAGGACTATCGTGCACGTATTGGCCAGAACGAGGCGCGCAAACAGCTGGTTGCAATGTTTCCGAATCTGAATTTCTTTGTCGGTGCACGTTACAACTCCAATACCTACCTCTACAACAACAGCTGGGCCGACAGCGGCGCCTCGCTCTCGATCAACCTGCTGCGCCTGACTGGCCTGCCGACCATCGAAAAGACCAACGAAGCCCGCGCAAAATCAGATGAAGCGCGGCGCCTCGCGCTGACGATGGCGATCATCACGCAGGTGCGGGTTTCTGTGGAACGCTACAAACTGTCGATGCTGGATTACGATTTGGCCACTGAATCGACGCAGGTCGATCAGCGTCTCGCAGCGGTATCCCGCGCCGGGAGCACCAACAAGCTGGAAAGTGATCTTGAGGCCCTGCGCACTGAGAGTCGGTCGCTGGTGTCGCGCTTTCAGCAGGCCAGTTCCTATGCTTCCGCGCAAGCTGCTTACGCGCGCATCATGAATTCACTGGGCATCGATCTGCTGCCGGCCGAGGTGCGTGGCACCGATATCCCGACGCTGGCCAAGGCCATCCAGGCGGCGATGGTGGATGGGGAACGCGATGCCTTTCTCGCCGCCAATGCCGAAGTGCCGCAGCCCCGTGCACTGGCCATCCGCATCGGCAGCTTGCCGCAGGGTGTCAATGCTGCAGGCATCCGTGCAGCAGTTGAACGCACGCTGGCCCGGACGACGCTCAAACTGACGGATGCAAAAGAGGCTCCGGTGCTGAACTTGTCGCTCGAACGCCCATCTGGCGCCTCTGCAGGTCGTGCGGTATGGCAGCTCGCACTGGTCGAGCCCGGTGGCCGCCAGCTGCTGGCATCCACCTACAGCAGTTTTCTGCCCGCCGAGGCCAATGAACGCTCCATGGACGCTTTTGCTGAAGCAGCGGTGTTGTCGGTGATCCCGATGTTGCGTGAAGCGTTGACCCCGGCAGAGGGTGCCGTGGCGAAGCGATGAGGCCCGCGATTCTGCTCGGTCATTTGCTGCTGCCGGCATGCGTTTTTTGCGGCCTGCCGTCCGTTGTGTTCGCGCAGAGCGGGCTAGCCAACAAACCGGTGACTCCCGCTTCCGCCGTGCCTGAAGTGTCGCCCGCGCCGGCCGTCGCAGTGCCGCCGGCCGCTCGTCCCAAAACCGCAGAAGGAGAAGTGCGGATGCTGGTGGTCGCTGATCGTGAGAGCACGATTTCCTCGCCTGCGCCTGGTCGAGTCGTTGCCGTAAACGTGCGCCTCGGTGATAGTGTCAGAGCCGGTCAGGTGATGGTTGCATTCGACTGCAGCGAAATCCAGGCCCGGCGTCAGGCTGCCCAGGCAGAGACCCGTACTGCACGCCTGCAGCACGAGGCCAAGATCAAGCTGCAGGGTTTGCAGTCGGCGGCCGAAGTCGAGGTCGAACTGGCCGCGGCCAACGTCGACCGCTCGGAAGCGCAGGCGCGGGTGTTCGATGCCCAACTCGCGCAGTGCCGTTTCCCGGCGCCGTTTGCCGGCAAGGTGGCGCGGGTGTACGTCAAGACCGGGCAGAGTGTTACTGCCGGCGCTCCCATCATTGACGTTGTTGGCACCGATGCATTGAAGGCGCGTATCAATGCACCGTCGAAGTGGCTGGCATGGATGAAAAAGGGCGACAGGCTGGAGAGCGAGATTGATGAGACCGGGCGCAAATATACGTTGCGCATTGCGCGCGTTTCCGGGCGTGTCGACGCCGTGAGCCAGACGGTGGAGATTGAAGCGGATTTTGAAGGCAAGGTTCCCGATTTACTTCCGGGGATGAGCGGCCGCGCCTTCGCGCCGGTTCGTTAGCCGGACGGGCGCGGATTTGTCGGCGCACAATCATGTCGCACTGGGCTGGAAGGCCCGGCAGGCCGGTACGCAGGAAGCACTGGCCTTTGTTTGTTGCAACGATACCCATGCGCTGATCCCTTATCGTCAGGCGGCGGTGGTGGCTTTCGAGAGTGCGGGTCGCAGTCGACTGGTCGCACATTCCGGTCTGGTCGCTGTCGAGGCTGATTCTCCTTACGCATTGTGGCTGGGTGAAATGGTGGCGGCTCTGCGCGGCCGGCTCGAAACCCTGCCCGAATCCACACCGTTGTTGGCCGTGTCACCCGCCAGTCTGCCGGAGGCACTGGCTGCGGCATGGGCAGACTGGCTGCCTGCGCATGTATGGGCGCTGCCACTGTGCGGGCCTGACAGGCGGGTTCGCGCGGTACTGCTGCTGGCGCGCGAGGAGCCCTGGCCGCAGGAGATCACTCCCGACTCACCGGCCTGGTGGTTGCTCGCTACGGTGGCGGTTTATGGCCATGCCTGGTGGGCTTTGTCAGCGCGCGGTTTGCGTCTGACCGAGCGGATCCGCAGTCTGCCGCGTGCACGCTGGCTGCGCTTCGGGCTGCCCGTGCTTGTCCTTCTGTTGCTGATCCCGGTGCGGGAGTATTCGCTGGCTCCGGCCGAGGTGGTGTCGCTTGCGAGTCAGGTGATTGCATCGCCGCAGGACGGTGTGATCCGCCAGATCAAGGTCAGTCCGAATGCGCCGGTCAAGGCGGGCGATGTGCTGGCCGAACTCGACGACACCACGCTGCACAACCGTGTCGTGGTGGCGCAGGCTGCGCTTGCCACTGCACGCGCCGATTTTCTGCAATCTTCGCAGCGTGCTTTCGATCGTCAGGATGCCAAGGCGGAAATGGGCCAGGCTGAAGCGCGGGTGCGTGAACGCGAGGCCGAGCTTGAGTCCCTGTCCGAGGAATTGTCACGTTTGCAGATTCGCGCGCCCGCCGCCGGCGTATTTGTGTATTCCCATCCTGATGACTGGGCGGGGAAACCAGTACAGACCGGCGAGCGCATTGGCCTGCTCAGCGATCCCGGCAAGCTCGGCGTGCAGGTTTGGGTTCCCGTCGGTGATGCCATCAATCTGCGACCCGGCGCGCCGATGACGCTGTTCCTGCGCATTGCGCCGTTGAGCCCGATTGCGGGACGCCTGGACTATGCCGGTTATCAGGTTGTCGAGTCCCCGGATGCCGTGGCCAGTTACCGTGTGCGCGGCACGCTGACCGAAAGTTCTGCCGATGCCCGCGTCGGACTGCGCGGCACAGTGCGCATTGTCGGCGACTGGACGGTGAGCGGCTACCTGTTCCTGCGCCGGCCGCTGGCATCGTTCCGGGAATGGTGCGGGTGTTAGTGCCCGGCAGGTCCTGGCCCGTATTGCGCGAGGAACTGCAGTTGCACGCGGCCGGCGACAATCGCGACGGATCACCCGCGTGGCATGTCTCCGACCCGGTGCGCAATCACTTTGTGCGCATCGGCTGGCTGGAATTCGAAATGCTCAAACGCTGGGCGCTCGCCGATGCCACCGCGATCGCTGCCAGCATTGCCGCGGAAACCACGCTGGCACCGACGGCCGCCGATGTTGAGCAGTTTGCGGATTTTCTGGTGCGGCAGAGTCTGGTGCGGGCAGTGCAGCCCTTGCGCGAGGGCAGCCGTTTCGGCTGGCGCTGGTGGTTGCACAACTATCTTTTTATCCGTATTCCGCTGGTGCGTCCTGCCCGCTTCCTCGCTGCGCTCGCACCCCGTTTGTCCTGGCTCTACACGCCAGGGTTCGTGATGCTGACCGGGCTCGCCGGGTTTGCGGGTTTGGTACTCACAGCGCGGCAATGGGACGTGGTGGTTTCAAACCTGCATCGCGCCTTTACCTGGGAGGGCAGCCTCGGTTTTCTCGGGGCGCTCGCGGTGTCGAAGCTCATCCACGAGTTTTCCCATGCGGTGACCGCAACCCGGCAGGGGGTGCGCGTGGGGCACATGGGCGTTGCGCTGATCCTGCTGTGGCCAATGGCCTATACCGACACCGGCGAGAGCTGGAAGCTGGCGCGTTCCGGCCATCGTCTGGCCATTGCCTCGGCCGGCATTGCCGCCGAGTTGGTTCTGGCTGCGTGGTGTACCTTGTTATGGGTGTTCCTGCCCGACGGTGGTCTGCGCGAAGCGGTGTTTTTTCTTGCCACTACTGCCTGGGTATGGACACTGGCCATCAACGCCAGCCCCTTCATGCGGTTTGACGGTTATTTCATTCTTTCCGACTGGCTGGATTTCCCGGCGCTGCACGAGCGCGCCGGTGCGTGTGCGCGACGCTGGCTCAGGGCAGCGTTGCTGGGCCTGCATGAACCCGAGCCGGAGAATTTGCCACCGGCATTCCGCCGCGGCCTGATCGTATTTGCCTGCGCTACCTGGCTTTATCGCCTGGTCGTGTTTCTCGGTATTGCGCTGATCGTCTATCACGCCTTTTTCAAGTTGCTCGGCATTGCTTTATTTGCGCTCGAAATCTGGGTGTTTGTCGCAAAGCCGGTGTGGAACGAGTTGAAACTGTGGTGGACGCGGCGCGCCGAGATCCGTTCGCCGGTGCGGCTGGCGTGGACGGTGCTGGCCACGATGTTCGTGCTGCTTGCCGTGATTCCCTGGCCGACGCGGGTATCCGCTCCCGGCGTGTTGCGTGCCGGCGCTGAGCAGACGATCTATGCGCCGTATGCAGCGCGCCTTGAGACGTTGCATGTGCGCGAAGGTGATCAGATCAGTGCCGGTAAAATCGTTGTTGAGCTGTCTGCGCTGCGGCAGGCGACTGAACGCAACAAGGCGGCTGCGACTGCAGAAGGTTACCGCCGCGCCGCGGGCGGGGCGCTGGCACTGGACAACGATGGCGCTGCGCGTCAGGTGATGGCTGAGCACCAGCGTGCCCGCTGGTCTGCCGAGATTGATGCGCGGGATGCGGAAATGGCGCGGCTGCGGGTTGCAGTCGAACGTCCGGGTCAGGTATTTGACCTGGATCCCACTCTTGCCATCGGCTGCTGGGTCAATGCATCGACGCCGCTGGCATGGGTAGTGCAGCCCGGTCGTTGGCAGGTCGAGGCGATGGTTGCTGAAGCCGACCGTGCGCGCTTGCGTCCCGGTGGCGAGGCTGTGGTTGTTGTGCATGGCCGCACCCAGGTGCTGCACGGGCGCATCGTCGCCATCGATAACGCGCGCGTGATGCGCCTGCCGCATATGCTGCTGGCCTCTTCGCATGGCGGGCCTTTGACGGTAGTGCCGGGTGAGTCCGGCGGCGCGCTGCGCCCGACAGAGGCGGTGTATCGCGTGCTGATCGAAGGTGAGGGCGACAAGGACCGCCCCGCGATACGCTCAGTGCGGGTACATCTTGAGGCGGGCGGAGAGAGCGCCGGATGGCGCTGGTTGGCGACCGGCCTGTCGGTGCTGATACAACAGGCCGGGTTCTGAGGAAATCTGCGCCGCTATTCTGCGGGCCGGTCGTGCGGGTTGCTTAACATCGCCAGCCATGCCTGTGAGGGCGGCAACGCAAGATTTAGGCCATAACCCGTGATCGGCTGCTCGAACCAGGTGCGATAAGCGCTGCGCAGTTCACCCGAGCGCGCAAGGTCCGACACCGTTTTGTCGGCTACCGCTTTCAATCCCGGCCGGTCTTTGCGCATCATGATCGCCAGCGGCTTCAGCGGGCCCGGTACCGGGCTGATGATGAGACCGGTCAGATCACCGCCGCGCTGCATCGCGTCGCCGAGGAAAATCTCTCCCGAGCCGTAGTAAGCATCAGCCTTCCGGTCTTTCAAGGCATAGTAAGCGCGCGCTGAGGAGCGCACGGGCACAATTTCTGCGGTAAACGTTCCCGCCAGCTTGAGCGCTTTCAGCAGCGCTTCGGAGGTGCTGCCCTCGGAAACGAGGACTCGTTTGCCGGCGAGTCCGTCTAAACTTTTGAGCGGGGCGGTGGCAGGTGACACCAGCACAGCCTGCTCAACGCCGAAAGCGACGGAGAAGCCAAAGTCCTTCGCGCGTGCTGCCGTGTGCGAAGTTGCGCCGCATTCCATGTCGACCACTTTTTCGCGCACCAGCAGGGTGCGGGTAACCAAGGTGACGTTGTTGTAGCGCACCCGGAGGTCGGGTTTGTTCAGTGTCTTGCGCAGATTGTCAACCACCTTGTTGCAGAGATCGATCGAATAACCCGCGGCAGAACCGTCACGGGCGAGGTAAGCGAAGGGCAGTGCGGACTCGCGCACGCCGATGATTACTTCACCTTGATCGGCGATGGCCTGCAGATCGGGAGTGATGGCGATTTCCTGTGCGATGGCCACGGTGGCAAGCAAGGGCAGGACGAGTAACGCAAGGTACCTGCAAACGCTGGGGGGTGACGAAAAAAAGGGCATGCTGGGAAGCTCCGGACTGGATGTGGAGTGCAGTGAAAAAAGCCGTTAAAAAACGTTCTTCCAGTGTAATCGAAAGGCCGGGAAATTTCCGCAGTATCGGCAACTCAATACAAGGAATGGCGGCGCTATTATCGTTTTTTCTTCTGCACCATCTTTTCTACCGTGTCCTGCTCGATTTTGTAATATTCCTCCAGCCCGATCATGTCCTCCACACCCTTGCGGGCGATGACGTAATCCTTCTGGCTGATGCCAGTGTAG
>Ga0163144_10015310_pt1 | contig 15832 bp, 11 predicted proteins | sample OliLak19BULKMAT1_FD_123175 | JGI IMG/M metagenome (GOLD analysis project Ga0163144, IMG submission 123175) | Freshwater microbial mat bacterial communities from Lake Vanda, McMurdo Dry Valleys, Antarctica - Oligotrophic Lake LV.19.BULKMAT1 | ecosystem: Environmental > Aquatic > Freshwater >...
CCTCGGCGACCATGTCGGTGATCGTCTGCTCGTCGACGAGCAGGCCGCGACGGTCGGCCCACAGCGTCCAGTGGATCGCGGTGCCGCGCAGATCACCCTGCAGCATCGGACCGACGAGCGTCAGCGCGACGAGATCCTGACGCAGTGCCTCGGTCGGCTCGCGCCATGCGGTCGTGAGCGCAGCGGCCTCGGGCAGTCGGGCGAGTGCCGCGTGTGCGTGACCGAGATCGCGGAGCACCATCGCCGCCCGCAACTCCGCGAACGCGACGAACCCGGGACGCTCGACGACGGCGGTCGCGACGTCGATCTGCGCCGTGGTCGGCGTGCCGAGCCCCGTCAGCGCCTCGAGATGCAGCACGTCGATGCGCGCGAGCGCGGCACCGGCCGAGCGCGGATGACGACTCGACACGCCGCGCAGCTGTGCGAGCGCCTCGTTGATGTGGCCGGTTGCGACGTACAGCTCCGCGATGCGCAGCGCCGCGAGATCGGCGAGTCGCGGCACGTCGGCGAGTCGCTCCCAGCGCCGCTTCGCCTCGGCCAACTCGCCGCGACGCACGGAGTCCTCGGCGTCCTGCCATGCCTCGAGCTCCGCGCCGAGATCCTCCGGCTCGGGCAATGGCATCTGCACGACCGCCGCGAACGCGCGCAATCGCGTCTGCTCGTCGGCCGCACCGAACGCGACGCGAACCATGGCGCCCTGCTGCGCCGACGTGAAGCTGACGCCGGGCTGTGGGTGGGACACGCGGATGCGGACGCCGTGCTCGAGCGGACGGACGTCGACGTGCCACGGCGCGTCGATCGCCTCGAGCGCGAGCGCGACGTCGGAGGGCGGCGCGGCAAGCTCGAGCTCGAAGCCGAGCGCGCCAGGCAGCCGCCGAATGACCGCTGGAGCCCCGCCGGTGGGCAGATCGAGGATGTGCTCGCGCTGCACACCGACCACATGCGGCTCGATGGGCGGGGCTCGGCGGACCGCGTGAGCTCCGCGGCGCGGCGTCTTCGCAGCGACCACGGGCGCCGCGAGGGCGAGGGCGACCGCGAGAGTTTTGACGGCGAGATGCACCTGGGGCTGCGAAGAGCAACCTTCGTGCCGCTCGGCGACGATGCGCTCAGCCCGTCGGATCCGCCGAGCCGGTGTCGCCGCGTTTCTGACGCTTGCGCAGCTTCTCCACCAGCGTGGTCCGATTCAGGCCGAGCAGCATCGACGCCTGGTTCTTGTTCCCGGCGGTGCGGACGAGCGCCTGATCGATGAGGTTGTTCTCGAACGCCTCGACCATGCGCCGCAGATCCAACCCTTGTTCGGGGAGCAGGAAGTCCTCGGGCGCTGCCAGCACGCGGCCACGTGCGGGTAACACGATCGGCGCCGCATCGATGTCGATGGGGCTCGGGACCGCGGGCGCGCTCGGACCGTCGTCGGCCACGCGCATGCGCGGTTGGATCGCCGCGGCATAGAGGCGACCTTCGGATGCCGACGAGGCGGGATCGAGCTCCACGTTGGTCGCCGCGACCAGATCGCGCCGCGCCTCGCGGAGAATCTTCGGCGGGAGATCGGCGAGGCCGATGGTGCCGCTGCCCGAGTGCAGCAGCGTCATGCGCTCGATGACGTTCTCCAGCTCACGGACGTTGCCTGGCCACTGGTAGCGCGACAGCACGTCCATCGCGTCGGCGTTGATCCCACTGACCTTCGAATTGCGCCGTCGCGACTGCACGTCGAGGAAGTGGCGCAACAGCGTCGGGATGTCGTCACGACGCTCGCGCAGCGGCGGCAGGTGCAGCGGGATGAGGTTCAGCCGGTAGAACAGATCCTCGCGGAAAGTGCCCGACTCGGCCATTTCCTCGAGGTTCCTGTTCGTCGCCGCGACGATGCGGACGTCGCACTTGCGCGGACGCGTCTCGCCGACCGGCACGTACTCCTGCTCCTGCAGCACGCGCAGGAACTTCACCTGCACGGCGAGCGACATCTCGCCGATCTCGTCGAGAAACAATGTGCCGCCATCGGCGACCGCGAAGCGACCGTCACGGGCCGAGCTCGCGCCCGAGAACGCACCCTTCGCGTGACCGAACAGTTCGCTCTCGATGAGCGTCTCTGGAATCGCACCGCAGTTGACCGGCACGAACGCCTTCTTCACGCGCGGCGATGCTTCGTGCAGCGCGCGTGCGACGAGCTCCTTGCCCGTGCCGCTCTCGCCGAGAATGAGCACCGTGCAGTTGGTGTGGGCGATGCGCTCGAGCACGAGGAAGACCTCGCGGAGCACGCCCGCCTCGCCGATGAGGTCGGGCGCAAACTTGTCGCGCCACAAGAGCCGCGGATCGCGTTCGCCACGGGCGCTCGGGGAGCGGGCGCCGACGACCCGGCGGACGAGATCGTGGAGCTGCTCGAGCTCGAACGGCTTGACCAGGAAATCGCTCGCACCGAGCCGAATCGCCTCGACCGCGTGCGAGATCGTGCCCTCGGCCGACATCATGATGCAGTCGCGGGTGTATCCCGACGCACGCGCGCGCTTGAGGACCTCCATGCCGTCGAGGTCGTCCATGCGCAGATCGAGCAGGATCAGGTCGAACGCGTGCTCCGCGATCTTTGCGAGCGCTTCGTTTCCGCCGGAAGCCGTCTTGCAGTCGCAACCGAGCGCGCCGAGGTAGTTCGCGAGCAGCATGCGATGCGCATCGTGATCGTCGACGATGAGCACCGAGGCTCCGCGGAGCATGTTGTCGGCCGCGAGTCCCATTGCGAGTTACTATTCAGCGACCAAGCATGGGGGTCAATGGTCTGACGCCCGCGATCGTGCGGCCCGAGTCGGGCCGGTTGTGCGTCGCTGTCGGCGCGGGCGGCTCAGAGCGTCGCGGGGCCGGTGCTCTCGCTCGTGCCAGCGTCCGAGCTCGCGTCGCTCGCGGAACCGCTCGCCCCGATGTCGCTGCTGCCGGAAACGTCACTCGATCCGTCGGAGCTCGACCCGTCTTCGGTCGTCGAGTCCTCGGAGCCCGACGTACCCGATGTCTCCGTCGTACCGCCCGACGTTGCGTCGGAGGACGTCTCGTGACCCGTATCGGTCCTCACGGCAGAAGGATCACCGCTCGTGTCGGTCATCGTCGTCGATGTCGTCGTCGATGTCGTCGTCTGCGTCGGCCCGGTCGTATCGGTGGTCGTGGATGTCGCGTCGTCGGTCGCGCCCGTCGTCGTCATGTCGGTGTCGACCGGGGCAAACGCGCATTCGACCGCGACGCATTGATACCCGGGACCGCAGTCGGAATCGCGCAAGCACGTCGCAGGACGACACGCGGGCAGCACAGTCGCGACGAGCACGAGAATCATCGAGGTACGCATCAAAAGCTCACCCTTACGCCGAATTGCTGATCGAGCTTCACCAGTGATCCGCCGTCCATGAGATCGCTGCCCCACACGAAACCAGTGCCGGTGAACTCCGCTATGATCGCGAGCCGCTTGTGCAGCGCGAGCGAGATGCCGGCGCCGCCTTGGATCCCGAGCAGGCTGTACGGCGTAAAGAAGATCGGTAGAGCCGCGAGCGCCCAGATGCGCACGCGCTTGCCGGGCAGTCGCGCGCGCAGCTTCGGCATGAGGCCGATGCCCACGCGACCTTCGATCTCGAACGAGATCGTAGGTGCGAACTCGAGCCAGTCGAGATCCGGATGCACGATGCCGACCTCGCCGAGCAGGAACGTCGGCGAGCGGCGGGCGTAGGTCTTGCCGCCGGATCCCGCCAGGCTCATGCCGGTGCCCGCCAGCACGCTGGCGCTCACCTGTAGCTTCTCCGCCGGTGCGACGCTGCCGATGAGGCCGCCGCAGAGGATCCACGTCCCGTGCCACGCGCCGATCATGCGGACCTCCGCAGCGGCTCGACGCGGCCGCTTCGCAGCGCGCGAACGATGGCAACGTGATGGAAGCGCACGCGATCGGCCGGACCGACGCCGAGCCGCTCGAAGAACGTGTCGACGTATGGGGTGCGTCTGGTGAACACGACGCTGCCATCGGTGAGGAACACCTGGGTGCGCACGGCGCACTGCGGCGCGCCGAGGTCCTCGGTCTGCACATGCAGACGCTGGCCCTCGTGATCGATCTCCTCGTTGACGCCGGTGCTTGGACCGCTCGCCGCAACGGCAGGACCGCGCCAGAGCTCGCCCGCGAGCGCCTCGATGTCAGTCGCGGCGCGGGCGGTCGGCTCGAGCATGCAGATCGGCTGCGACGCGCGAATCGAGCGGCCTACGGCCGGGTCGTCGGCGATCGACGCGGCCAGTCGAACCTGCCCGCCGAGGAATCGCCCCGCGAGATCGTGCATCAGATTCGCGACGCGTCGGGCCTCGGCGGCATGCGTGCGATTGACGACCAACGAAGTTGTGCGGTGCAGTGCTGCGCGTACGTCGGCGCTTTCGCTGTCGACGCGCCGGCGCGTGCCTTCGTCGTGCTCTCGACGCTGCACGCCGGTGCGCTGCTCGACGTGGCGCTGTGTCGCGGTCTTGATGAACGCGAAGCAGTTCTGCAAGCTGGTCGGTTCGCCGGTCGTCACGACCACGCCGACATCTGCGGCGAGGTAGAGATCGAGCGTGTTGAAGCTCGTGCCGGCGCCGAGGTCGATCACGACCAGGTCGCAGGGCAGGGTCCGCAGGTGCCGGATGAGTTTGAGCTTTTGCGCGTGAACGGGATTCGCCGCACCGAGACACTCACCGTCGCCGGAGACGAGCGTCAGTCCTTCTACGGAAGTCGTCACCGCGACGTCGGCGAGATCGGCGACCGTGCGATCGAAGAAGTGCGATAGCGTCTTGCGCGGGCGATCGCAGCCGAGCAGCGTATCGAGGTTCGCGCCGCCGAGATCGCCGTCGACGAGCACGACGCGCTGGCCCTGCCGCGCCATGGTGACGGCGACGTTGGCCGCGACGACGCTCTTACCGACGCCACCTTTGCCGCCGCCGAACGCCCACACGCGCGGGCCTGGTTTCGCGGCACCCGACGCAGGCGGTGCGCCGTGCGGCGGTGCGGTGACACGGGTAGCCATGCGGGTGACCGACTGAGCAAGTCCGATGCCACCCAGCCGAGGCGCGCGGGTGCGTTTTCGGGACAGCTGTAGCGCCTCAACCGGAGGACGGCGCGGTCGATGCAGCGAGGACCAAGTCGAGGAACGAATGAACGACGTCCCAAGGATCCTGATTGTCGATGCCGATACCGGTCACAATGCTCGCCTCGTCGAGCAGGCTCGCCCGGGGGTCGTCGAGATCATCACTGCTGCGCCTGCGGATGTGGAGCGCATCCTCTCCACCACGTCGATCGACGGGCTCGTTCTCGATCTCGACGCCGACGAGGACGTCACCGCTACGGTGGTAGGTGAGGTCGAACGGCATACCGATGGCGTGCCGCTCGTCGGTATCACGTACCGCGCAGAGGAGAGCAAGGTCGCATCCGCGTGTCACCTCGGTGCAGCGGCGATCCTCGTGAAGCCGTTCGACATCGACACGCTCATGGATCTGATCCGCACTCCGACCGCCGATGCCGGCTTCTCGGGATCGTGCGGTGGCGTGCCGACCGCCCAGCTTCTGTCACTGCACTGCGCCGCCGCTCACGACGGTGTGCTGCACCTGCGCGTCGCTGCGAGTGTGACGCGGCCCGAGCGAGTCGGCAGCGTCTTCTTCGAGGCCGGCCAGCCGGTGCACGCGCTCGCGGGTGCTGCGATCGGTGCCGAGGCGGTGCACGCGATTCTCGGCTGGCGCGACGCGGAGGCGACGTGGGTGCACGGTGTAACCCGATCGGCGCGCACGATCGTCGGTCGCTGGGAAGGTCTGTTCGCGACGGGCGTGCGTCCGACGACGAACGCCGCCGAGCTCGATCGTACGGTTGCGCTCGCGCATCCCGAGGTCGTCGAGAAGCTCGCTCGACTCGCGCAGACGCCCGACGTACTCGGTGCGTTCTTGCTGCGCCACGCCGAGATCGTCACCGGCCGCTGCGTGCCGGGCCTCGACGAGCAGCTCGCCTCGCGCGCGCTGTGTCGACTCGCGCACGTGTTCTTCGACGTCGAGGCTCAGCCGCAGTCGGCGGCGGACGGTGAGATCCAGGCCGTGATCGGCGATCTGCGCCTCGTGCTCGATCGCATCGGTCCGCGCGAAGCCGGCTTCCAGGTCGGCGTCGTGGTGCGCCAGGCCGCGCCGGTGTGCAAGAGCCTGCGGAGACTCCTGCGCCAGATCGACTCGTCGTTCGACCGCATTGCGCCGCCGCGCGAGTCGGTGCGAACGCCGACGCCCGACACTTCGTCGCGGGCGCGTGTGTCGGCGGTCGCCTAGCGGCTCACGGCCGACAAAGACCGCGCTCGCGCTCGACGATCGCTTTGTCGGTGGCGAGCTCGGCGAGGTCGCAGTGGATCGTCGGCACGAACGGATTGTTGCGTAGCGTGCGGTCTGCGGCCTCGAGCGCCGCAGCGCGCTGACCGGCGCGGAGCAGCGCACGGGTCTGCGCCGCCGCGAGGTTCGCGTCGTCGGGCTCGTCCGCCGCCGCGATCTCGAGCAGCGCGACGGCTTCGCCCCAGCGCTCGAGCTCGACGTACAGCTTGCCGAGTCGCCGCGACAGCGTGGGATCGCGTCGCGCTCGCGCATCGGCGGCGCGCGCCTTCTCGTACTGCATCGCGGAGGCCTCGAGGTGCCCGCGGCTCTGCAGCAGCGCCCCGAGTCGGGCGTGCTGGCGGGCCTTGCCGCCGCCGAGCTCGGAGAACACGTCGCCGATCTCGTCAGGGTCGATCTCGCCTTCTTTGAACTTCGGCGTGTCGATCTCGCCCTCGCGTCCCTTCGCGGTCCGCGTCTTCGTCACGCGCTTCCACTCGGTGTAGAACGCGTCGAAGTCGTCGCCCCACGCGGTCGCGAGCGCCGTCTTCGCATCGTCGCCGGCGAGCACGCGATCGAGCAAGATGGTGATGCCCTCAGTGCCTCTGCGTTCGCGCAAAAGGGCGAGCATCGTCTCGACCTCGGCGTACGCGAGTGCCGCGAGCTCAGCGCTCGGCAACATCGCGACCGACGGATACATCTCCTCGAGCGTCACGAGATCGTCGCGCACGATCGCCTGGTGCAGCCGAAACGCGACCGGCGGCGCGAGCGGCTCGGGCGTCTCGCGGCGCCAGCGGGCCTCGTAGAGCTTCGCGAGCCCCTCTTGCAACCACACCGGCGCGAGGTTGCCGGTGCGCAGCGTGAGCAGGTAGTGCACGTACTCGTGCACTGCCGTGTCGAGCCAGCCGTAGCCGTGCACCATGATGCGCGGCGTCACCATCACGACGCGGCGGTGCTTCGTGACGCCGACGGTGCCGGTCGTGCGGATGTTCGCGACCGTCAGCGGCGTGACCATCGCGAGCTTCGCGGGATCGTCGAGGAACTCGAAGCGCACGGCGTGGTCGGGCAGCACGCCGAGCTCGACGCCGAGCACCTCTCGCGCCTTCGCCATCGCGTCGAACAGGTACGGCGCGAGCAAGGCGTCCTTCGCATCGGCGAACACCGCTGTCACGTGGCCGTCGGTGCTCGTCAGTGTGATCGCGGCGCCGAGCGCCTTCTGGGCGCCGCGTGCGAGCGCGAGGTAGTGACGCGCCTCCTCGGCGAGCGCGTCGGTACCGTCGAGTGATCCTGCGGCGATCGCCTCGGCGAGGACCTGCTCGGCGTCCGCGTAGCGGCCCTCGTAGATCGCGATCATCCCGAGCTTCACCTGCTTCGCCGGCCCTTCGTCGGCGTCGGCGAGCTCGCGGTTCGCGGTCGCGACATCCCAGCGTCCGAGGGCGGCGTCCGCTGCGGCAATGGCGTCGTCGTCGGCGCGCACCGCAGCGTGGGGCGCGAGCGCCATCAGCCCGACGACCACCGCGGCGAAGAGCGATCTGGTGAAGTGACCGCGACTCGTCATCGGAGCAGCTCCTCGTAGTAGCGGCGGACGGGATCGACGAACCCCGGTGGTGCATCCTCACGCATCGCCTCGAGCAGCGCGTCGCGCAGGCTGCGATCGCGCTCGGTCTCGGTCGACGCATCGCCGGTCGCGCCCGCGGGTGGCGGTGGTGGTCCGCGGCGCAGGCTATCGATCGCGTCCTGCAGGCCTTGCCACGCCTGCGACTGGCCGCCGATCGCCTCGCGCGGCGTGCTCTGATCGAGCGCGCGCCCGCTGCGGCCCATGCCCGCATCGGCGCGGCGCATGCCTTGGCGTCCGGCAGGAGGCAGCAGCTCGCCGAGCTCGCCCTTCACGAGCTCGTTCGCGCGTCCGCGCAGACCTTGTTGGCGCTCGCCGAGCGCGTCGAATTCCTTGCGCTCCGCTTCGGGCAGCACCTCTTGCGTCGACGGCAAGTTGCCGTCTAGATCGTCCCGTAGCGACTGCGCGCGCGCCTGCGCCTTCTCGAGCGCCTTGCCTTCTTGCTCGCGCCGCTCCGCACCACCGAGCGCGCGCGCGATGCCGTCCTGCGCCGCATCGGCCGCGTCGGCGAGCTCTAGCGCCGACGGTGTCTCCGAGCTGCTCTCCGCGCCCAGCCGCTCGAGCGCCGCGGCGGCATCCTCGAGCCCGCGCCGCGCTTCGCGGCCGAGGCGAGCGTCGTTGATGTCGTCGAGCATCTCGCGCAGCGCCTCGCCTCGCTTGCGTGCGGACTCGGCCTGCTCCTTCGTCGCGACCTGCTCGTCGACCGCGTCGCGCCACTTTTTCTGCAGCTCGGCGGTGCGATTACGGAGCGTTCCTTCTTCGTCCTGGATGCGACTCAGCTCGCGCAAGAGCTCGATGCGCTTGCGCTCTTCCTCGGACAGCGGGTTCGCGGGGCCGCCGGCGCCGGCCTGCTGTTGCACGCGGTCACGCATCTGCGCGACGTCGTCGAGCTCTCCGCGCGCGCGCTCGAGTGCACGGTCGACTTCACCGCGATCGAGCATCGCTTGCAGCTCCTCGTCGGCCGCCATCTGCTCGAGGATCGCGAACGCGTCCGCGTTCATGTACTCCTGCTCGATCTCGTCGCGGAGCTGCGCACGGATCTCCGAGAGACGCCGCAGGTCCTCGCGCCGGCGCTGCTCGAGCTGCTCGATCTGACCACGGACGGACTCGTCGCCGGCCTGCAGCGCTTCGAGCAGCTCGATGAGCTTGCGCTGCGTCGTCTCGAGCCGCGCGACGAGCGTCTCGAGCCGCTCGAGCAGCATGCCGTCGACCATGTCGTCGAGACGGATGATCTCGTCCTCGAGCGCGTTGCGCATCTGATCGTCGATCGGCAAGATGCGACCGAGCGCGGTTCCTGCGGCCTCGGGATCGCTGAATTCGACGCCCGGAGGCAGCGTGCCGTGGGCCGTCGCCTCGCGACGATGGATCGCGAGCAGGCGACCGTGGATGCCGGCGAGGGTCTTCGCGTCGCGATCCTGCGCGAGCGCGTCGACCGACAGCGCATCGACCGTCGCAGCCATACCGATGAGCAACGCTTCGACCTGCGCGAGCAGGGACCGCGCACCCTCGACCCGCTCCGGCATTGCGACCGCTTCGTCGCGCAACGCGGTGCTCGTCATGCGAGCCGCGAGCGCATCCACGGCTGCGTCTCGCAGCTCACGCAGGCTCGCGATGTTCTGCGCGTGCTCGGCCTGCTCGTCCTCGACCTGCAGCTGCATCGTCGCCGACTTCGTGCGCTTGCCGGGTCCGTCGGCCAGCGGTGTGTGGCCGAGCCCGGGATCGTTGTCGACGACCTCGAGCCAGTAGAGCACCTCCGTGCGCGCATCGGCCGGGATCGCGGAGATGTCCCACGCGGTGTGCGATCGCCACGATCGCGTCGGTGCCGGTGGCGTCTGGCGCGAGAGTCGATGCGTGGTGCCATCGGCGAGCTGATACACGAGCTCGACGGTCGCGATGCCGAAATCGTCCTGTGCGTTCCAGTGGATCACGACGGTGTCGTCGTCGCGCACGCTCTGCTCCGCGGGTGACAGGGGCGGCACCTCGATCTCGGGCGCGCGATCGGGCTCGAGCTCGACGGGCAGCGCCGCCGAGACGTGCGCATCGCCGTCGCCGAGGACAATCGTCCAGCTCCCGGATCCGCGAACGACGAACTCGCCGTGCAGACGGCCGTCGTCGGCGACGGCGAGCAACGTGCGCTCGGATCCCGGCGCGCGGCTGAGCTCGTCCGGATCGTGGGCGACCACTACGGCACCGCTTTTCGCAGGCACGCGCGGGATCAGCTCGAGTCGCACACGCGTGCCGGCGGGGGCCCGCAGCGCACCGCTCGGGTTCGGGATCGATCGCGGCACGCGACCGGTGTGCTCCGGGTACTCGAGCTCGAGCGACAAGGCGGACCACACCGGCTCCGGCGGTGGCGGCTCGCGCCCGTCGATGCCGCCGTGCAGCAGCGCGAGGCCTTCGCGCCAGCTCTCGATCTGTGCGGCGGCGGCGAACCCGACGCCCGCAGCGATCGCCGCGAGCACGCGCTTTTTGATGCGCACGCGGCCGAGTGCGAATCGAGCCCGTACACCGCGGGTCTCGATCCGTGCCTCGACCTCGGCGATGTACGCGGTGCGGAGCTGACTCGAGCCCGTGCGGCCGCGACCTTCGAGCAGATCGAACGCACCGCCGATCTCGTGGCGGAGCGAGCGATCCGCCGGATCCGGCGGCACGGCCAGCGGCCCGTGCCGCCGAGCGATCGCGGCCGCGGCCTCGCGTCGCGATCGAAGCACCGGGGCGACGCGGCGCACGGCGGCCGCGCCCGCGATCGCGAGCGCGGCGAGGCTCGCCACCGGCCACCACTTTGCTGCGACGTCGCCGCGCAGCGACCACCCCGCCCCTGCGGCAGCGATGATGGCGAGCACCGCCGTCGCGACCCCAGCATCCCAGGCCGCCGCAGCTCCGCCTCGCCCCGCCGCGACCCAGCGCACGCGGTCGAGCAGTTTCCGCAACTGCGCGCCCTCGTTCATATTTGGTCTCTTTTCCGCGCGCGGGGGTGCACAGTCGGCCTCGGAGGAAGGTATAACCGGCCGGCGCTCACGCGTCATGGCCATCCTCCTCGCAGCGCTTCGCGGTGGGGTCCTGGGGCCTGAATGGGCGGCCTAGGCGGCCGTCGTAAGGACGGAACGTTCGTGGTCCCCACCGATGCCGACGACCACACGCTGGTCGAAGCCGCGAAGAGTGGGGACCGCCGCGCGTTCCAGCTCCTGTTCGAACGCTACGAGCGCAAGGTCTACGCGGTTGCCCACGGGTTCCTGCGCAATCCCGAGGACGCGCTCGATGTGGTGCAGGACGCCTTCATCAAGGTCTACCGCTACTTGCCCAACTTCGAGGGGCAGTCGAGCTTCTACACCTGGCTCTATCGGATCACGGCGAACCTCTGCATCGACCACCTGCGCCGCAACACGCGCAAGAAGGATGTGGAGTTCGACGACCGCATCCGCCATGACGGCGATGCGGAGAGCTCGCCGGTCGATGCGTTGCCCGCTTCGATTTTGGGCAGTCCAGGTGAGGCCGTAGAGAACAAGGAGATACTCGCCGCCGTCGAAGACAGCCTGAAGTACCTGAGTGACAAGCATCGCGCCGTCATCGTGATGCGAGAGCTTCAGGGTTTGTCCTATGCCGACATGGCGAAGGCCATGGGCTGTTCCAAAGGCACCATCATGAGTCGTCTCTTCCACGCCCGCCGCAACATGCAGAAATTGTTGCGGGAACGGCTCGAGCATCTCCCCGAACCGAGCGAAGACGACGGCGCCGAAGGGCTCCAGACCGAGGCCGCGTTGCCATGAACCACGACAGCGACATCCCCACCCAAGCGGCGGATCTCCAGGCCTTCTTCGACGGCGAGCTCGACGAAGCGTCCGCGGAGCGGATGGCCGAGACCATCGATCGCGACCCCGAGCTCCGCCAGCACCTCGATCAGATGGCGGTCATGCGCGACCTGGTCGGTCGCAGCATGGAGATGCGCGCCGCCGAGGTCCCGCGCGCACGCTTCGAGCAGATCTGGGACGAGATCGATCGGAGTATTTCGCAAGATGCGAGCCGCCCGACCGCCGCGCCCGCGTCGTTCTGGCAGCGCGTCTGGGCCGCGTTCCAGCCGTTCCGCATGCCGGCGCTCGCCGCTGCCGGCGCTGCAGCGGTCGCACTCGTTGCGCTCCAGATGGGCAGCCCCGAGCCCGTGAATGAACCCCCGACGGTCGCGTCTGTGCCGAAGACCGCGGAACCCACGCCGCGTGATGTCCAAGCCCCCGCGCCGACACCCGCTCCCAATCCCCCGGCAATCGCCGAGTCCTTCCCATCGCCGCCCGCGGCGGAGGCCGAGATTCACGGCATCGAGTTCGGCGGCAAGCAAGGACGCATCTCGCAAACTGGGGTCGTCACCGTCCTTTACGTCGAAGAAGACACCTCCGCGCAGAAGAGTGAACGCTCGCTATGACGCACCGTAAGAAGAACCGCTTGCTGACGACCGTGCTCGCCGCCGGCCTCGTGCCCGTGTCCGCGTTTGCGGGCGTCTTCTCGCTGGCGATGGCGGCCGACGCGGCCGTCACGAAGGCGAGCTGTCAGGTCAACGCCGTGCTGCTCAAGAAGGAAGGCGACGGGACCATTCCGCCCGAGCTCGAGTTCCTCAAGCCGACGCTGCAGACTGAGGAGTTCGAGAACTACAAGGGCTACGAGCTGATCGAGCGCAAGGCGCTGAAGCTCGCGCTCGACACGAAGTCGGAGGCGACGTTCACGATCGGTCATCGCGTCGGTCTGACGCTGCTCGGTGGTGACGAGGCGCGACTCAAGCTGCATGCGGATCTCTCGAGCCGCGATGGCACGAAGTCGCTGTTGTCGACCGACTACAGTATCAACAACAACGGCTTGCTGATGATCGGCGCCGGCGCGTACAGCGACGAGAAGCGATCCGGCAAGCTGTTCTTCGCAATCCAGTGCGGCGGCGCTGGCTGAGCGAGAGCATGTCGACGCACCCGAGGCGGCGGCTCCGATGGAGTCGTCGCCTCTCGCATTTGTGCGTGTAAAGGAATGGTCGTCGGGGCGCTCGCGCGTCGTTCGTCGAGCACCGACGAAGCGGGTACGCTAGGGCGCCCGCCGGCGGCTCGACGATGCGGCGTTCCCCAGCACCCAAGCCCCCATCCCGCGCCTGGATCTGGGTGTTGTCCGCGCTCGGTGTGTGGGCGCTGTTCACCGGCGTCGTGCTCGTGCTCGCGCCCGGCTGGGCACGCGACTACGCCCATCGCACGATCGTCGAGCGCCTCGAAGCGCGGCTGGAGATGCCGGTCGAGATCGATCTCGTCGATCTCACGATGGATCACATCTCGATTTCGGGGATCACGATCGGCGAGCGCGACGCGCCGATCGTGCGCGTCGAGGTTGCCCACGTGACGCTCGATTCTTCTGCGTGGTGGGACCGCAAGGCGCGGGTCATGGCCGTCGCCGTCGAGGGCGGTCGTGTGCAGGGCAGCCGCGCCGATCTCGTCGAACTCGCCCGCCGTGCCCGAGGCTCGCGGAACCCGGAGGCCAACGCCGCGCCGGTCGAGGGTGGTCGACTGCAGCTCGCGCTGGAGACGGTCCTGGTCCGCGACGTCTGGATCGTCGTGCACGAGACGGACGAGACCGAGCGCGTCCAACACCTCGAGGTGCGCGCGACCGCGGCGATCGATCCGGAGCGCTGGAGCGCCGACGTCGAGCTCGCCGACATCCGGGTGCAGCTTCGCGGCACGCCGCTCGTCACGGCAAACACGGTGCGCGCACACGTCGACACCGAACGCACCGAAGTCGGGCTCCGACCGGTGTTCCCGCTGCGTTTGCAGCTCGACGGCGTCGGTGCACCTGTGACGCCGCAGATCGCGGTGTCCGGTGTGGACGGTTGGGTCGAGGTCGCGGATGCGCAGCTCTCCGAGATCGCGGTCGAGCTGACGGGAGGCTTCTCGGATCACGCAAACCCGAGCGCCGCCGACGCGCGACTGTGGTCGGTGTCCGGTCGCGCGCGTCGCGATCTCTCCGCCGGATCACTGTGGGTCGACATGGCCGAGTTCGAGCTCGGCCGCGTGCCCGAGGTCCTCGCGAAGCTCCCGCTCGTCGAGTCCGAGCGCGCGACGGTCGGCGGCAGCCTCGGCGTCGTCTTCGGCGGCGGGGTCGCGCGCGTACAGGGCGAGATCACGCTCGACGGCCTCAACGTGGTGCATCCGGTGCTCGCGAAGGATCCCGTCCGCGATCTCGGCTTCGATCTCGACTTCTCCGCCGAGATCGATCCCGCCGCGCATCGCTTCGCGATCGATCATGCGGTGATCGAGCGCGAAGGCATCACGATGACGCTCGAGGCCGACATCCTCCATACACCGGAGCGCCGTCATCGCCGCTACCGCACGCACGTACGCATCCCGCTGGTGCCGTGTCAGGTGGTGCTCGACGCGATTCCGGTCGAGTTCGTGCCGAGCTTGCAAGGCTTCGTTCTCGACGGTGACTTCGATCTCGACGTGCGTTTCGATGCCGACTACTCGGATCTGGATCGCATGGTTCTCGGCGGTAGCGTCGGCATCGGGAACTGCGTCGCGAAGCAGGTACCGGAGCACGCGTCGACCGAGCGACTCGCTGGCGGCTTCACGCACCGCGTGACGATGCGCGACGGTCGACAGCGCTCGGTGCAGCTGTACTCGCGCTCGGGATCGTTCACGTCGCTCGGGCTCGTCTCGCCGCACATGGTGCAGGCCGTGCTCACGACCGAGGACGGCGGCTTCTGGCGCCATCGCGGCTTCCTGCCGTCGCAGTTCCGCACCGCGATGCAGCGTAACCTTGCCGCCGGCAAGGTCCGCCTCGGCGCCTCGACCATCACCATGCAGATGGTGAAGAACGTGCTGCTGTCGCACGAGCGCACGGTCTCGCGAAAATTTCAGGAGTTGTTCCTCACCTGGTGGGTCGAGACCGCGCTGACGAAGGAACGGATCATGGAGATCTATCTGAACGTCATCGAGTTCGGGCCGGGGATCTACGGTGTGACCCGCGCGGCGCGGCACTACTTCGGCAAGCATCCGCTCGATCTGACGCCACCGGAGGCTGCCTACCTCGCGCTGATGCTCCCGAGCCCGGTGCGCCGGCACGTCCACTACTGTCGCGGCGCGCCGAGCCCGTCGATGGAGATCAAGCTCGCGCGCATCCTCTCGATCATGCACGATCGCAAGCGCCTCTCCGACGAGGACTTTGCGATGTGGCAGGGCGTGCCGCTGGTGTTCGACGGCAATGATCGCGGCAGCGAAGGCGCCTGCCTCGCGGAGATCGACGCGCTCTTGTCGGCGCAGGGCGGACAGCGAGCACTCTCCGGCTTGCTCGGCGGCGCACAGGCGATCGACGACGATCCGCTCGACGAGCCGGAGCCGACAGAATCTCCCGAGCCGCAGATGAAGTGGTCGCCGAGTGACGACGATCCCGCGTCGACGGATGCCCCCGGTCGTCCGGCGATGGACGACGCGGACGGCGAGACGTGGTGATGCTCGCGCTCGCGCTCGGGTTGCTCGGTCCTCCCGGGACGAGCGAGGTCCCGCCGCGCGCACGCATCGGCAAGGGCGAGGTCTTGATCGATGCGAGCGCGCCGTTGCGACCCCGATCGAAGCGACGCGTCCACGGACACGCACGGCTCGGCGTCGGCTTCGGGTTCATCGCGGACGATCCGGCCGCCGCGATCGAGCCGGGTGTCGCGCTCGATCTTCGTGCCATCGCGCCCGTCCGCCTCGCCTTTGCAGTGCCGTTGCGCCTGCGCCTGGTCGATCGCTCGCCCGACGATCTCGGCAGGTTTCGCCTGCGCGACTGGGACGAGGTCGGCGACTACTTTGCGGTGCTCCGTCAGATCGAGTACCGAGACGATCACGCCATCGGCACGGAAGGCCACGCGCACGTCGAGGTGATCGTCGGCGTGCAGCGCGACGTGAC
>Ga0163144_10015311_pt1 | contig 15832 bp, 15 predicted proteins | sample OliLak19BULKMAT1_FD_123175 | JGI IMG/M metagenome (GOLD analysis project Ga0163144, IMG submission 123175) | Freshwater microbial mat bacterial communities from Lake Vanda, McMurdo Dry Valleys, Antarctica - Oligotrophic Lake LV.19.BULKMAT1 | ecosystem: Environmental > Aquatic > Freshwater >...
ATGGTCAGTCGCAGCTCGACCTCCGTCTTCAGGTCGGTGTAGTACTCGAGCTGCTTTCTGGCCTGCGCGCCGTCGGGGTGGTCACCGATCACGCGGCAGGCGTGCGTGAGAAACCTCACCTTGAGCTCTGGAGCGATGGTCTGTAGCGCCGTGGCGACCTCGGTTGCGAAGAGCCCGATGTGCCTGGCCCGCAATGCCTGTGGCAGATTCTCGATGGACGCGATGACTCTGTCTACCTGGTCATCATCAGGTTGATCCTGCCGAGTGAGGAAGCCGAGATCGCTCGCGCCGAGCGCGGAAGAAAGCCAGTGGAAGTAGACCAAACCGGAGGGTTGCGACTTTCCGGTGCGAAGTTCATCAAGGTAACGATCAGCGGCCTCGGCATAGGCCGAGAATGACCGCTCACGCATGGCTGAATATGTTGCGAGATCGACCTTCTGGCCGTAGAGAAACTCGGCCACGTCGAACTGGAGATCGGCGTTCAACAGCGCGGCCCGCCATGAGCGCTCATCGCCCGCGTGTGCGCGATTCGCGAGCATTATGGCAAGGTCATAGCCACGAAGGACTTCTGCGGCGATCTGCTTGTCGTTGCGTTTGGTGTTCATCTGCTGCTGAACCTGTGTGTTACGCCAGATGGTTCCGAGGCGTCTTCGCATCGAATCGGCGAGGCCGGTCGCAACAGCAGAAGGGAGGGATTCGAGAGGGCCGAAGACCGCGCGAACATCATCTTCGGCAAAGACCTCGGCATCGCTGTGGCTTGAACTGAAGGCGGTGATGAGCGGGGCTTGTTCAGCAGAGGCCAGACCAAAGGACTTGAATGCGCTGAGCAACTGGCCGAGTTGTTCGAGATTTCGCTTCTGCTTAGCGCGAGTGAGCGGGATTCCGCCCTCGTTGCCACCGCCATAAGGGTTGTATCCAGCGTACATGCCGCGGGCGAGGCCGCGGCGGAAACCCCCACCTCCGTACTCGTCTTCGGCACCACCGCCCGCGTGAACGTAGTTAGGCCACGCAACGATGACGCTGCCGGCAATTTTCTGTGCCCGAGCGCGATCGACCGAGACCAGAGGTCGCACCATCTCAATGACGGCTTGGATGTCGCCTGATCCGCCAAGAACACCTGCGGTCATAAGTTCGAGCCGTGCGGCAAGCCCGGCATCACCAGCGCGAAGCCATGCGGCGGTAGGCAGGCACTCGGAGAGGCGCTCGGAGGGCACGATCTGCACGTGCTCGTTGTCGCGCTGCGGCATCTGCTGCATCTGCTTGGTGAACTCGAGTTCATCGACAATCGCCATCGACATCATGTCGAGTGCGGAACGATATTGAGGAAGTTTCGTGCCAGCGTTCTCGACGATTGCCGTGCCGATGCGCTTGACGCGCTTGAGCAGTTTGATGCGATCCTCGGCGGGTCGCATCTGCGCTTTGGCCATTCGTGCCTGCTGATTGACCCGCTGAACCAAGGCCCAGCAGAGGTCGGGGCTTGATTGCACAACACTGCGCAGCCACGCCTCGCCCTGCTCGGGGGGCATTTCGTCGAGGAATGAGATGGCTCTGCGGAGCGCGGCAGCACGTTCGGATGCGGGCGCGTTCGCGATGGCGAGAACTTCGAGGCAGAGATCCCACGACTGCTTGACCATCTCGGACTTCGCGCTCGCATCGGTCTTGCGTATCGAGAGGGCCTGAAAGTACATCGCGTGAAGGTTTAGAAGTTTGGCGTTCTTATCCTTTCTGGCCCGATCAAGCGGATCAAGAAAGGGTTGCGCTTCGACGGGCAGACCTGCGGACATGAGGAGGCTTGCCGCGCGTTGGCGACCGACCGGCTCGGGACCACCGAAGTGCCGTGTGCCATTGGTGATGACCGATCCGACGTGGCCCGCATCGGCACCGCGATGAACGGCCGCTTTGAGGAGTTGCCCGAGCGCGGCCACCTGCGAATCGGAGAGCTCGGCGGGGCTGGCATCGGCGATGGCGATGATCTCGTCGGGGACAATTGCCGAATCGCCAGCGAGTTGAAGGAGAACACCCTGATAGATGGCTGCGGCATCTTCTCCGGCACTGTTCTTTAGGAACTCATGGACTGCGGCCCAGTCGCCTCCGACAACCTGGAGGCGGAACCTGTCGGCGCGTCGTTGCTCTCCTTTGGTTAGACGCTTTGCAGTGGCAGGATTTCCAGCATCCGATGGATCTTCTGCGGTGATCGGTTGGGGGGGCTCGCGCCCGGTAACGCTTGCCGGCAGATCAATCTCGTTATTTGTGCCCACTAGTAGTTTGTTGGCGGATTCATCGAACTGGTTGCGTGCGAAGGGCGCAGCGCCTTGCTCGCCAGACATTCCTGCTGGGTCTTCAATCTCGGCGGGCTGACCGTCATCGTGGGTATCTGGTGGATTGATGAGTGCCTCGCGGTCATCGGCGGCAAGCTTGGCCCGCGCACGAAGCACCGCATCGGGATCGCGTCTGAAATCGAGCGTGGCGATGTATCGTCCGAGCTGCGTCTTTGGACGCAACCCAGGCTCAATGGGGTTTGTCCGACCATCCTGCGCGGGCTCACCCTCGTCAGCATCATTCTCGAAATCAGCATCAGGATCGGCCATCGCCCGCGGCGGATTGAAACCAAACCTCATGCCCGGCGGCGATCGTCGGGGCTGGGCACTGGTCATCGTGCAGATGAGCAGGACACACAGAATTCCGAGCACAATCGTCGCAATACGCATCTCAAACTCTCCCACATGGCGTTTGCTGCATGAGCGTTCCGCACGTTCCGACTGCTCGCTGAATCAACGGGTCATCATGAACCTTTGCCGTTGCTGATGGCATCGGCCGCGGAGTTTGTGTTGATGTCCTTCCGAGCGTCGGTGGGTTTCTTTCCCTTCGACTTGCCTTCGCACTTGCTCATCCGCTGATCCCGCTTCTTCTGGCAGCAGTTGGAAGAGCACTTGCACTTCTTTGGAAGGGGCAACGCCTTCAGTTCGCTAAGGTCCATCTGTTCGAGGCGAATCACCGCTTCAAGATTCTGGGTTGCATCGCGGCCAGACTTCGGGTCGCTCGGCGTTTCGGCGAGCAACCGATACTGCTGCCGCGCCTTGTCCGATTCGGCTCGCCACTCGTCATCGGCCGCGCCTTCAAGACGCATCATCCATGCTGTGTAGTAGGATGACTCGGCCGACAACGCACGAACTTCGGCGATCGTTTCTGCGCGCGGGCTGGCGAGTGCAAGCTCGCGTTCAAGCACATGGTCGAGAAGTGTTGAGGCCTCGATCAACTCGCCCCGTTCCAACTGCGCGCGGGCCTCGGCGATTTCGAGTTGAGTTCGACCCGCAACATCATCGGGCGGCAGCAACTCGCGGGCGGCGCGATAGTGGTCAATGGCCGCGGGGTAGTCTTCGGCCATAGTTGCGGCGCGGGCGCTGGAGAGGTGATCGGCGGCAAGATCACGTGCGAGCAGGCTCTGGCCGGGGCCATGGTGCAGGGCAAGAGCAAGAATGGGGAGCAATGCCCAGAGGCTGACGAGCAATCGACGCTTCATGCAGAAACTCCTGTGCTGGTACGGATGTGGCCACCGGGTGTGCGGACCTGGGCACGCGCGACACGATTGAAACTCCGAAGGCCAAACGCCGCCAACATGAGCGGGACCATCGCCATCACGATCGAACCCACACCGATCGACGAGAGCGCGATGGTCTTGAGCGGAGGTGAACGGTCATCCTTCAACTCGTGCATCGTAAGCTCTTTGAGTGCTGCGGTGGGGATGTGTGAAACGTTCGCGTCGTAGTATGTGCCGCGAACCTGCGCCGCGAGCCGCTTCAGCGACGCCGCATCCTGGCGCGACATGGTCTCGCCGACGGTCGATGCCCGCTGCGGGTTGCCGACACCGATAATGATGGCATCAGCGATCGATGGTGGGATCACCACCCGGCCGGTTTCGGGAAGTGTGTCACCATCACTGACAAGCACCAGTGTTGTCGAACCGGCACGCCAGGGCGCGGCGATCTTTGCGGCAACGGAGAGGCCTTCAAACATATTGGTCTTGCCTTGCTTGAATGCCTGCGAGAGAGGAAGCCCGTAGAGAATGTTGTTGACGATGCTGATGTCGAAGGTATCGATAACCACCGGGCGGGCGGAGGTGTAGAAGGCGATGACGGTGACCCGCGTTTGCGTCATATCAAGCCGTTCGATCAACGATTGAACAACCTCGGCTGCGCGGTTCTGCCGCGTGAGACGCCCGTCAGGCCCAGCATCGTTGATGTACATGCTCGGGGAAACATCAAGCGCGAGGACGAGGTGACGGTCGGGCGGCTTGGCCTTGTTGACATCGACCGATGCCCCGTCGAGGGACAGCAGGGTCAGAAGTCCCCAGCACAAGAGGCCCGTGGCGATGCACCGGATGGGCGCGACGACAGTGACCCAGAGACGGGGGCGGCCTGCAGGGCCAAAGCTGAGTCGAGCGATGCGTCGGGTCTTTCGCGCGTGCAGCCACTCACCCATTGCGACTATCAGCAGCAAGGCCATACTGAGCAGGATGATGTTGGACTGTGACATGATGAGCAGGGTTACCAGGGTGTGTATCGAAGCCCGAGCGATGCGAGGGATTGCAGCACGAGTCCCGAAAGACCGAGTGCGCAGAATGGCCAGAGAAAGTCTATGGACTTCCGCTGTGAGGGCTTGGTCTTGAACTTGTGCATCTTGTCGATGTGGTCGAAGACCGCGGTGAGCGACCCCAGGTTGTTTGCACCGAAGACCTCGCCGCCCGTGGGTGAGACCACGGTCGTGAGTTCTGGGTGCGGTGCTTGATCCGAGATGTTCACGGCGTAGATCACGATGCCATCGGAAGCGAGTTCGTTGCCGATCTGCATGGCCGCGCCCCCGCTGAGATCGCCGGAAAATCCGTCGGTGAGCAGAATGATGAGGCGATCGCCCTCGGGTTGCTGCGTGAGCACATCACGACAGAAGCGGAGCGCATGACCGATGCGTGTACCACCGAGCGCGGGGGGAAGCGTTTCGGGATCGAGGAAGGGTGTGGCGTTGCGGATGGCGGAGGTGTCTCGCGTGAGCGGGCACCAACGAACAACCTCGACACCGAAAATCGTAAGCCCCATCGCATCGCCTTCACGCTTACGCGTGAAATGGTCGATCGCGGCCATCGCGGTTTTGTAGCGGCTCGCGCCATCCGGAGATGTTGCCATGATGCTCGACATGCTCCCCGATACATCAAGGCAGAGCTCGATGTTTGTGAGTTCGCGCTCTTGCGCGGGCGGAGCGATCTTTCGGGGGCCGGCCATAAGCAGGATGAAGACGAGGAGGAGAACTGACGGAAGAAGGCTCGCGGTGCGCAGAAACCCCGGGAGAAACTTTGCAGGCTTGGTGATCGCGTAGTCGAGCGGAAGACGAACCGTCGATCCCCTGCGACGAAACTCCCAAAAGCCCAATGCCAATGGAACAGCTACGAGGAGCAGGAGCCACGGGTTGGAGAACGTCATGTGCCCCTCCCGCGCACCGGCGGTGACTCGGGCGTTGCCAGCATGATTGGCTTCTCTCGCGTGAAGGGTTCCAGAAGCGCGGCAAGGTCAACCGCTTCATCATCCCCTTCCCGAGGTCGGTGCAACCATGACTCAACACTGCGCACGACCGCGCCCGCTTCAGCGTGACTCTTCAGGGCGACGAGGGCTTCGAGCGTTGTACGATGACCAAGCCCGATGCGCTCGCGCCAATGCGCGATCATCAAACGTTCGATGTGCGCCAGGTCTTGCGTGGTCGCCGTTCCGGCGAGGGCTGCCGAGACCAGCGGACGCAGTTGGTCGGCGAGCGTTGGAGCTTGCTCAGGAACAGGCGCTTCGCGTAGAATCGTGCGTCGCATTATCCGACGGCGCGCCCACGACAATACGGGCACTGCCCACGCGACCGCGAGCACCAGAATCACCAGCCGATATCCCCCGAGTCTCGGAAGGACAGTGCCCCCAGACTCGATGAGTTCGCCCGTGTGCGTTGCGGACAGCACCGATCCCACCTCAACAATCGCGGCGGGTGCATCGTGCAGATCGTGCCCATCCTCGCGTTGCATCACTTCACGCAGGTCAAACCGCCCCGGCTTCACACCGATGAACCTGAGGTCATACAACGTTGCCCCACCATCGGTGGTCGATGAGACGATCCGCACGACCAACGGTGACTTGGGCGTGAAAGTCTTGGCACGCAGGGCCTTGCCGGTGTATCGATACACCAGCCGGCCTTCGATCCCCACAGTGGCGGTGGCAACGACCACGCCCGCTCGACCCTCGTCGGTCTGTGCAGAGAGCAGGCTCGGGAGCACCACCAGCAGCACGACCCAGCCGAACATGAACCATCGGGTCATCGCGGCACCCTCGCCCCGCCGCGTGCGGTCAGAAAACGGCGCAGGATCGGCATGAACGGTTGGTCGGTGCGGATCGTCACGTGATCGATCCCACTTTCAGCAAGCCCCCGCGATGAACCGTCCCCTTCACGCATGTTCGATTCGAGAAAGGTTGATCGCCCGCTTGCAAAGAACTGGCGGCCGGTCTCGGCCTCGCTTGCACGCATGAAACCAGCGCGCAGGCGGCCGAGTTCTGCCGGGTCGATGGGTTGAATCACCAGTGCATCGTGCCGCTGGCCAAAGGACTTGATCGCCTCGACCGCGCTGCCCGCGTGAAGATCACTGATGACCACCAGCAGACTTGTCCGATCGGCGAGCCGTTCGATCTGCTGAATCCGCTCGACCAGACGTGTCGCCTCGTTGTTCACCATCGTGCGGAGTTGGTCGATCGACCGCCAGATTTGAGATCGTTCAAGTGTGGGTGTGAGCGAGCCGGGACGATCACCACCGCTGATGAGCGCAACGGGGTTGCGTCGTCGATAGGCGACCACGCTCAGCATCGCGCCGATCCAGACCGCCAGCGCGTGCTTCGAGGTTGGCAGGCTTGATGCGCCCATCGAGGCGGAGGTATCGACCACGATGTAGACCGGAAGTCGCTTGGGTGCCTCGTACTCCTTCACGTGGTAGCGCCCGGTTCGCCCGGTGACTTTCCAGTCGATCGACCGGATCGAATCGCCGATCGCATACGGTCGTGACTGTGCGTAGTCCACACCCGCGCCCACAAACCGCGAAAGATCCGACCCGTACGTCAGATCATCCGCAAGTCGGCGGACAATCAGATCAAACCGCCGTGCGGCGAGTTCAAAGGGCGAAACGAGGATGTCGGTGGTGGGCATCACGGTGGGTTGCACTCAGACGGTCGCCAGCAGTTCCTCGAGCACGACCGCAGCCGTGCGGCCGCGCGCGAGGGCTTCGTACGTCGGCCTCATGCGGTGGAGCATGACATCGGGTGCGAGGGCAAACAGGTCATCAGGAACCGCGTAGGTTCGTCCGTGGATGAACGCCCGTGCCCGCGCCGCCTGCACAAGCGCGATGCCCGCGCGCGGGCTGCACCCCAGCTCAAGATCAACACACGAGCGTGTGCGGTCCACCAGTTCGATGCAGTGCTGAATGAAGACTTCACTCACATGCACCTTCTGCACCTGCTCCATCGCCTCGGTCAGCTGCGGCAGTCGCACCACGGGCTCGCCCTCGATTGCATCAAAGGATGTCTTCGGCACCGCCCCACCACCTCCACCACTCGCACTCGCGTTGGTGGTGGACTCGCGTGTCAGCCCGAGTGTCAGGCTCCGCCGCACGATCTCGGCCTCTTGGGTCTTGGTGGGGTAGCTGAGCCGATGGCAGAGCATGAAGCGGTCGAGCTGCGCCTCAGGAAGCTCAAAGGTGCCCGACTGCTCGATCGGGTTCTGCGTGGCAATGACCAGAAAGGGAATCGGAAGGCGGATCGACTGTGAGCCGATGGTCACACGCCGCTCCTGCATCGCCTCAAGCAGGGCAGATTGCACCTTGGGTGTGGCGCGGTTGATCTCATCGGCCAGCAAGAGGTTGGTAAAGATCGGCCCTTTGTGCAGCGAAAACCTTCCGCCCGCGTTTCCACCAGCATTTGGGGCGGAACCATCCAGCACCTCCGACCCCAGAATGTCGGCGGGGAGCAGATCGATGGTGAACTGCACTCGCCCGAACCCCAGATCGATCGCCTTGGCAACGGCGTTGACGAGCAGCGTCTTGGCAAGCCCCGGCACACCCTGCAAGAGCAGGTGCCCGCCGGTCAGAAGAGCGATGAGGATCGTCTCGACCACCTGGTCCTGTCCGACGACCGTTCTGGCCACGCGCTCGCGCACGAGCGCGGCCAGCCCGCCCCCCGTGTCCGCATCTGCCGCGTTCGGGTTTAGACGGCCCTTCTCTTCTCCCACGAGCATGACAGACTCCTGTTCGCCAACCACACAACACCGGGCCATCACCGCAACCACCACCACAAGTCTACCGACTTGCACAACCATTGGTTCGCGCGAACACCTGATGTTGAAACTGTTGCTTATCGTCGGGCGACCTCAGGCCGCGCGGCCGCGTTTCCGCCGCGAAGTGAGCCCGAACGCGACCAGCAGCATTGCCGCCCCCCCCGGCGCGGGAGCGGCGGTGATGTTGTCCACCCCGAACTCACCGACCAGTGTGCCACCTGTGAGGATCGGCGAGTTGGCGTGCATGATGCGGAGGTCCTGCAAACCACCCCCCCCGCCCGCCCCACCCCCGAGCAACCCGGCCAAGCCGCCGTTGGGGTTGCCGATCCGCATGAGGCTCTCGATTGAGAGGCTGAAGATCGCATGGTGCCACTCACCATCGGGTGGAAGCACAAAGGCCGCATCGTTGGTGGTGCAATAGCCGGGGCTTCCCTGTGCTGAGACCTGCTTGATCGCGATGCGCATGATCAGGGGCTGGGTGGTGCCATTGCGCAGGTCCATCTCGATGGTCGTGACCCCGGCGGTCACGTAGTCGCCCAGCCAATCGCCCGCAGAGTGGTGCGTCACGAGCTTCCCGCCCGGGCCAGCACCATCAGAAACCACACGCAGGTACGGATCGCCCGCACCATTCACAGCCGCCGGCCCACCGTCGGCGACAATCCCGGTCATCGGGCCGCCCGCCCAAAGAATCCCGTTCGGCGCGGTGAAGGTGTCGCGCTGGCCGAAGACGATCGCGCCCGCCGGTTGCGCCCCACCCGCAAAGACACCCGCGCTCGCCACCGCGCACCGGGCAACCCGGGTTGGCCATGCACAGCGCAGCATACGACCGAACGGGAAGCGCAAAGCGAAAGCACGCTGAGAGGTGTTGGTCATGGAGAGATGGGCCGCGCGGTGTGAGAGAACTTGAGAGAGTCCGGCGACCAGCGAATTAGACCACACTCACGTAAGGTTGGCCACCAATCACGCGCATCGCGGCCAATTCTCGATCAAACCCGCTGGCCACTCGGCGCGTGGTGGGCGGAGCCGGCATGTTGGCCGTTCCCGACCCGCGCAGGCTGGCCGTGGTGGGCCGCGGCGAACCCGACCTGCAGGTCGGTGATGAGGTCCTGTTCGTGCTCGATCCCCACGCTGAGTCGGATAAGTGTGTCGGAGATGCCGAGGGTTGCCCGCATCTCGGGGGGCACGCTGGCGTGAGTCATGATGGCCGGGTGCTCGATGAGAGACTCGACCCCGCCGAGCGATTCGGCCAGCGTGAAGAGGTGGACGTTCTCAAGGAACCGCCGCGCCTCGCCGATGCCGCCCTTGATGAAGAACGTGATCATCCCGCCAAACCCGTTCTGCTGCCGCCGGGCCAGCGCGTGCTGCGGGTGCGAGGGCAGGCCGGGATAGATCACCCGCTCGACACCCTCGTGCTGCTCAAGCCACCGCGCTATCGTCATCGCGCTCTGGTTGTGCCGGGCCATGCGCAGGGCAAGCGTTTTGATGCCGCGCAGCACGAGGTAGGCATCAAACGGACCCATCACGGCCCCGACAGCGTTCTGATGAAAGCGAATCTTCTGCACCAGATCAATCTTGCCGCAGACCAGCGCGCCCCCGACCACGTCGCTGTGCCCGCCGAGATACTTCGTCGCCGAGTGGTGAACGATGTCAAACCCGTGTTCAAGCGGGCGCTGGTTGATCGGTGTCGCAAAAGTGTTGTCGCAGACGAGCAAGGTGTTCGGACTCTTCGCCCTGGCCACCTTCGCGATCGCGCTGAGGTCGCAGAGCTTGAGCGTGGGGTTGGTCGGGGTCTCGACCCAGACCAGCGCGGTCCGGGCCGTCATCGCCTCTTCGAGCTTCTTCACATCGGTAAGGTCCACAAACTTGACCTTGAGGCCCTGCGAGCGCGCCTTGACCTTCTGAAACTGCCGGTTGGTTCCGCCGTACACATCGTCCATGCAGATGACCTCATCACCCGCGGTGAGCAGCTCACACACGCAATCCATGGCCGCGAGCCCCGAGGCGAAGGCGAACCCGCCATACGTGACATCCTCCTGCTCGGTGAGTGGCGACCCTTCAAGCCGGGCCACCATGCGCTCCATCGCGTAGCGCGTCGGGTTGTGCGAGCGGCTGTACTCAAACCCGGTGTGCTCGCCGGGTGACCGCTGCGCGTAGGTCGAACTGGTGAAGATGGGCGGCATGACCGCGCCCGTGACCGGCTCGGGCCGCTGCCCGGCGTGAATGACCTGCGTATCCGGGTGGTAAGGATGGCTGCTCGTGCTCATGCCCAAGGGTAGGTTGGGTGGCGCAGGCTCAGGCGGAGTGGTGAGTTGGCGGGGCGGGGGGGAAACAGAAGCGGCCGCATCCCGACTTTTCGGACGATGCAGCCGCTTCTTTACTGCTGTTGCTCTCCACCGATGCCCACTGCTGATACCCGATGCCGGCTCAACCGCTGCACAGCATGAACAAGTTTGAAGTGCAGCGAGGGAACGTTGCGTGCAGAGTGTTGACAGGCCCGACGGTTATGCCGCCCAGCCTGACTTGCTCACCCATTTCACTTAGCGACGACGACGGAGCGCGACAAGACCACCAAGGCCGAGCAGCGCGGCCATTCCGGGCGCGGGAATGACGAGCTGGCCGCGGATCTCGCCGCCACCGTTTGTCGAAGTGTGAACATTCATGTAAAAGCGGCCCGCGAGCAGCGCGGCCTCATCGGCCTCAAGAATGTTGACAACGCCCGTAAACCCGCCGCTGGCGGCATTGCCTACCCAGCCAGCAAGTGAGTCGAGGCCGTACTTCACCGAAGCATTTTGCACGAATGAGTCGGGCGCAGCGCTGGTGGTTGGGCCGTGCAGGTGGCCAACGGTCGCGTTGCCGGTAAGGTTAGTGAATCCGTTGGCGGTACCCCAGCCGGTGTTCATGGTGAGGATGTTGGTGACATCGTCGTAGAAGATGCCCGCGCCGATTTCTCCGCCGCTGCCGACCGCGCCGCTTACCGCGGTGTTCTCATTCCCGGCAAGCAGGCCCGCGCCGGAGCGTCCCTGAAGATCGAACTGAATGATCGAAGCGCTGGCGGTTGCAGAAGCACCGACCGTCAACGCGACCATACCGACCGAAAGCACCAGCGTACGGGTTGAACGTAATTTCATAGAAAATCCTTTCATAATCTCTCCCCCCGCACCCTTCTTGAAGATCATCCTACCACGTGAATGATGCCTGACAATCACCCACTCGAAACGACGTGTTTGCACGATTGGCCTTGCATAGCACACGCTACGTAAGTTGTTTATTCGCAGTCATTTGCAGATGCTCTGCCATCTGTGAAGCTTTGGTAATGATGCGATTGAAACGCAGAAGGACCAGAACCAAACGCGGCGAAGCATGAGCAGGATGGCGCACCACTTCACTTGCACACACCCCCCTTCCCTCCCCCTCCCTGTCCCCCCCCTCTTCCATCGCTCCCACTCACGCCCCCACATACCGCGCATACACCGATCTCGCCCGTGCAAGGTCCGTCGTTCCCTTCACGATCGCTCGGCCATCGGCGAAGAGCGTGAGCGCGTGGTCATCGACCCGGCCGCGGACCATGAAGCGTGTGGCGACAAAGTCGTTGTGACCGGCTCGGTTCATCTTCTTCGCGAACTCAGCGAGGTTGATGCTGGTCGGGGATGATGCCAGAATCTGCACCGAATCACTCCCACAAAGTGCGGCCGTCTCAACGGCCGGCGCATTGAGAAACTCGAATCGTCGGTGTGTGCAGCAGATGCAGTTCGTGCGATCAAAAGCCGTGAGGTCAATCGTGCTTCGGTGGTTGTTCCAGATATCGAACTGTCCAAGCGAGGCCCGCAGCAGATCAAACCTACCGAGCAGCACCTTCAACGCCTCCGCCGCCTGGATCGAGGCGACCACGCCCGCCATTGGTCCCAGCACACCTGCCGTGTCGCACGTCGGCGAACTTCCCGGTGGAGGTGGCTCAGGAAACAAGCACCGCAGACACGGGGTCGTGGTACCGACATCCGCACCGAGCTGTCGCTCGCGCGATGGAACGATCGTCATCGTCATGCCTGTCGTGCCCACCACACCACCATACACCAGTGGCCACCCATGCTTCACGCAGACATCGTTGAGCAGGTACCGTGTCTGAAAGTTGTCGGTACCATCGACCACAACATCCGCGCCATCACAGATCCGTGCGACATTGCGTGCGTTGATATCCGCAATGACCGGGGTGATGGCAATCTGTGTGTTGATGCGCCCAAGTCTTGCCGCCGCGGCCTCGGCCTTGGGGAGTGCATCGCGCGCATCCTGCTCCTCAAAGAGCACCTGTCGCTGGAGATTCGTGAACTCCACCAGATCGCGATCCACGATCGTCAATCGCCCAACACCCGCGCGGGCCAACGCATCGGCCACCACCGTGCCGAGCGCGCCGCACCCGACAAGCACCGCGTGCGTACCGAGCAACCGCCGCTGCGATTCAACACCAAACCCGGGAAGGATCATCTGCCGCTGATAGCGGGCAAACTCAGAGGTGTGGGCGTGCTGAGCTTCAGATGCTGGAGTTGTGGCAGACATGCTTTGAGGGTATGTACGATGTGGGCATGATCCCGCTCGACCTGCCCACACCGTGGTCGCCGCCCGTGCCCCTGCCCTCAATGTTTGAGACCGAGCGGCTCACGCTGCGCTTCTGGCAACCCGAAGATGCCGCGGGTATGTTCGATGCGGTCGAGGTCGATCGCCCCTCGTTCCTTCCATGGCTGCTCTGGCCACGCGTTGACAACCGGACCGTCGATGAGTGTCGCGCCGCGATCGAGCGGCAGCGCACCAAGCGAGAGCGCACCGAACCAGTTGCCGACGATTTCACCATCGGCATCTTCGATCGCAGTACCGGTGCGGTTGTTGGTGGCACCGGCCTGCACCGCGTCATTCACAGGGCGCACGAGGCCGAGATCGGCTATTGGATTCGCCCCGACCGCCGCCGCAATGGCCTGTGCGCCGAGGCCACCGCAGGCCTGATTTCGTGGGGTTTTACAGCACAGTCTGATGGCGGCTGGGGCCTGCATCGCCTCCACATCCGCTGCGCTGGCAGCAACCAATCGTCGCAACGCGTCCCGCGCAAACTCAACCTCCGCGAAGAAGCTCGCCTGGTCAAGGAACGCTGGACCGAAGGCTACGGGTGGGATGACACGCTGGTGTGGGGTGTGGTCCGGGACGAGTGGCCGACCCGCTGACAGACTTGCCAACCGCTGAAAGCCCGGTCGAAGTCAGCGCGAAGGAAGAGATCAGAGGTCATCGGCTCAAGAATGGCTTATCTTGATCCGTTGCGTTCATCGGCTCCCGCCTCGCGAGTCACGCTGAGTTCGATGTCTTGCCGCCCAAGCCCGAAGCAAAAACGAAAGCGGCCCCTGCGTTCTCCGTACGAAGATCGCGGGGGCCGTTTGTTGATGCGGGGATGATTGATGGTGAGCCGTGAGATCTGACGACACAGGTTTGGAAACCTGTGCTACCAACCAACAGACTCAGCGTGCGTAGTGCGCGAACGCCTTGTTCGCTTCGGCCATGCGGTGCGTCTGGTCGCGGGTCGTCATCGCCTTGCCCTCGCCCTTGGCCGCGGCGTAGAGCTCATCGGCCAATCTCGCGGCCATCGGGCGGCCCTTTTCGCCACGGGCTGAAGTGATGATCCAGCGGAAGCTCAGCGACTGCTGACGGTTGCGGTTGACCGGAATCGGCACCTGGTAGTTGGCACCACCGACGCGCTTGGAGCGCACTTCGACGAAGGGCTTGACGTTCTCGACAGCCCGCTGAAAGACCTCGATGGCAAACTTGGGGGCCTCGGGGGCGGTCTCTTTGCCGAGCTTGGTCTGGATGATGTCGAGCGCATCGTAAACGACGCGCTGGGCGGTCGCCTTCTTGCCATCGCTCATCACGCAGTTGACAAACTTGGCCAGAACCTTGTCGCCGTAGCGAGGGTCGGGGCGAAGCTGGGCTTCGGATGCGGTAATTCTGCCGGCCATTGCGAAAACTCCTTGAGGGCTCATCGACGATCGGGAAGGACCGTCACTTGTTCACCGGCTGATCTTGGTGAAGACCCAACCGATTACTTGCCATTGTAAAACTGGACACGAATCATTGGACACAGGGCAATCCGGCAATCGGCATCAGTAAAGAGGGCCGTGTACCTGTGGCCCCTTGCCTAATACATGTTGGCCTGATACATGTTGGCCTGATACATGTTGGCCTGATACATGTTGGCCTGATACATGTTGCCCTGATACATGTTGCCCGACAGCTTCTTACTTCTTCGCCTTCTTGGCACCGTAGAGCGAACGGCTCTGACGACGCTTCTCGACACCAAGGCAGTCGAGGGTGCCGCGAATGATGTGGTAACGCACACCGGGGAGATCGCGTACACGTCCGCCGCGGACGAGGACGATGGAGTGCTCCTGAAGGTTGTGGCCTTCACCACCGATGTAGGCGGTCACTTCTTTGCCGTTGCTGAGCCGAACACGGGCCACCTTGCGGAGAGCCGAGTTGGGCTTCTTGGGTGTGACGGTCTTGACGATCAGACAGACGCCGCGCTTCTGCGGGCATTTGTCCATATCGCGGACGCGCGACTTGGTGACGACCTGGCGGCGGGGGTTGCGTACGAGCTGGTTGATCGTGGGCATGGGGTATCTTGGTATGAGGCAGATTCTGGTTGGAAGGGAAGTTTAGACGGATGCCGGGCGAAGGCAAGGGGCGACTTACGGGTTTGGGTGGGAGGAGTTTGGGAGGGATTCCGCCCCCCCTCCACCCCCTCCACCCCCTTCCCCCCCTTCCCCACCCCCACCCCCACCACTCCTCGAATCCACCATCCGCACCATCGTCCCACATTCCGGACATTGAACGCGGCTCCCGGGCTTGGCTGTTGGCCAATCCGGCTGGCCGGTGAGGTTGTAGCGGCACCTCGGGCAACATCCTTCGATCGGCGTATCGCGCTCGGCCTTGCTGCGTTTATACAAAAACCCGCCGATCAGCACCAGCGGCCCCAACAGCCCCGCCCCGATCAACACACCCGTAAAGACCCGCACCCCCTGCTGCGAAATCATGCCGCTGTTCTGCGCAACCACCAGCAGGGCCAGCAGGAAGAGCCAGCCTATGACCATGGCCTCGATCATCAGCGACTTCAGAATGCCGGTGGATCGGTTGCTCATTCCTGTGAGGGTAGGTTACTTGATCAACATCATTCGGTGAGCTTGGGCATCGTGAAGTCGGGCCACAGCATTGTGCCGAGGTTCTTGATCGTTCCGCCGATTTTGCCGGAAAAGTCCTGGACCCACCCTGCGGCCTCAAGCAGGCCCACTGTGGAGAGGCTATACCACTTGCGGTCGGGCTTCTCTTTGGTGGCCTGCTTGATCACGCTCTCAAGGTTCTCAGCGATCTGCGGCGCTTCATCTTTCTTGTCCTCGGGCAGCCGCTTGATCAATTCCTCAATATCGCCGCGCAGCGCGTTGAGAAGATCCTTCTTCAGTCCCGG
>Ga0163144_10015312_pt1 | contig 15830 bp, 13 predicted proteins | sample OliLak19BULKMAT1_FD_123175 | JGI IMG/M metagenome (GOLD analysis project Ga0163144, IMG submission 123175) | Freshwater microbial mat bacterial communities from Lake Vanda, McMurdo Dry Valleys, Antarctica - Oligotrophic Lake LV.19.BULKMAT1 | ecosystem: Environmental > Aquatic > Freshwater >...
AACCTCAAATTCCGTCTCATGTTCACCCCCTATGACTACTGGTCCGATGGCGGTGAAACGGCTTTCTTCTCACTCCACAAATTATTAGAAGGAAAAAATCTTGAGCGTGCTCAAAAAGCAGGATTTCTTCGATCCAATGCAGCCTTGTCTGTAGTGTTCATTTCAGATGAAAATGAAATATGTGCCGATTACCCTCAAGGAGTCACACCCGTTAAAGATTGGGACAAGTATCAAGGCAAATCTTTAGAAGCCATCGCAAAAGAAGAGAACTGCCAAGTAACAAATTCGGCGGGAGAAAATCAAAAACTCAGCGCCTCCTACATGCTGCAACGTCTCCGCGAATTCAAAGGAGCACAACCCGTTACAGTGGGAACAATAGCCCACACGTCCACAGACCTGACTGGTCTTTCAGCTCGCGGCGAAGATGAATATGGCTATGGCTATATGGACATCGTCAACGAGAGCAACGGCGTTGCCATCGATATCAAAGAAAAAGACTATTCCGCAGGTCTCGAAAAACTCGGTCAAGAAGCTGCTCTCAGCATGACGCTCTACAGAAGATTCGTTCTCACCCACAACCCAGCTGATTCAACTACGGTCGCAGCAAAAGTGGACGGAGTTTCTAGTAGCAATCCTGTATATGACAGCACTGACGGAACAGTCTTCATAAACAACTCAGGAACTGCCTCTTCCGAAGTAGTCATCAACTACTGCCTCTCCGACGATGGAGTCGATATTCCCAATGATGGTGGAGATCCAGACGACGGCGGAAAAGATCCTGACGATGGCGGTGGCGATCCTGACGACGGCGGAGATCCAGACGATGGTGACCCCGGAGACGATGGCGACGGTGACCTACCCGGCGGATGCACAGCGGTAGATTGCCCAGACATCGGAATCTAAGCTAGCTGAGAGTCAGTTAGTTAGACAGAGGCTTGGGCGAAGACTTGTTCGGAATCGAATGAGACTCAGACCAAGCCTCTTTCACTTTTAAAACGAGTGATTGAGCGATTGAAGTTTTAGAAAGTTCTTCACCCAAAAACTCAACTCTTCCCTCATCGTCCAAAATCCAAGCATCAGATTGAGGCTTAGACGGACCCGAAGAATCTGACACTCGATTTACAAGTGTCCACTCAGCACTCTTTTCATTCTTCTTTGCCAAAGCGCGCGAAAGAATGTCTTGATCATCTTCGCCCACTTCAGCAGAAAAACTCACCAACCATTGCTGATCTGTTTTTGTGCGAGAAAATTCTTTTGCAAAATCCTTAACAGGGAGAAATTTCCATTTGTTTGAGAAATCAGCATCTCTACGATCAAGCTTTTCTTTTTGTTCTTCAAATTCAAAGTCAAGAATCGCGGCCGCTGAAAAGAAAAGATCGCACTGGGCCGCGAGTTCATTCATTTTTTTCTCATAGTCTTCTGAAGTTTTATAACGGTGTATCAAAGAAGCGGGAAGCATATCCCGAATCGAATCCACAACCTCGGAGTCAACAGGCCCCAACAAAACCGTGGGAAGAATCCCTTGGCCTATGAAAGCTCGAATCAATTCCATTCCCATCAATCCCGAGGACTCATTTTGCATATAGCGAACGGGATCAATCTGAGTGCGCATCGGTCCCATCGAAAGCAAAACTTTGGGAAGACTTTCATCTCCTTCGACAGCAGAAGCCGCAGCCTCTTCTTTAAAAAGAGACAAAACCTCTTCGTGCGCAATCAAATGCCCTATGCCTTCATCACCGCAGGCCACTCGCCCCGCAATAGGCCCTAGGAAATGAACGTCCCTATCCTTCAAAGTAGAAACACTCTCCTGAGTCGAAGGGTGCGCCCACATCGTCGGGTTCATAGCAGGCATGAGATAAACATCACCATCAAAGGCCAGTAGCTGGGCTAACAGAAAGTCACCTGCGAGCCCCGCCCGATACTGAGCCAAAAAATGAGCCGTCGCTCCATAAACTAAAACAGCATCCGCCCACTTCGCCACAGCGATGTGCTCGGTGCCTGAATGGCTCACATCAAAAATATCGTTCGAAAGAATCGAATCGCCCAAAAAAGTTTCAAGAACCTTTCGGCTCACAAACTCTTCAGCAGAACGAGTCAGGACCACTTGCAAATCATGTCCTTGAGCTTTCAAAGCTCGCAAGAAATCAACACTGCGATATGCCGCTATGCTTCCACAAACTCCAACAAAAATTTTCATAGATTGCGCTCCCAAAGACTCAATCCCACTCGATCAATAACAGCACCACCCAAACACGAGTCTCCAGAATAGAATACAACGCTTTGGCCTGGAGTCACAGCCCTCTGCTCCTCCGCAAAACGCACATGAACCTCATTTTCCGTCACTTTCACAGAACAAGGCTGATCTTTTTGACGGTAACGGACCTTCGCCGTACATTCCAATTCGCCGTTGGCATTGAGAGGCGAAGCCGAACTCACCCAAGTGAGTTCTCGCGCCCAAAGTTCTTTAGCAAACAAAGCTGGATGTTCAAGACCCCGCTCCACAAAGACCACGTTATTCACGGGATCTTTAGCAACAACAAACCAAGGCTCCCCCGCCCCTCCAAGTCCCAAACCTTTTCGTTGTCCAAGAGTGTAAAAGGCCGAGCCTATGTGCTCGCCCACCACTTCACCTTGCAAGGTTTTAAAGGGCCCTAGTTTGGCGGGCAAATACTGAGACAAAAATTCTCGGAAATCGCGCTCACCGATAAAACAAATTCCCGTGCTGTCCTTTTTATCCTGAGTCGAAAGATCATATCGCTTGGCGATCTCACGAACCTCACTCTTTTGAAGATCTCCAACGGGATACATCACCTTTTCAAGAATGGACGATTTAAGAGCGTGCAAAAAATAGCTCTGATCTTTTCCGTTATCGAGACCACGCCCTAAAGCCACTTCTTGATTCTCGTTTCGCAAAACACGCGCATAATGACCCGTAGCCAAAAAGTCGGCCCCCAAATCAAAAGCATGTTTCATGAACACGTCGAACTTAATCTCACGGTTGCAGAGAATGTCGGGGTTAGGAGTGTAACCCGCTTCATATTGTTTCAAAAAATCCGCAAACACACGGTCACGATATTCTTTGATAAATTCTACAGAGAAATAAGGAACCTCGATACGGTCACAAACCTTAGCCACATCCTCATAATCTTGCGCGGCTGTGCAATGTTCGGGATCGTTCGAGTCGTCCCAGTTTTTCATAAACAGGCCAACCACATCGTAGCCTTGCTCTTTTAAAAGCGCTGCCGTAACAGAGGAATCAACCCCACCCGACATTCCTACAACAACACGCGTTTCAGAAGGCTTCTTGCTCGTCTTCATGTAAACGCTCCGAAAAGAATCCCCAATCCCACACAGGAGACTGTCACAAGCAACGGCACCAAAAGAGAAACAACAAAGATGTCTTTGTAGGACTCTCGATGAGTCAATCCACACACAGTAAGAATGGTGATCACCGCTCCATTATGAGGCAGCGAATCCAAGCCGCCCGAGGAGAGCACTGCCACTCGGTGCAACACTTCTGGAGAAATGCCCGCTGCGTTGCCCATTTCCAAAAACTGTTTTCCAAGAGCCCCCAAGGCAATACTCAAACCGCCGGAAGCACTTCCAGTAATTCCAGAAAGAACATTCACAGAAATCACTTCCGCAATAAGAGGGTTCGCCGGAGCAATCGAAAAAATTCCATCGCGAATCAACGCAAAACCAGAAAGAGCCGCAATGGTGGTTCCGTAGCCCACTTCTGAAGCGGTATTAAAAGTAGGAAGCAATGATCCCATCGCCCCGTCGTTAAGAGCCGCTGAAAGGCGCTTGATACCACCTGAGGCAATCAATGCCACGACAAGCGAAAGAACTCCCAAGAGCAATGCCATAAGCATGGACCAAGTGCCCAACAATTTTGCCAAAGGCACTCCGCCAAACTGTTGAGAGGCCAGATACTCCGTGTTCCAAGTGGGAATCCAATATTCAGAAAAAACAAAATTTGAAACAATAACCAAGAGAATCGGCAAGAGCGCCAAGAACATAGGAATTTTATTCCCAGTATCAGGCTTCTCAATATAATCCTGTGCATGACCATAACCTTCGCCTTGCGCCAAGGCCGTAGCCAGTCGCCTTTGAAGCCAAAAGCTTCCAAGCAAAAACATCAAGAGCCCCGCAATGCTTCCCAACACAGGAGCCGCAAAAGCCGTTGTTCCAAAATAACTCATAGGAATAAGGTTATGAATTTGCGCGTTCCCCGGCAGAGCCGTCATTGAAAAAGTGAACGCCCCTAAAATAATACATCCGGGAATCAATCGTTTAGGAATCGAAGCGCTCCAAAAGAGAGCCGAAGCCAAAGGATAAATCGTGAACACAACAACGAAGGCCGAGACTCCACCATAAGTGAGCAAACCACTGCTCAACACAATGGCAATCAAAGCACGCTCACGACCCAAGAGTCTTAAAAATCCTTGAGACACGGCCTTGGCATAGCCCGAATCCTCCATCAATTTTCCAAAGATAGAACCCAAAAGAAATATAGGAAAATACTTAACGGCAAAGCTTCCGAGGCTTACCATGAAGACCTGCGTGTAAGTAGCCATCAAGGGCAAGTCACCACTAAGAGTGACCGCAAAAGCCGCCAACAATGGGGCGAGAACAAGCACGCTCAGACCCCGATAGGCCCCAAGCATGAGAAGAACTAAACTTAAAAATATTGCGAATACACTCATAAGACAGTCTCAGCCCCCTTAGAGGCCAAGGACAGTCCTATCAAAGATTCTGGGGCAATGAGAAGAAGTTTCTCATCAGGCGGAAATGAGAACCCAAAAAAACTTTAAAACGAGCCAATTGCTGCTTTGCTTTGCTGAGCCCTGAGGTTCCAAGCTTAGCTTCGCCAACCGCCACGATCTCGCAAGTTTTCATGTCGCCGACCATGATGTCCAATTCACCGATAGTTCTTTGTCCAGGTCCTTCGTGATACATCACGCCACCTGTCATGAAGTAATCACGACGAGAAAATCGTTTTTCCAAGTCCACCAAAGAGAGAAGCTCAAGAACTTCTCCTTCAGATCCGAACTCAAAGCCCATAGGTCCTTTAAATTCTTTGATGATTTCAACTTCACGAGTGAGTTTGCGTGGCCATTGCTGAGGCTCACGACCATTTTTAAAAGCTTCCCAAAGCCATGTCGCATTGTCGCGAGAGAGAGGATATTCGTAGTCAAAGCCACGATCGGTGTAACCGTCGATTCCGTAAATGAACCATTCTTTTACGTTGGAGAAGCTTTCAAGGCTGAAGTCGCGGCAATAAGTGGGCACATAGGCGTCCACTCGTAGATTTTCAAAATACTGGTCTGAGTGTGCATTGAATGATCCAAGGAGCGCTAGGCTCACCCCGAATCCCTTAAGAAGTTTCAGAAAACCGTTAGCATTCGTAGTCATAATTACGCAGCTCCTTCCGCCTGTCTGGACTTAACCATTGGGCTTATAGAACTGCGATCATACTTTAGCAATACTTAAGAGTCATTTTAGTTTCTCAAATACTTAGTCTCTTTGAGAAGGAGCTCTCAGACGAAGCCCTTTTCTCATCAAAATAGGGTTTCCAAGCTGGCGAGCCGCTCGAATATAAACCTTTGAGATTTCGAACTTTTCTTGCTCGCTGTATTCATTTTCAGAGACGCGTGCGTTCAATTCAAGAATAATTCCCGTAATGAGAGTTTCAAACTTGGTCTGAACACTCTCATCGGAATCACCCACGAGAGCATTGATTTGAGCTTCGCTGAGCAAGTCACGAATCGCGGGAATAGGATCTTCAAGACCTTTCAATGTCCAAAGCAAATCCAATCCGAGATTGCCCAATTCGAGAATAGCCTCCAACGAATCTTCTCGTAGAGCGAGTCGATTTTCGGGAAGAATCGTTAACTCTTCAGCACTCAACAAAGGAGCTTGGAGAGCAAATTGTCCGAACTGCAACTGAATCAGCTTAGGATTGATAAGAGCTGGAGCGCCCTCGGACTGCGCGCCCCATAGTTTAGGTGCGCGAATGAGAGCCATTTTGGTTACGATCGCGCGCATCGAGCTCAAATAGCCTTCAGTGCCCGTCGCATTTGTCGGACGGAGACTTTGTCCAGCCGCCAACAAGCGACCAATAGTTACAGAATCGAGGATCTCAGAATAGATTCCCGCAACTTCTTGTTCAGGATAAGTCCAAACGTCGACCTGAGGATATTCTTGAATCAAGAAACCTCCGCGCTCCAAACGAGGAGAACGGTGGAAGCCCTTTTCAGTGAGGATCTGCGCGGTCAATCGTTGAGACAATGCAAAACGACAAAGCTCATCTTTGGTGCGCTCCGCTCCCGTGAGATCACTTTCAGCGTAGAGCAGCTTCAAAGTAGCCTTAAGATCGTTCAGACGAGCCGAAGGAGATGTCGCCACCTGAAGAGGCAACTCATAAGTCAAAACCTGAAGAGCCGCTTTTTCAGAAGCATTCATTTCCGCAAACGACTTCACCGTAGAGCTCACCTGAAAGTAGGCCGCCAAAAGGTTCGACTTTGATAGATCCATAGGAGTTGCAGAGAAAGCTCCAGGGAGAGCTTCTTCAACCGCGCTTTGAACAGCACTGTTTCTCAGTTTAGCGAGAGTTTTTTCTGCACGAACAGATTTTAAAATTTTAAGAATCTTAACTTCGCCCCAGGACACTTCGCCTTTAGCGTATTTCTCTTCAGCCAACTTAATGAACTGCTCCAAGGTAGGAGGATCCAAAGGTTTGCCTGTGGGATTAGATTCGCCACTCAGCACATAAAGCACTTGAGGGTTTTTAGAAAGGTTATGGTAACCCTTAATCGTTTCTGGACTTCTTCGATAAGCAGGAGTGACAACGATAGACTCAAAAATCCTAAAAGGAGCGCGACGATTTCTCGCCTGATCCGCTCGCAAAAGATTCACGTATTCACAGGCCTGAGAATCCACCACAGAAGAACCAAAGAACTCTCCTTCGTCAGGAATTTCCATCTCTCCATCTTCAAAAGTTTCTAGAGCACCGGGAGGATGAAAAGGAACAACGTCTTTTTGTGCTTCACGTATTTCGGGGAAACACGCAGTGCACAACAATGTCAGACTCAATAAATTCAGCGACAACTTTTTCATACGTCAGCTCCTCAAAAATAAACGATAAAATCAAAGCGGGTGTAAGAGCTTCGAGTGGTGTTGCGACCCGCCAATAAATCAGTGTAGGAAATTTTAGCCTCGAGAGGCATAAAGAATTTTTTCTTAGCGAACATAGGAATTGTCGTAAACTTCAAACCCACTTCGTAGCGATGAGACACTTTGTCGGATTTTTCTGCAAGCTCCGACACTTGATAACCCGCAGGTCCCTTAAAAGAATCTAAGAATTTGTAGTAGTGCATATAAGCCGCGTTCACTTCAAAAGACCAGAACTTGAAGACACTTCCCACTTCAGTCTCAATGTAGTCACCCATATTGCGACTCACTTCTTGGAAGGTATTGGCATCATTTAAATTTGGGAGTCCTGTTTGGCCATTGCGAAGCAAAGGAATCGTCTCCTTGTCTTGCAGCTGCATGGTGTATCGGCTTCCAACACCCACAGATAAAAATTTCCAAGGTGCGTATTCATTGGCCAACTCAAATGCGAGGTCATACTGACCATCGCCTGTGTTTTGGTCGAGAATGTTTTTGAAGTCTTTTTTATGTGAACCTGTGGGCAAACGAACTCCTCCAGTAAAGGCGGAGGTGATGTTGTTAGCCTTATAAACTTGGTATTTGCCACCTACTTCGATGTCGCCCAAACCCGAGTATTTGAAATCGGATGGGATGTAGTAGCCATTGCTTGTGAAAATAGCATCTTCAAATGTGTGAACATTGGGAGCGTTGGAGTTGAAAGTATTCACGCCATTTTCAAGAGGCCCCACTCCATTCACATGCTGAGCCACTGCCTGAGCCTCGTTGTAGGTCTTTGCGTTGAAACTTGCCGAGTTGTTGACCATGGAATAGGGAACAATGATTCCAAGAGAGAATTTGGCTGTGAGACCATATTCAGCAGCAAATACGGTTTGCTTGGCATTGATTTCAGCCTCAGGCATCAAATCGACAGCGAAGAGAGAGTCGCCCAATCCGCTTTCGAAGGCATTCAATCCGTTATAGAGAGCAGCAAGGTCAGGATTTGAAGCGGCTAAGTCTTTTGCTGTAAGGCGTTTTTCCAAAGCTGAAACGAGGCTTTGAGCTTCTCCATCAGAGTTAAGAGACTGAGTAACAGGATCAACAACGACGCCTACGACACGAAGACGCCAAATACCTTTAGGAAGAAGAGATGCTGATTTTTGAGCCCAGGCAGAAGTCGAAACTCCGCAGCTAACCCCAATGACCAACGACAAAAAGCCAAAAGAACGATAAACACACAACATGAACCACGCCTCCAGAGACCCTGCGATGGTAACGCAAAGCGTCTAAAAGGTCAAAGAAAACATGATGTATTCACTTCAAACAACTGAAATTAAAAACGAAAACTCGAAAGACGCTGTAGTCTTTTTACATGGATTCGGCGCCAATCGGCACGATCTTGCCCCTTTGGCTGAGGTGATGAGACCCAGTAACCTCAAAGGCCAGCGCCCAAACTTCCTCTTTCCTGAAGGGCCCAGCGCCCCCAAGGAGATCGCGGCCTTTGGTGGCAAAGCCTGGTTCAACCTCGATATGAGCCTTCTTCAGAAAAGGTCACTCGAACCCAATGGTGAACTCTATGACGAAGCCCATGTCGAAAAGCTTTATCGTGCGGGTGACACTCATGTGGCTCGCTTTATCGATGAAGCCTCCAAGTCCTATGATCGCATTTATCTAGGAGGCTTCTCTCAAGGAGCCATGATGGCCCTCGACTGGGCATGGAGACACTACAAACCTTGTGTGAAGGCACTCGTGCTTTACTCACCGGCATGGCCCTACCTCAAAGATCCTGAGAAGTGCCTCATCCCGCCTTCGTTTCCTGTATTCATCAGCCATGGCAAACAAGACGCCGTCCTCCCCATCAGACACAACGAAAAACTCCGCGAAAAACTCAAGGCTCAAGGGGCCTATGTGCAGGAATCACTTTTCTTAGGGGGTCACGAAATTCCCCCCAATGTGCTTCACGAATCCGAGAACTTTCTTGATGGACTGATGAAATCATGAAAAGTTCTCCTCCTCAGAAGGAGACCCGACAATGACTGCAAGCAACACCGCACCCGCTGCTGCTGGAATGACCACAGGAACTCTCTTCTATGGAAGCTTTCTTGTTTTCCTTGGCCTCGCCTCCTATTTCCTCACAGGCCGCCAAAGCATCACCGCGCTTATCCCAACGTTCTTTGGACTTGTTGTGTTGCCCATGGGTCTTCTGTCGGTCGTTAAACCTGCTCAGAAAAGACACTTTCTTCATGTCGCAGCCGCATTGAGCCTTTTGGGCATTGCCGGAACCTTTAAGGGGCTCACTGGATTCTTTAAAATGATGGCAGGCGCGGAAGTGCTTCGCCCCGAAGCAACCCTTGCCCAAGCGGCAATGTGCCTCGTATCTATTGTGTATTTAGTGCTCTGTATTCGCTCCTTTGTTCAGGCGCGAATCCTCAGAAAGGCCTAAGAGCACGTTTGAGAATTTAGCCAACTCATTGGCTTGCCCTAAACCTTAGTTTTCTGTTTAAAATAGAGCTGGGGATGGGATGACTTCTTACTACGGGAAAAAACCTATTTGGGTCTTAGGACTTTCTTTCACTGCGCTTGCGTTGCTCGCCGCTATTGTCCTTTGGGCAATTGTCCAAAAGCAACTCAAATTCCCGTTCCACGTGACCCAACGCTATTTGGCCACTGAAATTTCTGCCTTCCTGAATCAAACCCATGGCCTGCCTCCCGAAATCATGGTGCCCGTCTACATGAACGATGAGGAACGCCAAATTGCTAAGGTGCATTCCACGATTCGTGAAGATTATTCCCAGATTGTGCGCAAATACTTCCAACGTTACAAACCCGACTACGGCGCCATGGCCGTTATGAATCCCGATACTGGAGCTATTCTCGCTCTTGAAACTTTTTCTAAGGAAGAAGAGCCTGGACTCGGTCACCTTGGACTCAGAGCTGCCTTCCCGGCGGCTTCAATATTTAAAATCGTTACGGCTTCTGCAGCTATCGACCAAGGAAAAGCCTATGCGGAAACAGTAATTTCTTTCAACGGGCGCAATCACACCCTCTACCGAAAAAACGTAAAAGATCAGAACGTCACTCGCTACACCCAACACGTCACTCTGAGAGAAGCTTTTGGTCGCTCCATCAACACGGTTTTTGGCAAGCTAGGACTCTTTCACGTCGGGCAAAAAGATCTTCAGCGCTATGCCGAGGCTTTTTATTTCAACCGAGAAATACCTTCCGACATGCTCATCGAGAAATCACGTTTTATTATTGATCCCACAGACACTTGGCAGCTTGTCGAGAGTTCTGCTGGATTCACAAATCGCACCACCCTCAGCCCCATTCATGGAGCTATGATCGCCTCTTCCATTCTAAACGAAGGCCACCTCAACGCGCCCTACATAATCGACACGCTCGTTGGTGATAAAGGCGAGTTTCTCTACGAGCACGAGGCACAAAAACTTGAAAACATCATGGTGGGATACTCGGCCCGTCAGATGCAACTTCTTATGGAAGAAACCATCACTCACGGCACATCTCGCAAACCGTTCCGCGGCTTGGCTAATATTGAATCCGATCTCCAACTTGGAGGCAAAACGGGGTCACTCGATGGGAAAACCATCAAAGGCCGTACGGACTGGTTTGTAGGTTACGCCTCTCATAACGATCTCAGACTCGCCGTGGGCATTGTAACTGTTCACAAAAAGTATTGGACGGTCAAATCATCAATGCTAGCCCGCCTCTTTTTTGAAGATGTTTTCGATCGATCCGTTCTCGTTAAATCGAGCAAAAATGGACACAAATCGCGAAGCATTTCACTCAACAAACGTTGATCTGACCTCGACCAGACGTTCATCTGGAACAGAAGCTAACTCTGTGCTTTAAACTGAAACATGAGCATGAGACGAACACGTTGGCCTTGGGCTTTGTTGTTTATCGGCGTCGTCGTGGTCATTGCCGTTCTGGCAACGAGCTGGAACTGGGTGCTTGTAGCCAATTCCAGGTCGATGCTGGATGTGGCTCGAGACAAATGGGCCAACAGCAATCAACGAGGAGATTCTCCTTGGCTGGGCATCGTTCTTGGATCGCTAGGCTTTGGCATTCTCATTTTTGTTTTCAGCATTTTCTTTGCCAAAGTTTTGCGTGAGATGCGTCTCAACCAAATGCAAAAAGATTTTCTCGCCAACATCACTCACGAACTCAAAACTCCACTCGCAAGCCTCGAACTCAGTTCCAATCTTTTGAAGACTCCACAAAATCTCGACGAGAGTGAAAAAAAAGAACTCTGGGAAACTCACGACATCGAACTCCTTCGCCTGCGCGACGAAATCGAGCAATTGCTCATCAGCTCCCGCTGGGAGCAATTTCAAGAGAAGCCTCAGCTCCAGTCCGTCTCCATCGAAGAGTGGCTTCAAAAAAGCATGAAGAGATGGAACCGCAAACTTCCCAAAGGGTCCAGAATTAAAAGGCTGGGCCAATCTCTTGATAAACCCATAGAGGCTGACCCAGCCCTTCTCAACCTCATTGCAAACAACATCATCGACAATGCCATCAAGTTTTCAGGATCCCTCGCACCTCAAATCGAAATCGAATCAATAAACCACGGCGACGATCACTGGAGCCTTCACTTTCGAGATCATGGGATTGGATTTGAAAGCGACGACTCTGAACTTATTTTCAAAAGATTCAAACGCCTCAAACACCTTCAAAGAAAATCGATTCCGGGGACAGGACTCGGGCTCCATCTCGCCTCCTCAGCTGCCAAAGCCATGGACATGAAACTCATTGCTTTTAGTGATGGTCCCACTCAAGGAGCCTGCTTCACACTCAAAGGACGTTTCTTATGAACACTCAAGCAGCTTTTAAAAATGTACTTCTTGTTGAAGACGAAGTACGCCTTGCCAGCACCCTCATGCTCGCTCTTAAGAAACTCAATCTCAACGCCACTCACGTAAGCACCCTCGAAGATGCAAAAGCTCGCGTATCTGACGAATCCCTCAGCCCAGTGGATTTGGTTCTCCTAGATAGGATGCTTCCCGACGGTGAAGGACTCGAACTTCTCCCGCTCCTCAAAGCTCTCGACACAGCAGACAACTCTTCAATGGTGCTGGTTCTTTCCGCCCAAGGTGAAACAAGTGACCGTATTCGAGGGCTCGAAGAGGGCGCTGATGATTATTTACCCAAACCTTTTAGTCTCGAAGAGCTGAAGGCACGCATTCAGGCGCTTGGAAGACGTGCTCAAAAGCTGAAATCTATCCACTCACCGCCCCAATCCAAAGACTCCCCCTCTGAAGAACTTTGGACATGTGATTTGAACAACCTAAAAGTACTCGGCCCAAAGGGCTGGATCTCGGTCACTCAACTCGAATATAAACTCTTAACCAATTTTTTCTCTCATCCCAACGAAGTCATCAGCCGCGATGATTTACTTAAGGACGTATGGGGTTTTCAATGGCTCCCCAAAACTCGCACTGTTGATTTCTTTATGAGCCGAGTGCGTAAGAATTTTGAAAAAGATCCCGAAAAGCCAACTCATTTCATAACGGTGCGCGGCGTCGGATATCGCTTCGACCCCTAAGATATTCCGACCTATCAATGTTTTTATGGGTGTAAAATCGACATGCGCTATTAGTAGCTTAAAATAGATCCATGTTTAGGACTTGTTTCCAATCTCAAAAAATCACCGCATCACTTGCTCGAAGCTTCACAACTCTAAGTCTCCTAGCAAGCTTTCATTCTCAAGAATCAAACGCTCAAAATACCCCTCATCCGGAAGGGTTTCGCGTTCCTGAAATTGTTATGCGGGCCGACTCAGGCTCTTCAATGAACTTGCCTCCACTCACTTATTTTGGACTCGAATCTCCCCTCTTCACAAACAAGGATGAAGTGATCCTTCGCTACTCTGTTTGGGGTGGCGAAGAACAAGATGGTCTTTTAAAATACGATTCCAAGAACAAAACACTCATCTCACACAAAAGTTCACCTAACAGCTTTCCTTCAAGCATCCGACTCGATGAAACCTCTGGACAAATATTTTTTGAATCGGTCAACTACGGCTATTTCTCGGAAGGCATTTATCAGATCGATAAAAACCTCCAGAACAGCGCGCGAGTGATCAACGATAAAAGTGTTCAATTCAGTTCAGATCTAGGTGTCCTCAACGAAGGACTCCACAAAGCCAATGGACTTGTCTCAAGAGCCAAGCAAGACAACGGAGCATTAAGCATCCGACTCATCCTGCTCGAATCCGGCAGCGCCTTCGTCGAAAAAACTTTGCTTGCAACCGCTCACAACAACCCTCAAAGCCCCTACTCCTACATCTTCCCACCAAGCACCTCAGCATCGGGCTACATCGGAGTGAAAGTGCGTCTTGGGAAAACGGGTGAGATTGCAGATTCTCAACCCGATCAAATTCTTGTATTCAAACTCGATCCTACAACTCACAATTTCAATCTCATAAAAAGCATCGGTGACATCGACGCCATTCGTGACTCCACGTTCCGAAGCTTCGACAACTCACCCCTCATCAATGATTCAGGAACACTTGTCTTTGCAGCACAACTAAAAAATGGAAATCGTGCGATCTATAAATGGTCCGAAAAAAAGGGTCTTCAACGAATCGTCGAAGAAGCCAAAGGCACCGATCTCGAAGAGATTCGCTACTTCGCGCCGAGCCTCAACAGTAAAGATGAAATTGTATTCAGAGCTAAAGGCCCCGACGGAGAAAGCATCTGGCACGCCTCTGCCCAACTCAAACTCACACGACTTCTCAAACGAGGGGATCGAGTTAAATCCGACATGGGCTGGGCTCATATCGGCCCATCAGCTCGCGATGAAATGAGTTTCTTCCTATCGCCTCAGATCAACGATCAAGGAAATGTGCTTATCGGAGCGCTCGTCGATCTCGAAGGCCCCAACGCACGCTCCATTGGACTTGGTTTTTACGTCATTCGACCCGAATAACTATTCGGTTTTCGATAAGTTTTTTGTGTTGGGGAGCGTAGCTCCTGTCGCGATGTAAGTGGCTCGCTTTTCGCGAATATTGTCTGGGCAATGAGGACAACAAACCAACGGCTGATAGGCATCTGTCTTTTGGTCTTCTACAGACACGGGGTTTCCACAGACCCAGCACAAAACACTTTTTGTAGCTTCCAATTTGGGATCCACACCGACTCGGTAATCGAACACAAAGCATTCACCGTTGTAATGATCGCCGCCCACTTTTTCAAAGTAACGAAGGATACCACCTTCGAGCTGATACACTTCTTTGAAACCTTGATTTTGAGCTACGAGTGAAGCACGCTCACAACGAATGCCTCCCGTACAAAACATCACCAGAGGTTTTTCTTTGGCAGCTTCGGGAAGTGTTTTGAGTTTCTCGGGAAAATCGGTGAAGTTTTTAATATTCAAATCGATGGCATTTTCAAAGGTGCCCATCCGGACTTCGTAATCATTGCGAGTGTCGAGAACTGTGAAGTCTCGTGCTTCGTCATACCACTTTTTGAGTTCTTCCGGTTCAATACTTGGCCCCTGTTCATCGAGAGGCTGGATTTCATCAAGACCTAGCTTGATGATTTCTTTTTTGAATTTGACCATATATTTGCGGAAAGGAATTTCAGTCGACCAACTCTTTTTAAAATCCATCCCCGCCAAACCAGAATCTAGCTCACCCAAGAATTGGTGCATGGATTGAATCACATCCGGAGCGCCTGCCAGCATCACGTTGATACCTTCAGGGCTCAACAAAATCGTGCCCCTCACACCGATAGACTCGCCTTTAGAAATAAGAGCTTCGATTTTGGCTTCAACGTTTTCTATTTTTACAAAGCGGTAGGCCGCAATATTGAGGATAAGTTTGGGGGGGGCTGAATTATGAGTGCAAGTCATAGTGCCAGATTCCTACCTCAATTTGCCGCAGTTTTCGATGCGGAAGCTTTCATAAGCTCCATCACCTTGTCGTAGGACAAATGAGGGTTCGCTCCCTGAACATCATCCGTTCCGCGCCCCTCGGGAAACCATGCGAAATCAGGATAATCGCGAGCCGATTCCCAACTGCCGCCTACGATTTCTTTTTTGTCATTGAGGTAGAGCTTGTAGGGATAATTCCTTGAAATTATTGCCTGATAATCGTCCTTCTTGACCATGTCTATGGTGGGAGTGTTGTGCCGAGCCACGTTGTAAACATCGTTGATCAAGTAAACAGTCACCTTGGCATCCACTTCAAACTTGGCACCCGCCGGCGCTTCTTTGGATGCAGCTGAAACTAGAGCTTCGTTTCCAAGAGTTCGTTTGTATCCCACGGCAAGATGGTTCCAAATTTCATCTCCGGGATCGATATCAACAACGAAGGGTCTTTCAGACTCACCAATAAAAGAGCGTAGAGCGATATCAAAAGCTCCAGCGTCCACTCGGCCTTTGGTCGTGGGAGTCTTAACTTGGTTAGGAACACCCATTTGGGCGTATTTCTCTACGTAGAAATAACTCGAAGTGATGAGTGCCTTGATGTCATTGGGTTCAAAATTGACTTCAATGCCATCCGCATTTTTCACCTTCACAGCTGAACTGGGTTCTTTGGTCAACATTCCCGCTGCACACCGTCCATTGCAAAAACCTTCCCACGATTGAGGAGCTGGCTTGCGACGAGTTCCACGTTGGGTCAATTCGGTCAACGTGATTGGGAACTCATAGTTGCCCAA
>Ga0163144_10015313_pt1 | contig 15830 bp, 13 predicted proteins | sample OliLak19BULKMAT1_FD_123175 | JGI IMG/M metagenome (GOLD analysis project Ga0163144, IMG submission 123175) | Freshwater microbial mat bacterial communities from Lake Vanda, McMurdo Dry Valleys, Antarctica - Oligotrophic Lake LV.19.BULKMAT1 | ecosystem: Environmental > Aquatic > Freshwater >...
GTCGAGTTCTGGTTAGGAATGTTCACCCTTGTGAACATCCACTGATACTTTTATAATTTTATAGTTACTATCGTTTGACCCAACATGACTTTGTCCTAATTAGATCTTGATATGAAGATGACCGTAACACTCGCACATCTCTCAATCTCATTGGAAACAATTGCATTAAATTTTCAGTGTGCAATGACAAGAGTTTTGAAAGTCACCATGATTCACAATGTGTTCTTTGGCAAGAAGATGTTCTGAAACTTCTTTCTTTAGCAGGACAGGAGCGCTGGATGCATCTCTCTGCGTACAAGAAGAAAGTAAGTTTCATTGAAACCCTTCACTATTGGAAGGTCTTGCGTAACTGTGATGGCAAAACTGATGCCGGGGGAAGGTGGACGAAGCGCTCCGAAGGGTCACAAAAATATTGCGGGGATGAAAGAAGACATCTCTAAGAAGAGATTCTACCATTTCATGAAACCTATTTCAAATCCTTGCCACGCAGAGCTTTTCTCCCGGATGTGGGCATTTGCTGTGGACAACGCCCGCGACAACATGTTCCAATCCCTCTCAACAGTTGGTTGGTTGATAAATCTCCTGCCGGTGCATAGCAGGGGGCTGTGGTTGGTACTGTTGCTTTGCCCTCCACCCTCTGCAAATAAACATCCATTTTGGATGTCAGAGCCTGACAACTGTTCAGTCAAGAGACAGTTGGGGTCAACCAACAATGAGGGTTTCAAGGGCTCCCACCAAGGAATGCTGCAACTCCGACTGGCCTCCACAGACCTCTCCGACCTCCAAAGAACCTCATCAGGAGGGGTAGCGACCCCCTCTTCATCGCCCTTCTCTTCAGTTGTGTTGTAGGATTTAATCATCAACATTGTTGTAGGAAGGAAGGGAACATCCATTTTGCCCCTGTCTTTGCCGTTCCAAGAGAGCTCGCACCATTGTTTCTTTGTCATGTTGGCCCTGAAGGCTCCTCCCTTCACCCAACCAAACCAGTCAATCGCAACTCCAAAGGAGGGGTCACAGACCTTGTGATCCAACAGAACCACTCGTCAGTGGAAGACTTGGCCATCACAAGGAAGAGGGAAGCCGCCCGGATGAGAGATTTGCCAAAACAAATGCACAGACATAGCATCATCCGAGGGCTTCATTTGGGAGGGGGAAGGGGGAGGGGATTGCGGGGTAGGGAAGGGAAGGGAGGGTTTCAAGGGCGACAGTCATTCAAGTTAATTGGCACTCATTGTCTTGTGCAGGAAAGAGAGGTACAAAACGGATGGATGACAGACCTTGTCAGTAGGAACTCCACACAAACCACGTTGGAACTCGCATCCACACAGCACCCACACTCGACTCGAAACTCCATCTTGTCTCAATCTGATGCTTTCAAACAGCTGTTAGCTCTCTTGTGTCGACACTTGACACACCACCATCTTCATTGACACATGCACACAGTTGCAACAGTCATTTCACAGCCATGACAGTTGGTCCCTTTAGATTCACGGTAGGTCACACCGTGATCGGGCTCTCAACAGTTGATGAGATCATTCAGCACACTGCTGACCTGGAAGGAACATGGACGCTCAGCAGACTGGAACAAACCATGCTCTTGGAGGTGAATGCGGTGGACATTTTCAGCGCTCTTTCTCTTCGCTGCAGCAAAGCCTCACAGAAACCAAGCAGCATGATGAAGCTGCTGCCCTTCGGAAAAGACCAGACCCCGCAACACTGTTTCTGGGTCATCCCTGAGAAACGCTACCTCAAGTGTTGCATCACTGGAGAGGGATCGAGCCGGTCGAACGACTTTGGCATCCCTCTCAAAGATGTGCTATCCAAAGCGTGCCACGAGCGTCATTTTGATTGCTTTGCAGCCTGTGTTCAACACACAGAGTTCATTGCAGACACAATTGCAAGGAATGGACTGCTGCGCTTTCCGAAGCGGGACAAGGTTGACAATCTGGGAAGATTTGAAAGTGCCCTCTGCTTGAGCTTCTTTGTTTGCTACAACACAGTGGTTTTCTTGCTTGCCGGGAAAGACATGAGACCCTGAGAGGCAGACAATGATCTTGATGCACTCCTGTCCATTCCCCTTTCTGGCAAAGTGTGTGCACTTGTCAAAGAATTGAAAGCTGCTGTGCTGAACTGCAACTGTTCCTTGCAATCAAATGAGGCATTTGCCAATGTTTCCCAAAAGTCGTTGATCTTGGATCTGATGCGAGCAACAAATGAACTGCTTGAGAAGTCTGAGTGGCTTGATCATTTCGTTCTCTGCCGTTTGCACCAAGATTGCAAAGAGAAAGTCCGAGTGGAGACAGCAGACAACACAAGTCGCATTGATCAGGTTTTGAGAAATGTTGTGTTTGACGCGAACCACAATGTGTTCTTGACTCATCGCAGACCCAAATGTCAGCAGTTCCTTGCACTGGCACCTCTGGAATCCAAACAAGAAAGTGTGGGTGCGAAAGATGTTTCAGCTGTGAGTCGAAAGTCGGATGAAAGAAAGGCTGCAACTGCTGCATTGCGTTGCTGCCGTGCATGGAAGCAAAGGTTGAGCAACAAAGACGCGCGAGGAGTTTCCGTGTGTGGAAGCAAATGTTGTCCAGCTTTGTGGGAAGGGCAAAACGGAGGATGGGCCGCATTCTGGCCGAGAAAGCTTCATTGGAATTGGCATCAAACCCCACAAAGGAGCAATGTTCAAGTTCCTGCCCACTGAATGCACTGCCTGATCACTGCGCTGACAAGCCGTTCTTCAAAAGCATTTTGAGCAAATGGAACAGCATTCTCATGCAGAAGTGCTCGCCAATTTTTGATGCCCTGGAATGTTCTTGCTGTGGAATCATTGATTCCACAAACGGTCACTTGAACGAACGCTGTCACTGCTGGCAAACTCAGTGTTCTGACCAGCCCTACAAGCAGGCCACAATTCAGTTCAATCTGTGGCGATTTGATTCCCCTGAAGCACCATTCACTTAGGAGAACCCCTCAGGGCAACACATGTGCGCAGATTTTCATCAAAGCAATGTCGTGCTCAGCGATCAACACCATCGTGCTTTGACGGGAGCAGTGGCGCCCATGGAAGTTGCATTTGTGACAATCCAAGCCATCCTTGGAGTGTGTCAACATCGCCAAGAAGTTGACCCCGAGACGGCCTCCTGGTGTTTGGTGATGGAAGAGGAGGCAAAATCTTGCTGGTCCCAACTCAAATCATCAAATTTTTGGTTTTACCAAGAAGCTCTCGTGTGGCCTTCAGGACCAGAATTTCCTGTGCTGGTGGCAACGCTGAACGCAACTAGCCGGGGTGCCCAGGAGTTTTTCAATCGAGCACGAGGAGAAGAGGCCAGCAAGGTCCATCATTGTGCGGGGGGTCACAGCAATGAGCAGTCAGAACATATTGATGATGATTTTGATTTGTTTGATGGTAACTAGGTCACGACAAGCACCGTCCTTTCTCCATCAAGTCGATCTGGTCAACCTGCGACACACTGTCAGAGAAAGCTCTCAACTTGACGTGTTGACAATTGAAAGCATTCCCTCTTTTGGACATTCCAGCCCCACACACTGTCTGTTTCCCCCAATGTGGCACGAAGCACCCCATGTTTTGATCCAAATCGTTGGGATGGCAAACCGTAGGAGCACCGAGATCCAGTAGATTTGAAGTGGGGCAAAACGAAATTCCGAATTGCCAGCGCGTCTTCAAAGCTGTTGTAGTTCCCACGACAATGACCTAGCGCGAGATGTAAAAAATGGCATGATTCTTTTATCGATGTCGAAAGAAACTACGAGGATGCTCGGACAAAAGTGGCTGAATGCCATCACTTGATTGTGGCGACTGTAAGAAGGATGTCTGCCCTATGACAGAATTTGTCTGCTACAGTGCACAAGCCAGCGTCCTTGGGCACTTCCGCATGATGCGGACTAGTACCCTGTAGCACAGCGTCGGTTGCTGCTGGATTGGCATGCAGTTCATAGAAGTCAAGGCAGCTTGAGATCATAACTGTGATTGATATTGTCATCTATGTACTAGCAAGTAGCCTATTTACTGGCCCAAATCGCTCAAGCTGATTAAAAGTTGACTGGGATTGTACAGCTCTTGCTTTGTGGTAGTCGGATCAATAAAAAAGGCATCCAGTTTGTAGGACACTTTTGCCCTGTCTTCCATGGCAGCACGAACCAGGGCGATGACGGCAGACCCACTCAGAGGTTGATTTCGTTCCCGACCCTAAATTTGTCCACCAATGGTAATGTCATCATCGACGGCGATGGTGACCACATTCCAATCATCATCTTCGGGTATACTAATTTCCCAATGTCCAATCAATCCTCCTTGTTGCATTTTTTGCAATACCACACTGACTCCCCCCAACGCGTCTAGAAGCGATCCTTCATCATAGGGTTGTTCATCCGTTGGATCGGGTTTTGGGAAAGGTGACGCAAAGTCCTTTCGATTGGCGTTGGGTGCAAAGGCTGCCAAAATATTATCCCCCCACCTTCGTTCAAAGGTTCGGCTTGTAGCAGTCAATGCTTTTGGCGTACTACTGCTAGTGCTGGAAGTCATCATGTCCCCGTAAGCTCGCATTTTGGTGTACAAATCTCGATTGAATTCTTGTCGTTTGAGGGGTTGTTCATCCTTCGAATCTGCTGTCGCGGTTAGGGTAGTAGCTCTTGTAAAGGCAGGAGCGACTAATTCTTTGATTCTTGCTTCATTCCTTTGCAATTCGGATGCTTGATCTTTGGTGCTAAAACTATTCATGGCAGCCTCTTGTGCCAAGGACAGTACGGATTGTGCCACTGCAGTGTCCAATTCCTTCAAAGGTTCCGGAGTACACAAGGCCCCCAGCACTGGATTTCCAATGCGCGTTCCATCCCGACGAAAGCCATTGTCAAACAATTGGTAACGGGATCGCATTTGGCCTCATCGCGCAAAGAATCACTGAATCGTTCCCATTGCAAATCCAACTTGTCGGCGAGTTGGGCACCCCCCACAATGCCTCGTCGTACCGATTGTCCCAACGCCGATTGTGTCACGACCTCCAAGCCTTGTGTTTCTACTACAGGGGTTGGTGCTGCTGCTGCCACGGGATTGGGCAGGATCATCATGGCGGACGAGATGCTCAAAATGGAAGCTAGATACATTGAAGAAGCAAAATTCTTGGTTTCTTTTCCCATGAAAAGTGGCTGGAGCCGAGGGCCTTCATGATTTGTTTCGGATACCGGTAGTTTGTTGTTGCTATTTTTCACAACAAATCTTCTGTCAATAAAATCCCCTTCAATCTTATACGCTGACGGTGCCTTGAAAGGACCAAAGCCTTCACCACCCTCCAGATGCACTTCAAACGTATCTGTCAACGCTACGATCTTCTTTTCAATCAAGCCTAACTTTTGGCCATTCGAACGCAGAATGTCGTATGTAGGAGTCATTGCCACTAACTTTCGATCCAGCGTGGCTGCTTTCCCCCCCGAATTCAGAGAGAGTGTCATTTTATCTTTTCCAGGTAGGTGGAGCATGGCCCCCGTTACCCGACAAAATGGCCGGCCTGTCGAGGCATCTGCCACGGAAAAGTCTTCGCCCGTAAAGCTGATGGCTCGCTCCTGGATGGCCAATGTTTGAACGTCATCTCGGTTGATTGGCCCCAGCGGTTCTCCGTAGGGCAATTCTGTTTGGGGCGTCAATTTTCCACCACTCAACATATCACCAATGCCAGACAACAAATTCATATGGAGGACTGAGACATGGTCCATCGTAGTAGTCGGTGACAGTCTCCTGTTTCCAGTGACGACTCTGCTATTTGGAGGAACGGTTAACCATGCTGAAGCATGACGAGCGAGTGAAAGGACCGTCACGAGGATTGCCGCAAGGGCAGTAGTCCGGGTAGATCGCAAACCCAGTGTCTTGATGATGCTTGCCATTATTTATTTCTATAAAAGAATTTAATGTAATGGTGGAAGACGCGAGCGAAGAGTTGTTAGATGCTTGGTAGTAGCTGGAGTACCGTAACACCCACATTCGTTTGACGTGTGGTTCTCGTTCAATGCCACGTGTGTGGTAGTGCCGTACAGTGTGGAGCTATACATGATGTCATCATTGTGACTATTGACATTTTCATTTGGAAAGCGAAAAATAAGGATGGAGTTAGCATTGAATAACCATGTACAAAGCGCGATCAACGAAGCAGATAACAAGCGACAACAAGTAGCTTACCGATAGATAGATGGTCATTCGTAGTTGTTGATAGCTTTACACACTGCCTTTGCCTGCCATATTCGACGCCTCCGTGGGTCTATAGTCAAAGAACAATACACCAGAATTTGGCAAGCAAGAAAGATAGTTAGCCATAGCAAAATCAACCACAGAAACACGCCTATATCATCGTCGACGGGCCGGAACACACCTGGCATAAACTGCATTGCTCATTCAAATCACAAGTTTTGCTTGCCAAATTCGTCGTAGTTGTTGGCATATTGTCAACAAACATTAAGCCGGAATTTGGCCAGCAAACAAGGTGAATAGCCCAACATGACGTCCCACCAAGAAATATGCGACGCATTTCTCGGATGGATCAAGCGGAGACCAGGCATACTTGGGACGTGGATACCAACACAATGCTGGATCGAAAAGATGAACATAGAGAAGTTAGATAACAAAAGGCTGAATAAGGCTCTGGAGATGTGCGGAATTTACAAGGTCAAGATCATAGATAAAACTCACGGATTCTTGTACATTGATATCAACAAACGAAACATTGATAAGGTCGGCAAGCGGTGGTTCGTTTGTGCATCGTCTGAGCAGAAGCCTGACGTGTACTCAACTAAGCTTTCACCAGACTTATTTGGCAAAGTGTTGCTTGCGTCTTGGAATCGATACACGTCCGCAGTACTAGACGACAACGAAGAAGGTTTGTTAGCTACAGAGACGGAACACGAAGAACAATCTCAAGCTGCGGTACAGCCGACAGTGAGCCCACCGCAGCCAAGAGCCAAGGCCACCACAAGACACTCCAATACGAACAACCGTGTCACCAACTCATGATAGTCCGCAAGTATTCAAAGACGATTCCGACTTACACGAATTGTTCCGAGGTATGTTGGCCGACAAGTACTTGTCGAAAGACGACCTATTCCGTCCGGGGGTCAATGCCGCGGCTCTGAAAGATAGGCTCAAATCTTTTGGCAAGACCCTAGACGCGGAATGCCTTGTCAAGCATTATGATTTCTTTTATGATAGTTCCGTTCCTGAGACGTATGCGGTGGAGGATATAACAAAGTTAGAGCATTGTCCATGCTTGAGAAAATACAACATCCCAATGTCCGTACCTGCGATCACGGAAGTAGCCACAGCAATATATAACCTTTCCGAATTTGTTCCGGAAGTGTTGCATTTGCCAAAGCAAAGTGGTTCGAAAGGTTGTAGCAAGAGACTTGTTGCTGTCGTACCGTCCACGGATAAGAAAAGACTTTATTACAATACCAAACAATGGATGGAGAAGATCATATCTGCGTCAGTTGTGGAGTCGGCTGATGATGAAACATCATCGTTGGATACACACACGATCATCAAAACATTCGTTCGTGTGCTACATACCATTGATGCGATTGCTGTAGAAGACGCGGCCGATGACTTATCCACCACAGGCTCGCCTCGATGGAAACTGAAACTTGATCCGCAGTTGCAGCAAAGTATGTTCTACGAAGCCAGTCTTACACTCTTGCAGGTGCGAGTCATCAAGAAGTATTTGTGCTATTCGAACCTTGATGTATTACAACCAGAATCTGTGATGAAAGAGCTTCAAGTCAAAGACTTTGTTAAGCCAATACCAATCGAATTCCGTGAGGGTAAAGGAAATAGAAGACGTGTGGCATGGACAGTACCAATCATTGACTTACTGTCTTACAATGCAGGCACTGCTCTTAAGGCCAAGTCTTTTGACTATCGAAACCTGAAGTTTGCGCATGTAATTCTTGTCGGCAACCATGGTCAGGGGGCATTCAGAATGATGGCAACACTCCTTTTGATCACGCGGCAACAACGGCGCACAAGGAGATCGACTGTCAACAAATACATTGGTGCGGAGTTAGCATTGGAGACAGATGGACATTGCGCTTATGTACAATGCCAAAAAGACACTTACGAAGTAATCAAAAACACAATCGCGGCACCCATCGCTGCTGATTTGTTGAGTATCAGGAACAGAGGACGTGTCACCATCTATAAAGCACCAGACGAATCTGTCAACTTGTGTTTTGGAAACATCCACACAACACAAGGAGTTGAACTTGCTTCGGCTCCTGTCGAGCTGTTCATGGTTGGCGATCTCGCATTTTACTCGCTAGTGCTTGGCAAAGAAAGTATGGCAGGCCATTGGTGTTTGCGTTGCCCTATGTCAAAGTCTGAATGGACAGACTATGAGACCGGAGCTTCTCGTGTTGCCGAGGATTGGACTTTAGAAAGCATGACGACTCATCTTGCTAAGTTGAACAGTGGAGAGTTGGATAAAGGCAAATCGGATCAAGTGAGAGGTGCGAAGGACGCAGCGTTTTGGTGTATTCCTCCAACCAACATAATCGTACCTTCTTTACACAACAACGAACTGTTCGTTAACCACCCTATCAACAAAGGCTTAATGCGGTGGATTCATCGGCGGATTGAGCAGTTGCCACTTGAAATAATTGATGCAAGGCTTGAATATGTCGACTTGGAAATAGAAAAAGAGAGGGCCATAGAAGCTCTAGCAGATGCCAAGAGCGACGCGGCGTTTCTGAAAGCTGAGAACCAATCTCTCAAGCCTCCCAAACGAAATGGTACGTTTCGATTCAGCGATCCACAACACGAAGTCGACTTTAACAACAGCCTAGTCGTCTGGGAAGATGCAAAAGAGAGAGTAAACGAGTGTAAGACTGTGTTAGCCTCTGTTGCGCGAGATTTGAAACAAGCCAAGGCAGATGTAAAGGCAATATCAAGCCAGAAAGAGCATGGCGCACTCGCTCAACAGATCCGACAAAAAATCAAGGAGATGCTACAACTTGTTTACAACATATTGAGATCGGCGTACCATGGCGGTGATTTTGAGGGCAACCATTGTAGGAAGTTTATTCGCAAGGCAAACAATGTGATGGATTCAATAGAAGCAATCTTGTTGGAAGTTCCGGCGGACAATCGAGCTGCGGACGACGAGGAGATTCGAAAGTACTGCCGAGCATACAAGCGACTCTTTTAATACTTTGATGCCTTGGTCCATTATTGCAACCAACCATTTGGAACTCTATCGGACCAAGACATGATCGATGTTAACAAGCTTGTTGGTATATTGGATCGGCTATGGCGCAAGCTGTTCCAAACCGTACCACCAAAAGCACATGCGTGGTGGCATCTCCTACAAGACCTTGAACGCTTCCGTGGACTGAAGCATCACTCGGAAAGTAAAATCGAAAAGGCACACCAGACAGGTAGAAAGATTGACTTGTTGTTTAGGGCAGTCAATGACATTGATAAGAAGATTGAATCGTCCCTTCGGCACCAATACACCGCTGCCAAACCATCCATGCAAGTGGTACAAAGGACAGTGAAGGAGAGCCGATCAAAGAAGAGGACGGCTGCCGCGTTGGAGGAAGACGATAACAATCGTCATGACCAGTTGTTGTTGTTGCTCTCAATGGAGGAGATTTCTGATGAGTTTCCAAGCCTCGAAGACTTGATGATTAATGACAGAAAGAAGGAGCTGGGCTTGACCGACGACAACGGTATCGTTAACAATGATTCCGATGCCGATGAACAACAAGAAACGTAGGGTCATGGCCGTCATGGTCGCAGATGAATAGTCCGTGTAACAACATTGTCAAATCAATATTCGTTTATCAATTAGTAGTAGCACTAGGCATCTTACACGCTAACACCACTCGAATCTATCCATAGATACGATCGAACGTTCTGTATCTAGCGAAGATACTAGCTAGATACTGCTTAATACACTGCATGCAGACACTCAACTGATGCGACTACTCACTTTTCCTAATTCCAAAATTGGTATTTTGGTCGTACAAAGTGATGTTAAACCCACCCCCGTGAAGTGGCCTGTTGTTAGCTTTAGTTGACAACCCTGGTAAATGGTACACCGAAAAGTCGGCCCAAGGTAGTAGCCTTAGAAAGTTTCGCGTTTTCCGTAAATCCATACAACATGTTGTCGGAGTTTCGAAACGGTTCATGTGTGACGTGTGTTATGTCGGACCGTTAAAATAATGCCTAAGTAAATGCGCGCCGGCAACCAGTACATTATTTTACGAAAGAATTTGTGTACAGGTTTCCAAACGAATGTGACCTCCAGTCCTCCACTCATGATGTTAGCAGTCTTCCGTTTCCTTCTTGAAGGAAATAAAAGAAAGATCGTCATTCTATCTAAATGAAAGATAATACGAGCTATGCCTTTTAGATGCACACTTAACCCATTTGTCACAGTTCTGGTTTTTCTGCCCATTCACCATTTGACAGTGGTTTAGAAATAAATGAGAGTCTGAAGTGGCATGATGCCGGAAGACTTACAAATAAAACTTGCACAAACTCACCTGCAGTGGAGGGCGGCTCCTAACATAATTCCAGTTATAGCTAGCTACCAGTAGTGCTAGTCGTAGATGTCTTAATAAGGAGGTAACACTTGAGAGCCAGTTTGAAAGGTAATCACCTCTCCCAGCAACGGGCAACATTTGCTAAGCCATGCAGATTTGCCTTGCTTCGCCTGTGAGTTTACTTTATTTATTTATATGCCGTAGTTCTCTAACTGGAAATCAAAGCATGTTCCCACTTTCTACTTTCAACAAGAACACCCCTCTGTGTGTGTGAAACCGCAAAGGGGTGGGTCACAGGTGTGGGTTGTTTGGTTTGGCTATACTTCGATTCTTCCTTCCTATCACTTTGTAGTCTTGTCATTGACATTAGCCGTGCTCTGATGCCATCCAAATAGAACTATTAGATGACCTGCTTGTGGGACTCCTGAAGCGATACACACTGAAGTGCCAAAGCAAACAGAACAATAAATCCAAATCCAAATCAGCATCCACTTGTTATGTTAAGTTGTTCAATCATCCTTCTTCTGGTTTAAAAAAAATTGCAAGCCGAAAAGAAGATACTTTGCAGTGATAATTTCAAGACAGCAAGATATGAGACGTGTCTGCCTGCCAAAAGAAGCTGAGGTCTCACGTTAATAGTGGCGTTGCTTCTGTTGGTGCAGAGGCATCAAGCTGTTGTACATAGTGCCGTATGCTATCCCCCATTGCGCGGTTCAGACTTTGTCTGGCATCGTGACTAATTGCATCCCAATTCACAGTGGCATAGCTTGTCATCAAAATAACCTGCATAATGGTGTATCCGAAAGGCAGGATGAGCCACTCTGCACTCAACCCCCCACCTCTCTTCATGGCAAAATATACCACGGAGGGCAATGTCCCACACCAAAGACACAAAAACATGATCACTGCCATGGTCCATTGCATTCCCAGAGCCCTCATAATGGCGCTGTTGATACCAAAGATGAAGATGACGAAAATGTAAAAGCTGACTTTCATCCAAATATCCAGACATCCTTGAATAACATCAACGTCTTTGGAAAAGAGAGAAATCATGGCATTGCGCAATGCAAACAGCAAGAGAGCCACAACCAGAGCGATAAGGGAAATAAACACGACACACCACGTGGCTAGCAATTTTGCTCGACCAGGATCAGTCGCCAGTACATTGCCCATGCGGACAGCCAAACCCAAACCTGTGCCCAATGGAATCATAAAGAGTAGCGGAATCAAGTTGTAGGCAATCGTGTGAACGCAAAGCGGAACGACACCAAATGTCCCGGCCACAAAGCACATGGTTTCCCTTTTTGACAATAATTGAGTTGCGACGTTAGCTTAACATTTGTAAATTATTGCGTTGTGTGAACACAGAAGTTGCTTCTTGGACATTCGACGATAGCTCCGTAACGTACCAAAACCACCATTCCGACTGGAAGATCCAGGAAATTTTCGTGCAGAAAAGTGAGAACACCACAAGCCATCCATACCAGTATTCAAATCCAAGGTCCCCTGGACTTACCAATGACACCACGCCTCCAAGACTTAGGCTAAAAAAGCGACAAAATTGTTGTGGAAGAAAAGCCGCCTTCACAAACGACCAAGACATACCAGGCCAACTTTGTGGATGATGTTCAGGTCGGCAGTGTAAGTAGAAAAAGAGACACAATAACATGGCCCACTGCGAGATCACAATGGCCAAAGCAGATCCTTCAAAGCCCATTATTGGAAGTAATACTCTCAGGAGAATGGGCTGGAGGACAAAACTGGGGACGATACTTGCATAGACAGGAGGCCACGGCCGATGTTGACTAATTAGAAATCGCTGGGAAATGCGAAAGACTAAATTGGCCGGAAGACCCAGCAAATAGACCCGAATCCACGAGGCAGCAAAAGCAGCTGCCACTTCATCTTGCCCTAATTTCACCAAGATCCAATCGGTAGACGTATAAAGAATCACCACAGGTGGTAGCAGTAAAACACTCGACACTGCCACAGCTCGCAGAGCTAAGCGTCCCAATTCAGCGTACCGTTGAGAGGCAAAGGCACGTGGCATGAGTGTATCGGCAGCGGAAAGAGCTCCGATCATGATGCTCTGACACGTTAAGTTGCCAACTAAGCTCCCCAAAGAAAAGCCAGCCAAGGCATCCGTGCCTAGATTCAATCCGACAGCAGAAGCTCCTTGGGGATATAGAAAATACATATTGAATTGGACACAAACTGACGGCAGGGCGATGTGCAGCAGTAGCACCAACTCGTGTAAGATATGAAACTCGCCAACAATACCACCGCCTTTCAGGGAATTTTCGGAACGTTGCGACTGGGATTGAGATGCTGACTGCGATGGAGCCTCATCTTTGGCTTTTACTAAGCTTTGGTTTTCCTCTTCCTTGCTCTGTCCCTGCGAAGCCATCTTCTCCTCTACTAACTCGTTTGTACTTCGTGTTTGGTTGCTGGTATTTCGTTTCTTGTTGTTGACCACCCCTTCCATTCATTCAATTGAGGCTTCATCCTTCGATCGATCCTCTTCTTCGATTCATTGAATGCCCAATAATTTTGTCGCCTTTCTCTCTACAAGCTACTAGCTAGCTTGTAGTAGCCTTCACTTCTTTGCCTTCTCATCACACCACGGGTTTGAGGTTCGATTGTCATTCATGACTCAATGATGCCAGTCCAAAAATCGCGAACCCTAGCTAGTATCTAGAGCAATGGATCAAATGCTCTGCTCATTGTTGAATTGTATGATAGCGCGGGAAGTTGTAGTTACTGATACATACTACTAACTAGCTAGTAGGTGGTTAGACTGTGGTAAGACAGGCAGAAAATAATAGTATGCGTAGCTTCTCCACATGCACCGTACTAAATCACACACACGGAGAATCCTACTGCTAGTAGTACCGTTGTACAAGTACTCGCAAGGTCACGTTTAGGTTGAACCACCGAAAAAAGCATAGAGCAGAAGCTAGAGCAGACCTACCACGCCATACTAGTAAGGACATTCGAAAACTACACTGTACGTCACTAGGATATTATGCAGGGCAAAGGCCCTTCTTCTGCAACAAACCTTCATCTCTGAGATAAAACGATACATGCATTGTATTTCTTACTTTATATTTACTAATCAGTGAGTCAACATCAATATTTTAACTGCACCAATTACTCCAATGGGAGTTTTTCCCTCAGGTATTTGATTTTCTCTTCCCGGTCATATGCTAGCCGATGTGCCTCCTGCGCCTCCTGCCACAGCAGTTCAATAGCACGTTCATGCTTTGATAGCCGCTGTAGCCGTATCTGTTCATCTTCCACTACTCTCTGCTGTATAAGTTTGTGCTTTCGCTCTCGATACTCCTCATCCATGAAGTAGATGGGCCATGGAGGTAAACCGGCTTGCAATCCACCAACTTCACGTTTGTATCGTTGTTTCTGTGGGAACGAATCAGTGTTCGGAGCATCCGTCAAATTCAATGCACAACGATAGGTCAGCTTCAAATCATCTTCAATATCTTCCAGTCGACCCGTTATCGTGTTGTGCATCGGATGTCCATAAGTTTTGTATTTTCTTCGGGTAGCATTGAAGTCGGAGAAAAAGTTGTGAAAGTGGAATGCGGAATATTTGCTTCGGTTGGGCGCACGGGCTTCATAGCAGCGACCACCACACTGCGTACGAAAGTCTGCTGCATTCCAAAGAGCAAAATGATTTCCTTCAATCTTTTCAAAGCTTTGGTTGTATCTTTCTGTGCGGCAATCGTTGCCATACCCTTGAGCTCTCAAATACCCGTTTCTAGGTGCAATTGGATTGAGGGCTTCGTTCCCAATGCCTTCGACGCATTCGGCTGTAATAATGTCGGGGTGATACCACGCCCTGTCTTTTGTTACACACTCTGGCGATCCCTCAAAAACTTGGGTAGACCCGACAATCTTGGCATCGCTGATGTTGCAATGATGTTTGTGATAGTCCAAGGCTCCAATGTACGGGCACTGCTGCACGGCGCGGAGCAGGTCTCGTGTGAAAGTCTCGTCTAAATCGGAAAGGTAGGCCACGTCACCGGCTCGCATACCCATCTGCTTCCACCCAAGTAAAATCTCTTTCCGCTGTTCGTTCTCTCGGTCTAAATCTCGGAGAGTTGAGTCTTCGTTGTCGAAACGCCGAACTTGTATCTCTGAGACACCAAACATGGACTGTAGCTTCTTCAACTGTTTCGAATCATTGTTTTGGTTGGCCCACAAAAGAGAACGCGGCGCGAACGTTTGGGTTCGGTTACTTTCAACGAGTACCATTCCACTAAAAATTCCATAGGTCTCTTTGGCAACAATGTCCAACAATTCGAAAGGTTCATCGGCAATAAGACTACCATAGAAGATTCGGCGAGGAAGTTGAGGCAGCAACGAGTTGTTCTGGGGATGGTCCATGCGAAAACCGTATCGTTGACATCGTTCTCTAAGATCTTCACGATCAATCTTTTGTTGAATGTCCTGAAAAAAACTCTCTGGCTTATGAGAAAGTGTCCCTCGCGTGATGCCCTCGTCGTCCAATGGTGTTTCTTCTTCTATTTCTGCTTTCTGCTTCTCCTCTTTCGGGACCTCGGCAAGTTTTCGCATCGACAAGGGTGGCGGGCTTTGGGTTTCGAAAACATTCAGGCCGATCAACGGCAAATAAGTGAGGGTGGTAGTTATTACCATCAGAGCCCCCATAAGAACCATAAGTAGGCTCTGCCGACGAGTACTTGCAATCAAAATTTTTGCTTCCCTGAGCACCACAGGTGGAAGATGGTTTAGAATAGTTGCTAACGCCATTTTATTAGAAAATGCCTCTTTTATTTACACCAGTTCTTGGATTTTTGATAATGTTGCCATTGAAAAGTTGTGGTGAGCCTGATTTAAGTTTGCAAGATGGGTGGGCATTTTAGCGCTGCATTTAGGTTCCATCCCGTATTGTCGATCTGTTAAATCTGCTCAGCTGTATTTGCCGCCAGATGCTGCCCTCATGAATGTCGAACTAAGAAATAGTGAAGGCGTTGTGGTTTTGTTCTTTGCCAGGTCCTCTTCCTCGCATTTGATTGAAAGGTTCATTATTTCAATTCATTAGGGCTAAGACTATTTGAAAACAATGACGTCACAAGAAATCATCCAACAAGCTCAAATCCGAAAAACGGCCGGCTTCCCGCCCCATGGCTGATCTGCAACCCCAAAGTGGCGACGAGCCGACGATGCTGCTGATGTTTCCATGTACCATATGCTAGCTATAAGGGAAAATCGAAGACAATTAAAACAAACACCACTTGCCATGCCCCAAC
>Ga0163144_10015315_pt1 | contig 15829 bp, 12 predicted proteins | sample OliLak19BULKMAT1_FD_123175 | JGI IMG/M metagenome (GOLD analysis project Ga0163144, IMG submission 123175) | Freshwater microbial mat bacterial communities from Lake Vanda, McMurdo Dry Valleys, Antarctica - Oligotrophic Lake LV.19.BULKMAT1 | ecosystem: Environmental > Aquatic > Freshwater >...
CGTTTCGAGTGTTTTGACTCATGGTTTTTGCCATGCGCCACGGTGTCCGCTTTTATGAGGCAATGGGCCTCAATCGTCGTTTGCTCAATTTTCGCTACGGTGTCCATATTTATGAGGCGACGCTCGGACAAGGGCGGCAAGGTCGAAGCGCTACGGAAGTTTCTCGAAAGCGATGATCAGGCGCTCGTCTGCACTCACGCCAGCTACCGCTTCGCGGTGGACAAATTCGGAGTGGAGGTCTTCGACGGCCGACTCACCGCCGTGGATGAGTTTCATCGCGTGTCCGCCAGTCCAGACAACAAGTTGGGTGAGCATGTGCGTCAATTGATGGCTCGCGAGAAGACGCACCTCGTGGCGATGACATCCTCTTGCTTCCGGGGCGGCACCGAAGCGGCTTTCAAGTGGAGCCTCGGGAGTGGTTTCTCGTCCCCTTGCCCGTGATCGAGGAAGCGATCCAAAAGATTATTGATGGGACGATTGGTAGTTTCCGCTACGGTCCCGCTACGGTCCCGCTGCGGCGCAGTTTGTGATCCTGTGACTGGAAAAAAATCAAGTAGGTGGGTCAAAGTCAGATCATCGCGGCGATCACCAGGGCAACCACGCTCATGAGTTTGATCAGGATGTTGAGCGAGGGACCCGAGGTGTCCTTGAACGGATCACCCACCGTGTCGCCTACGACGGCGGCTTTGTGGGCTTCGGAGCCTTTTTTCAACAGGGTACCATTGACCTCACAACCCTCTTCAATCATCTTTTTCGCGTTGTCCCAGGCACCTCCCGCATTGGACTGGAAGAGGGCCAGAAGCACGCCGGTGACAGTCACACCCACGAGCAGACCGCCCAGCATTTCGGCACCACCCAGGAAGCCAACCGCGACGGGTGCCGCCACCGCGAGGAGACCGGGTTTGATCATTTCCCGAATGGCGGCCTTGGTGGAAATCTCGACGCACTTGCCATATTCGGCTTGGCCGTGGGCGGCTTCGAAAACGTCGCGGTCTTCTGCGGACCAGTCGGCGACGGCTTTGCCTTCGTTGCGGTTCATGGCGGCGAGTCCGAGCTTCAGGCCGGGGATCTCGCGGAATTGGCGGCGGACTTCTTCGATCATGGCCATGGCGGCGCGGCCGACCGACTCCATCGCGAAGGCGGAGAATAGGAATGGCAACATGCCGCCAACAAGGAGTGCCGCGACCACCGCCGGATCAGTCAGCTCGATCACGAGAGATTTTCCGTGAGTCTGCTCCCAAGTGGTTTTGAAGGCGGCGAAAAGAGCAAGAGCGGTCAGGGCGGCGGAGCTGATGGCGAAGCCCTTGCCGATGGCGGCGGTAGTATTCCCGACGGCGTCGAGCTTGTCGGTGCGTTGACGAACTTCGGCGGGGAGCTCGGCCATCTCGGCGATGCCGCCGGCGTTGTCAGAAATGGGTCCGTAGGCATCGACGGCAAGCTGGATGCCGGTGTTCGCCAACATGCCTACTGCGGCGATGGCGATGCCGTAGAGCCCGGCATAGTGATAGGCTCCGAGAATCGCGGCGGCCAGCACGATGATGGGCAGAGCGGTCGAGAGCATCCCGACGCCGAGACCGGCGATGATGTTGGTAGCCGATCCGGTCATGGACTGGCGCACAATGCTGATGACGGGCTTTTTCCCGGTGCCGGTGTAATACTCGGTGATGAAGCCGATCCCAATGCCGGCGACCAGACCGATCGCGATGGCGAGAAAGGCTCCGACCGACGAGTAGGTTTTGCCATCATAGGTCCACGAGGTAGGGAGCATCCTTTGCACGAGGAACCAGGTACCGACGAGCAGGATCGCTCCCGCCACGATCTGGCCGAAGTTGAGCGCATTTTGCGGATCTCCTCCGTCTTTCACTTTCACCAAAAAGGTCCCCAGGATGGAAGCGACGATGCCGAGACCGGCCAGCATGAGCGGCAGGAGAACCCCGCCAAGAGGCAAAGCGGAAAATTCCGGCAGCGCCATGAAGACCGCGCCGAGCACCATGGTTCCAATGATCGAGCCCACGTATGACTCAAACAGGTCAGCCCCCATCCCGGCGACGTCGCCCACGTTGTCCCCCACATTGTCCGCGATGGTCGCCGGATTGAGCGGATGATCCTCGGGGATTCCAGATTCTACTTTGCCCACGAGATCCGCTCCCACATCAGCAGCTTTCGTGTAAATGCCGCCGCCGACCCGGGCGAAAAGCGCGATCGACGAAGCTCCGAACGAAAATCCTGTGATGATGGTCATGACTCGCCCAATCGAGGCGGCGTCCGATCCGATTGTGCGAGTGAAGATGAGAAACAGAATGCCGAGTCCGAGCAGGCCGAGTCCGACGACGCCCATTCCCATGACGGAACCGCCCGCGAAGGCGATCTTCAGCCCCTCACCGAGACTGGTGCGGGCACCCTGGGTGGTTCGGATATTCGCCTGAGTCGCAACTCGCATACCGATGAATCCGGCCAGCGCTGAGCAAAAGGCTCCCACGACGAAGGAAACCGCCACGAGGGGCGAGCTGTTGACCGGGTCATGGATTCCGCCCCAGACAAGCAAGCCAGCCACTGCAGCGACGAACACGGCGAGGACTTTGTATTCCGCACGAAGGAAAGCCATGGCCCCTTCCGCGATGCTCGCTCCGATGCGTTGCATCTTCTCCGTGCCGGGATCCTGACGGGCCACCCAGGCCGAACGCCAGAAGGTGAAAGCAAGGGCAAGTAATCCAAACACGGGAATCAAAAGAATCAGAAGCGCCATAAATCGGGGGAATTTGAGGGTTTCAAAAAACGACAGTCTCTTTCATGCACGGAAATTCGGAAAGCCACAAGATCGCAATTGGCAAAAAGCGTATAGGAACAAGCGGGGGAAAAGACAGAGACCCCGAAAACGAGGGTTCTTGGAGGACTTTGTCTTGTCACAGATGCCCGGACTTCGAAAGAGAATCTGGAATGAACTTCCCTTTTTAAGATGGTAAGACGGGCGGGGAGCCTTTAGTCAACCGCCCCCGGCTGCGCCTGTTCCCTCCGCAGGGGAATCACCAAACCCACCAGCACCAGCACTCCGAGCAATGAAACCAAGAGGAATGGTGGAGCCCAGCTCAGAGTGAAGCGGAACAGAAGCACGGCGAGAATCAAACCGGCGAAGGCCGTCAGGAGAGCAATGGGGAGGAATTTGCGGCGGGGCAAACGGAAGAGCAGCGCGGCCACGGCAACTAGTGCGAGCACGGCGACGCCCCGCGCCCACAGCGGCCATCGATCTAGAAAACGTCCGCTCTGGATCGTGGCGATGGCCCGAGCGGGGAGCATGGTCTCGGAGAGCGCTTCCCCGGAAGCCGTCGTGAAGCGGCGGTCGGCGGCCCGGTCGAATCCGACTACCACCAAATTTTCCGTCAGCGAAGCAAACTTGGACTGGAGGTCGGCGAGGATGCGCTTGGCCACCTCATCGTCTTTCTGCCCGGTATAGGCGAGTTCATCGACGGTCAGGGAGGTGAAGTGGTGCCGGGTCTCAAGAGCGCCGCTTTCCGTGCGGATCTGGCTGCTCATGCCGCGGCGGAGACCGGCGCGGGCGGGCACGATCATGGTGCCATCAGCGGCGATAGGAATCTCCCGCAGTTCGCCGAGACGAACCATGGGACGCCCCCCGCTGAGATCGACGACAATTTGATCGAGCGGAACGCCGAGTTGGCGGGCACTGGCAAGGAGGACGAGGCTTGGCACGACTCCGCCGGTGGAGCGGGCCACGAGGGGAATGCGGATATTCCTTGGTGTAACGAGATCGCGGGCGGATTCGACCGTCTTAAAAGCAGGGTCGCTGTTGGCGAGGATCTGCGGATCGGGCACGCGGAGGCTGCGGGTGAAGGAAAGAAGCGAAGCCGGATCGCCCTCAACCTTGAGCAGCGGGTAGGTCATCGCGGTGGTTTCGGCGGCACCTTCGCCATCATTGGAAACGGTCGTGGCGGAGGTGAAGCGGGGGAGTTTCAGGGCGGCATCCTGCAACGGCACGATGTCGGTTTGATTGAGGACCCGGTTTTCGTCAAAGGTCGGGGTCGGAAGAAAGGCGAGGGCCTTGGGCTCCAACTTGCCGATGAATCCGAGGATGGTCGCGTAGTCGAGACGGGAGAGTTCGCCAGAGCCACCCCCCTCTTCGCCGATGCTGAGCGGCTCGTAGCCTTCGTCAATGCGGACCACGGTGACGGCCGGATCGTGCATTTGATCGCCAGCATTGCCCACGCAGAACTCCAACCAGAAGTCGTTGAGCTTGTTGATCAGATTGACCCGACGGGTCGCGAGATTCCACTCGGTCACGCCGACGCAGAAGACACCGAGGATGAGGAACAAGATGAGTCGCTGACGCATAGGAGAGGGGGTTTTCCCCCGAGCTTTGAAAAATACTAGAGAACTCGTAACCGGAATACATGGACCGGCTTCGACCGGGGGTCAAGGGAGACGAAATTGGTGGATTCGCGCCATGGGTAAGTCTCTTCGTAAATGAGGTCCTCGAGTTCGAAAAGTTTCCCGGCGGGGATGCCCAACTCCGCCAGCGGGAGATGAACGAGGGACTCCTGACGCTTCGCGGGATCGAGGTTGATGATAACGATGACGCGGTTGCTCTCGTCGTCAGACCATTTGTGGAAGGCCAGAATCTGGTCGTTGTCCGCCCCGAAGAAGGCAAGGTTGCCGTAACTCTGGAGAGCGGGTTCGCTGTGGCGGGCTCGGTTGAGACGGGTGATGAACTCCTTGATGTTGCCCGGTTTGTTCCAGTCCCGCGTCTTGAGTTGGTATTTCTCGCTGTCGAGGTATTCCTCCCGACCCGGCAAGGGAAGGCCTTCGCAGAGTTCGTAACCGGAGTAAATCCCCCACGAGGAGGACAAGGTGGCGGCGAGAGCGGCACGCACTTTAAAGGCGGCGGGTGCGGCGTGCTGGAGATGGAAAGGGAGGATGTCGGGCGTATTCGGCCAGAAATTCGCGCGGTAATAGTCCCGCATCGGTCCGTGGAGGAGCTCTTTGACATACTCGGTCAGCTCGGCTTTGCTCTCGCGCCACGTGAAATAGGTGTAACTCTGGGTGAACCCGACCTTGGCAAGGGCCTGCATCATTTTCGGCCGGGTGAAGGCCTCGCTGAGGAAGATCACATCGGGATCGACCGCATGAATTTCGGCGATGAGCCATTCCCAGAAGGTGACTGGCTTGGTGTGGGGATTGTCCACCCGAAAAATGCGCACGCCTTGCTCAACCCAGAAAAGAACCACGTCGCGGAGCTCCTCCCAGAGGGCCTTCCAATCGTCGCAATGGAAGTCGAGCGGGTAAATGTCCTGATATTTTTTCGGCGGATTTTCGGCGTATTTGATCGAGCCATCGGGGCGGCGGTAGAACCAATCGGGGTGCTCGGTCACGTAAGGATGATCAGGGGAGCAGTTCAGCGCGAAGTCGAGGGCGATCTCGAGTCCGCGGGCGCGGGCTTCGCCGACGAGCCAGCGGAAGTCGTCCAAAGTGCCGAGAGCCGGCTCGACGGCGCGATGGCCGCCGGTGACATTGCCGATCGCCCAGGGGGAGCCGACGTCGCCCGGCTCGCAGGTCACGCTATTGTTGCGCCCTTTGCGATGACTCACGCCAATGGGGTGGATGGGGGGGAAATAGATCACGTCGAAGCCCATCGCGGCGGCATCGTCGAGGCGGCCGAGACAGGTGCGGAAGGTGGAGTGCTTGCCGACGATCCCTTCGGCGGAACGGGGGAAAAACTCATACCAACTGGAGAAGGCGGCCCGTTTGATCTCGACCCGGACGGAGAGCGGTGCCGCACGGGTCGCAAGGTTGAGCTGCGGCCAACGAGCCAGCAGGGCGATGATCTCAGGACGGCTCACCAGGGCAAGGACATCGCGTGCGGGGGACTGCATGAGCCGGGTGGTCAGTTCCTCAATGGCTTCAGCATCCTCGCTGGCGCGTCCGGTCGCGGCGCGGATCGCGGCCTGATTCAGGATGACCCGACACTCTTCAATTTCAGTGCCGAGATCGGCCTGATGTCCCGCGATGCGACGCTCGAAGTCGTGTCGCCAACTGAGAAAGTCGTCGGCCCAGGCGACGACGCGGACTTCGTAGTCTCCCTTTTCGGGGAAAGAGACAGAACCGGACCAAAGGTCATTTTCTTCGTGCAGCAGCGGGGCCAAGGTTAGCTGACTTGATCCGACGAGACGTGACTCAAGGCGAGCGACGACCACATCGTGTCCGTGTTTGAACAGGTCCGCAGAGATCGTGAGCGACTCGCCGACGACGCGCTTCACGGGATAACGACCGCCATCGATCTGGGGGGCGATTTCAGAAATGACAACGGTGTCGGGGTGCGTGGTGAGGGCAGCCATGGTGCGTGGGGTGGGCGGGGGCGGGGGGCGGAATCCCGATTGGTCCGTCCTGCGCTCAGTATCGCCGGATGCGGCGACTCGCCAAGTGCGATTTTTCCCCTCCGCCGGGGACGCCCGCTCACTCCCCCGGGCGCCGCCGTCCGGCTTTCTTCTCAGATCGATGGGTTTTGGACTCGCGAAGACGCCGTTTTTGAGAGGGGCTGGGTCGGCGGGATTGGTAGCGACGGCGTGCCCGGGCGCGGGCGAGATTGAGTCTTTTCTCAGTCTCGACCTTCTCGAAGTGCTCACAGAGACGCTGCCGTGCGATCTCTCGATTCTGCTCGCGGGAGCGGCTCTCCTGGCAACTCACTTCCACTCCGCTGGGGACGTGTTTCAAATAGACACAAGACGAGGTCTTATTGATCTTCTGTCCTCCACTGCCGGAGCCGAGCACGAAACGCTCGACGAGGTCATCCTCAAGCAGGCCGAGCCCTTGCATACGGGATTCGAGGGAGTCCATGAGGTTTTTGCGGCAGATCAAAGAAGGATGTTAGAAAAAAGAGAAACGGCGCTTGCCGCCGGGGACCAAACAGGGTTGACTCCCTGACCATACCCTATTGAATCGAGAAAATCCATGACAGTCGCGCCCACCGATCTCGATCCCTCTGTGGCGGTCTATACTCTCCGCAAGCTGGCTCTCTACGATTTCTGGGTCCATCGGGTGTCCAATCCGCTGATCTGGAAATGTCCGACGGAGCATCTCCAGGCACTTTATCAGACCCACCTCTCGCCGAACCACCTCGAAATCGGACCGGGCACGGGATACCTTCTGGCAAAGGAACTGCCATCAAAAAACTGGCCCCGTCTTCGGCTGACCTTATTAGATCGAAGCGAAAACTGTCTCGAGTTTTCGGGGAAGCGACTGGCTGCGTATCATCCAGAAATGCTCCACGGCAGCATCCTCGACGAACTGCCTCCCCGGCGGGACCGCTTCGACTCGATCGCGATCAACTACGTCTTCCATTGCCTCCCCGGAACGCTCGATGCCAAGGCGGTGCGGGTGTTTGATCAATTGATCCCGTGGCTGAGCAACGATGGAGTGATCTATGGATCGACCATCCTTGGTGCGGAACTGAGCATTCCCTTTCTCGCCAGGAGGTTCATGAATTACTACAATGACAAGGGCGTCTTCTGCAATGCGGCTGATCGGCTCGGAGCGATCATGGAGACGCTCTCCACTCGATTCCGCACGGTCTATGTTGAGGTTCACGGCTGCGTGGTGCTCTTCTGGGGCAAAGGGCTGAAGGAAGCCTACAAGCATTGAGACAGGAGCCATCGGCAGAAATCCGCCGCTTGATTGTTCTCCGAGGCAGAGGTCCCCGGCTCCCTGATTTCGAGTTTGCACAGCACTGCCGCTTCGCGACTCCGGCGGGCGACGCCCGCGTCCGGCAGCACCTGCAAGGTCTCAAAGTCTGAGTTGACGTAACCCTTGCCCGGCTATTTCACAGAGATCCTTACACACGAGTGGGCGAGGACACGAGTGGGCGAGGACACGAGTGGGCGAGGCAAAATAGTCCGGAGACTGTCCGCGTTATCGAGCGTTGACCCGTTGCTTCAATCGCTCTAAAAGCTCCGGCTGACTTTTGAGTCTCCGTTCGAACTGGCGTTGTAGGGTTGCGACGAGTCCGCTCTCCCCCACGTCGATGAGATCCATCATGTGATTGGCAAGGTCATTCAGTTGCGGAGTCAGTCCTGACTCATTGGCCGTCATGGATTCCTTCGCGGGCATATCCGCACGATGTCCCCCGAAAACATTCTCCACTTCGAGCATCCATGCTTCCGCCCCATCGGCGCTGAACACAAACCAGATCACCGCGTTTTCCGCTGGAGTCGTTTCGAAAACGCGGCGGTTGGCAACCACGGGGCGATGGCTTTCGGTTAGCCAAGTGCCGTTGTTTTGGGCGCTGAAATCCATCGTTTCACCACTCCAACGAAACTTCCCAGGTTTCCGGTCGGGCCCGTCATCGGTGGATTGATAGACGACTTGCTCGACGTCCTTCGGGAATGAGGCGACGCGTTTGGCTTTTGCTGCATCCAAAATGGCAAAGGTGCGTTCGGATCGAATTTTGAGAGGCGTAACATATTTGAGTTCTGTGCTGAAAATGTACCGACCGCTGGTGCCGTTGCTGTAGAGAAGCCGCACGATACCCTCATCCGGGAAGACGGTGTCGTAAGGCGAACCGAGCGAACTGTCTTTCTGCAACGGGCGCATCGCCTCGCCATCGAATTGCAGTTGCTTCAAATCGTTTGTTCCCTGCAATTCCCAAGTAACGTCGGTGAGGCTTCCGGCGAAGGCGGCGACTTCAGGATACTCCTTTTCGGGTGCTTCCTCGGCTTGGAGCATTGCCGCAAAGGCGACAAAGAATGAGGTGGTGATCCAACGTGCAGGCGCGAGTTTCGACATGGGCACATCGTATTGATCCCTTTGCTGAAAAGGCAAGAAAATCCGGCGAATTTCCCGCGACGAAGCGTCCCGTCTAGGGCCGCCACGACACGATCGGAGCATCGGGATCGCTCCGAATCCCATACCGTGCCTCTGCATCTGCAACGGCTTGCTGCCAGGCCGAGACGCCCCGAAAGACGCCGACCGTTCGTCCGGGAAAGTCCACGTTGAGACCAGCGACTTGCCCGGATTGAATCGCTTTGGCAAACGCGGCGATTTGCGACTGCTGGTTTTCCGCGATCAAATCGAAGGTCATCCAAAGGGGAACCGGCCTCGTTCGATCCCAATCGGCCGACGTGACAGGAATCACGTAGCGCCACTGCCGCTTTCGCGCACCGGGAAGCTTGCCCGCTCCAACCGATCCGGCGGCCCAGGAGTAACTCCCGGAGAGTTCCGGGTGCGGAACGCCATCAAAGGCCAAGCTCCTCGCGGCGACGAATCCCGGAGCGGCATTGATGTCGGGAATCACGACAACCTGATCCCGCCGAAAGCATGAGCTCAGGCTAAGAACCCCGCAGAGAAGAGCTGCAGTGAGAACAGGCTTCATGAAAAAATCGCCGGACCATCGGCTGGACCGCAACTAAGGACCTCAGGACGATGCACTTCCGCCCTTGGGCAGACTGGCAACGTTCCGCAATGAGAACAAACTAGTCCGGCTCGACGGCCCGGCACGCGACTATGGTGCACCCTTCGGGTTTTCGCGAATGATTCGTCTTCTGCGCGAGAGCGATCACTTGTGGGAGAAATCGAAAACCCAAGTGCGACCGTCGTTGGCGCGGAGGGTTACCCGGGTGTCTTTATTGGAGACGGGGCCGCCCACCGAAATTTGCTGGTTGGCCCAATAAATCGTTCCTGCATAGGTATTGCCGTTTTTGTCTCCGGAGAAAAAGAGACTGTTGTCGTCTGTCGAGTAGAACGAACGTTGGCTTCCCGCCGCCGAGAGCCCGTAGGTATTGCCATCGCTGCACTTCCAGTAGGAGGCGTAGCGACCCGCAGCGATGGAATCAAGGGGGGCAGAGGGGATGATCAAACTGAGGACCAGGGCGAAAAGCGAAACCGTGAGCGTGGTTTTCATATGTGGAGTGATGGAGTTCGAATGCTTCGGTAAGCGAAGAAGCGGCTTGATTCTATTGCGATCCTCCCACGAACGCAACTCTTTCACATTCGATCTACCGGTTTCCCATCATGGCGTGTCGAGCAATGTTGTGTGACGAAGGTTCTTGGCTGGTTTACGATAGAAGCCACCGTTCTTCATGATCTTCCGTATGCTCCGCTACATCGCGCTTGCGCTTATTACCCTGCTGCTTCCAGTCACCTATCTGTGGGTGCGGGGGCAAGAGATGACCTACCTGAACTGGGCAATTCCTGTAGCGGGGTTCCTGAGCTTGAGTCTCTTCGTCCTCTGGTATCTGATTTTTGGAACGGCACCCTGGAGGCGACGACTGACTCGATGTGGCATGGTCGCTCTAGTGGTGGTGGGTGTGGCGGCGGTCGGGCGGCTTTTGCTCCGATACGAAGGGTCAAGTTCCGGCTCCTCGTTCCCCCGGCTGGTCTGGGCCTGGAGTTCCACCGACCAAGATTCAGCGACTCCCCCCTTCACTGAGACCGCCTCCGCGAACAAGATTCCCACCGAGTGGATCGAAGACTCCCCCGATTTCCTTGGACCCGAACGCGACGGGATGTGGCCCGAGGGTTCATTCGGCACCGATTGGACCGAGCAAGCCCCTGAACTCCTCTGGAGACGTTCCTTAGGGAAGGCGTGGTCAAGTTTTGCGGTGGCGAACGGTCTCGCCATCACCCAGGAGCAAATCGGCGATGATGAACTGACCACCGCGCTGGATCTCCTGACGGGAGCCACCCGCTGGCAACATCGGGATCCCGGCGTCCGATTACTTCTGGTCAAAGAGGAAAATGCCGGGGCCGCCATGGGAGGCGACGGACCTCGGGCGACACCGGTCATTTTCGGCGAGTATGTTTACACCATGGGATCGACCGGGCGCGTCCACTGCCTTGAGTTGGCCAGCGGAAGGGAACGATGGAGTCGGGACCTGACCGCCGACTATGGAGGCGAAGTGCAGGAGTGGGGCATGGCCAGTTCTCCGTTGATCGTGCCATCGGCTCATCTGGTGATCGTGACAGGTTCGGATGAACCGGGGGCGACGCTCGTGGCTTTGGATCTCGCTGATGGTTCAGAGCGCTGGGTGTATCGGGCAAGTGGAGCAAGCTACAGTTCGCCTCGTCTCCTCAACATTCTCGGAGTCGAGCAAATCGTGTCGGTCAACCGCGTGGAGGTCAGTGCTCACGATCCCGCCAGCGGCGAGCGGCTCTGGAGCTACGACTGGCCAGGTAAATTCCCGAAAGTTGGGCAACCCGTCTTAATCGGTAAAGATCAACTTCTACTCACCGCCAGCTACGGAGCCGGCAGCCCTCTCCTCCAACTGGCTCGTGAAGGCACACGGTGGACGGTCCGGGAACGATGGAAATCCACCCGTCTCAAAACGAAGTTTAGTTCCCCCGTGGTCTTGGACGGTTATGCCTACGGACTCGATGAGGGACGCCTCGCCGCCATTGACCTCGCTACAGGCGAGAAGGTCTGGAAGAACGAAAAATTCGGTTTCGGTCAACAGTTGCTGTTCGCCGACCACCTTCTGGTTCAGACCGAGTCCGGCGCAGTCGTCGTGGGAACCATCAGTCCCGCAGGCTTCACTGAGACAGGACGTCTCGATGCCCTGAGCTCCATGACTTGGAATACCCCGGTTGTGGCGGGACGCCTCCTCCTCGTGCGCAACGATCACGAGGCCGCCTGTTATCTGCTTCCCGCACCTTCCGCAAAATGAGCTGCGAAATATTTTCCCATTCCTTGTCCGTGCCCACTCGTGGAAAAGGAACCTACGAACTGACCGCCCAGCTAGTGGATTTCGTTCGCCGGTGCAGCGTGCGCGAAGGACAGCTCACGGTCTTCGTGAGACACACCAGCGCCAGCCTCGTGATCATGGAAAACGCCGATCCCGAAGCGCGCACGGATCTCCACGCATTTTTTGATTACCTCGTTCCCGAGGATCTCCCCTTCCTGGTCCACACCGACGAAGGGCCCGATGACAGCCCCAGCCACCTGCGCATGGCTCTGACGCGAACCAGCGAAGTGATCCCGGTCGTTGGCGGTCGTCTCGTGTTAGGCACATGGCAGGGTGTCTTTCTTTTTGAGCACCGCCGCTCCCCTCACGTGCGTGAGGTCGTCTTGAGCATGACTGGAACCAAAGATCCCCATTGACCGGTATGGCACTCACTGAAGCGGATTTTCGTAATCATAATTGGCGTCGCGAGTGGTAGCCGTCGGGCGGCCCGCCCTACGGTAATGCGGATATCCAGCGACGGCACCGGCAAAAAACGTCGTTCCCGAAAGCGAGACCAATTTTGTGGTTCTCGTCGCCGACTCGGCGGTCTGTTGCGATCACAGAAAACACTTCACGCCTGGGTCGGATCACGCAATTCCAGCGCGCCTTTGATGGATTCGAGGAGACGCTCGATTCGGATTGGCTTGGTCACGACTCCCTTGATGCGGGCGTCATTGATCAGGTCGTCAGGAAGCTTGGGATCCTCGCGTTCGCGCACCAGGACGAGGCCAGGGGCGAGAGGTGCCGTGCCACGCCCGATGCGGTGGGCGGTGGAAATCATTTCATACAGCGTAGGCCCGGATAGTTCGGGCATCTTCATCGCGAAGAAATAGACCCGGTAGGAGTGGAGAAGCGCGAGTTCAAGTCCGCGAACAGGATCGGGAGTCGTCTCCACCTTGGCGGAAGTAAAATTCTCCAAGGTCTCGCGGATGAGACGGGACGTGGTGGCGACAGGATGAACCACGAGCACCAGCGGCGTTTCCTCGACCGGATCAGGGAGCTCCACGGACACCTGTGGAGTCGCTTCAGGAAGGTCGTAAATCGGCGGGAACGTTTCTTCCTCGGCTGGCGGGGCGACCGCAGGTGTGGGAATGACCGGTGGCGGTTTCGCTAAAACGGCGTCTGGTAGCGATGCAGGGGTCACGATGATCGTCTCCTCGTCAGCTGGCGGGACCACTGGTGGCAGCTCGGGCACGACAAGATCCTCGCGAGACTCCGCTTGCGGGGCCGCAATATCTCTTAATGTTCTCCACCTTCGTTCAGGACGGGCTTCCATGGTTCACGACGCGTATATCACCATCCAGGGTGCTCGGCAGCATAACCTGAAAAACTTCGATGTCACCATTCCGCGGAATCAGTTGGTGGTCATCACCGGCGTCTCGGGATCGGGGAAGTCATCGCTCGCCTTCGACACGCTCTACGCGGAAGGCCAGCGGCGTTACGTCGAGTCACTCTCGGCCTACGCGCGGCAGTTCCTGGATCGCCTGGAAAAGCCCGATGTGGATTTCATCACCGGACTGACCCCGGCCATCGCCATCGAGCAGCGGAGTTCCTCGCCGAATCCTCGCTCGACCATCGCGACAGCGACCGAGATTTACGACTATCTGCGCATCCTCTACGCGGCGCTCGGTCGTCCGCACGATCCGGCCACGGGAACCCCACTGGTGCGACATACCGTCAAGGACATCGTAGATACTCTGGAAAGCTTCGGCGAGGGAACGCGGCTGATCCTGCTTGCTCCGATCAAATTGCTCAAAGGAGAAGTCCTCTACGAGGTGCTCCAGCGCCATCGTGCCCAGGGCTTCCTTCGGGCGCGACTCGACGGCGACATTGTTGAGATCGAAGAAATCGCCGAAAAGACCAAAGCCAAGTCCGTGGAGATCGTGGTGGACCGGCTGGTGGTTCGTCCTGACATTCGCACACGTTTGGCGGACTCCCTGGAAACGGCCCAGCGCCTTTCGGAGAATCATCTCAGTGTATTGATACAGGGCGTCGGAGCGGAGATGCCGGAGCGGCACGACTTCACTTTTCTTTATACCAACCTCGCGACCGGCTTCGCCCTTCCCGCGCTGACGCCGCGCCATTTCTCCTTCAACAGCCACCTCGGGGCCTGCCCGACTTGTCACGGATTGGGAACGCAGCTGGTCCCCGACCCGGAACTGATGGTGCCTGATCCTGACAAATCCATCGCGGAAGGCGGAGTCAAGACATGGTGGAGCGGCTCGAAAAAGCGGGTGGGATATCACCAGCGGGCCTTCGCTGAGTTGGCCAAGGTTCACGGAGCGGACCTGGAGGCTCCCATCCGCAGTCTGACGCGCGAATTCAAAAAGGCGCTGTTTCACGGCGACGAGACGTTCGAGGGGCTCTCGCGTCAGGCGCTACGCTTGCTCGAAACCAGCGACAGCGAGGTAACCAAGCGCAACGTGCGACGCTTCCTCTCTCCCCGTCCCTGCCCGACCTGTGGTGGCAAGCGATTGCGCGACGAAATCCTCGCAGTCACTCTCCCCCATCTCAACACGCCGCTCTCGATCGAAGGATTTTGTCGTCTCAGCATCGCTGCGGCGCATGATTGGCTGACGGGAGTAATCCTGACCGCGGCACAAGCAGGGTATGCCACTGAGGTCATCGAGGAAGTCCGCAAACGCCTCGCCTTTTTGGAGACAGTGGGTCTCGGCTATCTCTCGCTTGATCGATCCAGCGGGACGCTTTCAGGAGGCGAAAGCCAACGGATCCGCCTCGCCACCCAGCTCGGGGCTGGCCTCGCCGGGGTTCTCTACGTGCTCGACGAACCGAGCATCGGGCTGCATCAGGCGGACAACGAGCGGCTCATCGAAACGCTGCGGAAACTGCGTGACTTGGGGAATAGCATCATTGTCGTCGAGCACGACGAGGACACCATCCGCGCCGCCGACTACCTACTTGATCTCGGTCCTGGTGCCGGGGAGCAAGGTGGGCACCTCCTCGCGGCAGGCACGCCGGATGAAGTGGCCGCGCATCCTGACTCGATCACCGGTGCGTATCTTTCTGGTCGCGCCAGGATCACGCCGCCGCCGCGCGATGTGCTTGCGAGCGAGTCGCGCCAGCTCATCGTGCGCGGAGCGCGGGAGCACAATCTCCGGGGCATCGATGTCGCCTTTCCCCTCGGGCAGATGACTTGTGTGACGGGGCTGTCAGGGAGCGGCAAATCGACACTGGTTGATGACATCCTCCGCCGGGTGCTGTTCCGCCATTTTTACCACAGCAAAGAGCGCCCCGGCGAGCACGACACGGTCGAGGGGCTCGAGCATCTCGACAAAGCGATCGTGATCGATCAAAGCCCGATCGGACGCAGTCCGCGCTCAAATCCGGCGACTTACATCGGACTCTTCGGATTGATCCGCGATCTCTTTGCGCAGCTTCCGGCGGCGCGGGCGAGAGGTTATGGCCCGGGCCGCTTCAGCTTCAATGTCGCAGGCGGACGCTGCGAGACCTGCCAGGGCGACGGTCTCATCAAAATCGACATGCACTTCCTCAGCGATGTCTATGTGACCTGCGAATCCTGCCAGGGCCGTCGCTACAATCGGGAGACCCTCGACATCACCTACCGAGGACGCAGCATCGCCGACGTGCTCGACAGCACGGTCGATAGTGCGTCCGACTTTTTTCAGAAAATTCCGGCGATCAGCCAGCGCATCCGCGCTCTTCGGGAAGTCGGACTGGGCTACCTCCGGCTCGGGCAATCCGCCACCACTCTCTCAGGCGGCGAAGCCCAACGCATCAAACTCGCCACCGAGCTCGCCAAAACGGCAACCGGTCGCACCATCTACTTGCTCGACGAGCCAACCACCGGCCTTCACTTTGCCGATATAGCGACCTTGCTGGAGGTCTTCTACCGACTGCGGGATCAGGGAAATACCCTCATCGTGATCGAGCACAATCTGGATGTCATCAAGTGCGCCGACTGGGTCGTCGACCTCGGTCCCGGTGGCGGCGATGCCGGAGGAATGGTCGTGGCGGCAGGCACACCAAGGGAAGTCGCAGATCATCCTAATTCTCAAACGGGGCATTTTTTACGGAAAATATTGTAAGGATTTCCGAAATGAAACGTTTTTACGGTATGATTCGCAAAA
>Ga0163144_10015317_pt1 | contig 15828 bp, 14 predicted proteins | sample OliLak19BULKMAT1_FD_123175 | JGI IMG/M metagenome (GOLD analysis project Ga0163144, IMG submission 123175) | Freshwater microbial mat bacterial communities from Lake Vanda, McMurdo Dry Valleys, Antarctica - Oligotrophic Lake LV.19.BULKMAT1 | ecosystem: Environmental > Aquatic > Freshwater >...
AGACCAGTCGGGTAAGTTGCGCGCGACTGTAGCCCGTTGTACGTGCCAAATAGGTCTGTACGACTCCGCGATCAGCCTTGGAGCATCTGGGGTAGTCAAAGCGTGTCAGCACCGTGCTGATGTGCTTGTAGCGCTGGCTATCGCCATCGCCGCCATGGGCTGAGAATTGCACCTGCGGGGTTGCCTTCAGAAATTCCTGCAGTTGCTCGATCGTGCGAAGCCGCGACTCGTTCATGTTGATCACCATCCTTGCGATGATCAACCTGGCACAAAAATCACCTCAGTTTCGACAACTCAGGCTCATTTCTGGTTGGAAACACGCAGCTCCTTCAGGCTCATGTCACGTTGGAAAGGGCCAAGAGTTGCCGCCCCTGAAGGCATCGCGTACGATAATGCGCGCGGCTCGCCCGGGGTTGCACACGGCGGCGGCAAATCCGTCGCAAGCGACGAACGTCACCGTGGAAAACTCTGCACCTGTAGCAACCCGCCCGCAATCCACCTATAGATCTGGGCAAGTTTTTCAAACAAGCGAAGCCACTTCTGTCACGATCACCGGATTACGAAACTATTCGGGTTAGATCAGAAGTGGCGGACGAACGGTTTCAATCAACACACGGACGAGGAGCAGGTTATGGCAACGCGGCTTGAAGGCAAAGTGGCAATCATTACCGGCGCTGGTTCGGGTATCGGTCGCGAGGCCGCGCATTTGTTCGCGGCGGAAGGGGCCTGTGTAATGTGCGCTGACATCAATAGCGTGGGCGTCAGCCAGACACTTGAAGGCATTCGCAAGTCCGGGATCGCGACGGCCATCGGATCTACTGTAGATGTGACGGTACCCGAGCAAGTCGCCCGCATGGTGCAGGAAACGGTCGCTGCATTCGGTAGGCTCGATATTCTGTACGCCAACGCGGGTATTGGCGAGTCGTGCAATGCGATCGACCTGACGATCGAGCAATGGAATCGGATGATTGCTGTCAACCTCACCAGCGTGTGGTTGTCGGCCAAGTATGCGCTGCCCCACATGATCAAGGGCGGTGGCGGCTCGATCATCAATCAATCGAGCTCTGCAGGGCTGATGGGTGTACCGGCAATGCCGCACTATTGCGCGGCCAAGACCGGCGTGATCGGTCTGACGCGGCAACTCGCCATCGACTACGGGCCCAGCGGAGTTCGGGTCAACGCGATCTGCCCAAGCGCGATTCCAACGCCGCTGATGGCCACGGTGTGGGAAAAGCGCGCCCGCGATGCCGGTAGTAGTACCACGATCCCGGAGATGGAAGCCGCAGCGGCGTCCAATCTCCCGTTGCGGCGGCTTGGTGTTCTAGCCGACTGCGCTTGCCTGGCACTGTTCCTGGCTAGCGACGAGTCAGGCTGGATCACGGGTGCCGCGTTGCCGCTCGATGGCGGTTTGTCCGCCACCTGAGCGTCGCGTGCCTTACTGTGGTGCGAGTTCGAACCTACCGTTCTTGACTTGAAGGAACACTGACCCGTAGCTCGGGAAACGGTCCACATAGCTGTAGCGGCCATTGCCGACAACCACGGGCACGTCCTTGGTCTTCTGCAGGGCATCGCGGACCTTTTCCCGCGTCGGATTGGGTAGCGCGGCCTTCATCGCATTGACAACGACCTGCGCATAGCTATAACCCAATGCCGCGAAACTGTCAGGCTCTTTGCCGGTCTTGGCCTTGAACGCCTCGGAAAACGCCTTACCTGCAGGCGTGCTGCCGCCCGGTGTCCAGTCGGAATTAAATATCACGCCTTCGACAGCAGCACCACCAATCTGAACCAGCTGCGGCGAAGCCAGGCCGGTCTGCCCGAGGATCTTCGTGCCGCCCGGTAACCCGGCCTGCTTGAGCTGGATGATCAGGTTGGCTGCTGTGGGACCGAGAGTGAAGAGCACGACGCAATCCGGCTTGACAGCGACGATACGAGTGGATACTGTAGAGAAGTCGGTGTCGGCCACCTTGATGCCGGTGCGGTCCAAGAGCTTCATACCGCGCTTTTCCGCATGCTCCACAAAGTACCTTTCCATGTCCACGTAGGCCTCGTTGTCAATGAAGCGAATCGTTGCGCAGGACTTAACCTTGCTGACGTCCAGCGCGTAGTCAGCCAGTTGCGGCATGGTGACTTGCGGCGGCTGGGGCGATATGAATGACCATGGTCCCGCGTTCAGGACGCCAGTGGCCACTGTCATCGCCTTCATAGGAATCTTCACGTCATTGGCTACTGCCGCCGCAGGAATGCCCTCGACCGCAGTACTTGGCCCGAGAATCATCAGCACTTCCGGGTCGGCGGCATACCGCGTGACGCCTGCCATGGCCTGGGCGCGCATTGAATTCGTATTGACGACTTCATAGGTGATCTTGTCTGCACCGAGCGCGCCTTTGGCATTGGCCTCGTCGAGGCCGAATTTGATACCTTCGGTCACCGGAACACCAAAGAATGAGGCGACGCCCGTCACAGCCTGCAAAACGATTATCTTGCGGTCAGCGGCACCCGCTGACGCCGCAGCGACTGCCAGGCCCGCAAGCGCCGCGCGCCGGACAAATCGTGAAAAAGAAATAGAAATCATTTTGAAACATCTCCTGTTTTGGTTGAATGCCCAGACGAATCTGTCAGTATCCTTCGGCATGGTCAACAGCTATCCACCGGCTGGAACACGGCGACCGGTTGTCCCGAGTGGGATACTTCGAAAACGAGGCGCACTCGCTGTCCGATCATGAGCCGCTCCGGATCACAGTTGACAATATTCGTGAATACCGACACGCCCTCCTCGAGCGTGACGTAAGCACTGACATAAGGCGGATTACCACGGCGTACGACGCTGAAGCTGTAGATCGTGCCGCGCCCGCATGTCGCCGGCCAGTCAACCTCACCGGAAAAGCAGTAAGGGCAAATGGAACGCGGGTAATAGTGCTTCTCGCCGCAGGCGCGGCAATCCCCGAACAGCAATTCACCCCTGGCGGCGGCGACCCAGAACTCCTTCGTTTCCGCATTCGGTGTGGGTGAAGGCCGCGCTGCATCGATTGAAGACATGGCCTTACTCCCTTTCCAGAATGATGGTCGCGCAACCGTGTCGGCGGTCCAGCATGCCGCCGGTACCGTGCGCCATGGCGAGGTCGCAATTGCGCACCTGCACCGCCGGATGCGCCTCGCCGCGCAGTTGCCTGGTCGCTTCAATGACCTTGGTCATGCCGCCCCGATGCGCCGGATGGTTGTTGCACAGGCCGCCGCCATCGGTGTTGACTGCGAGCCGCCCCGTTGCGGAGATAAGCCCGCCATCTTCTGCGAAACGCCCACCCTCTCCCTTGGCGCAAAAGCCGAGATCCTCCAGCGCAAGCAGTACGGTGATCGTAAAGCTGTCGTAGGTCGACAGATATCTGATGTCCTGGGGCCCCACACCCGCTTCCTCATAGGCCATCCGGCCGGACTTCAATCCCGCCGTCGTCGTCAGGTCGATGTGGGAGCCGAGCTGGTACTTGACCGACTCACCAAATCCTCGCATTCGCACGCGCGGGCGGCCAAGGGCTCGCGCGATCTCGCCGCGGGCCACGATGATCGCACCGCCACCGTCGGTCATGATGCAGCAGTCGAGCCGGTGGAGCGGATCCGCCACCATCGGCGAGCCCAGCACGTCGTCGACCGTGACCACCTTGCGCAGCAGCGCATGCGGATTGTGCTGGGCATGGTGCGAGGCCGCCACCTTGATCCAGGCCAGCTGCGCGCTGGTGGTGCCGAACTCATGCATGTGACGCTTTGCACACATGGCGTATCCGGCGACAAGCGAGGGCCGGTAGGGGAGTTCGAAGCCGCTCTCAGGATAGTCAGGAATCTCCGTCAGGCTGCCTGGCGCCTCGGCAGCCGCGCGTGGCCGGCCGGCGGTCGTGATCAGCGCCACGTTACACTTGCCCGCAGCGATGGCTTGGGCAGCGTAAGCCACATGGGCGATCGGACTTGAGCCACCGATATCGGTAGAGTCCGCATGCCGCACATTCAGGCCCATGTACTCGATGATCGACAACGGGCCCACGCCGGGCGCATCGCCCGCGCAAAAATAACCGTCGATGTCACGCTTGCTCAGGCCGGCGTCTGCCAGCGCTCCGGCGGCCACCTCGGCATGCAGTTGCGGCACGGATTTGTCGGTCGCAAGACGGGTCGGGTGCTCATAGACGCCCGCGATGTATGCATCAGGATATGTCATGAGTCACATCGTCGATTGTTCGGTCGCGGGTCGTCGCGCATGGCTGGTCGGCAATTAGGATGGTTGCGCGGGTGACCGCCGCTTTATGGAGCGCAGGTCGTGCGAACGTGGGTCATCGCGAGGGTCGATGCCTTCCGCAAAGATGGCGCCCTTGCGCACCTTCTGGGTGCCGGTCACCGGGATCTGTTCGACGAACGCGATCCAGGCCGGAAGCTTGTAGTGAGCCAGTTTGTTACGCGCGCGCTCGACGATCGCGGAGGCGGTCGACAACGACGCTTCCTGCCCAGGTGTCAGGCGTATGCAAGCCATGATCTCCTCGTCATGGAAATCGTCCGGGACTGCAATCACCGCAACCAGCTGCACCGAAGGGTCCGTGATCAGCGCATCCTCCACTGTGGCCGCGGAGATGTTCTCGCCGCTGCGGCGAATGATGTTCTTGCGCCGCTCCACGAAAAACAGCATTCCATCTTCACGCTGGGTAACGATGTCGCCGGTGTGAAACCACCCGCCACTCCAAGCCCTTTCGGTCTCCTCCGGCAGCTTGAGGTACGCGGTGAAAAAGCCGCGGCGCGGGTCCGGGCCGGAATCACGCACCAGCAGCTCACCCTGAACGCCGAATGGCACTGTGTTGTCCTGCTCATCGACGACGCGCATATACATCGGTGAACGCGGTCGGCCGAACGCGCGCGGCTCCAGGCAGCGGGGTTCGCTGGAGTTGTGGATAGCCCGAGACGTCTCCGTCATACCCCAGCCTTCCACCAGAGGGAAGCCGAAGCGCGCCTCGAACGCAGCACGCACAGTCGGGTCGACACCCGCGCCCTGCCCGAATTTGACCGTGTGAAGCGTCTCGATCTCGCTGACCGGCGCCTTGAGCAACAGCGGTGGCACGATGCCCAGGTAATGCACCACCGTTGCGCCCGTCGACACCACGTCAGACCACCAGGTCGATGCGTGGAAACGGTCTTGCATGATCAGGCAGTTGCGCAAGCGGGTGATGGTGTTTAGGGTGAACACCGACACACTCATGTGGAAGGAAGGAAAAGGAACGTAGAAGCGTTCGCGGCCACGCTCCATGTGCATCAAGCCACCAGCGGTGCCATAGAACTCGCCCGCCGCCAGGCATGAAAGGTTGGAGATGATGCATCCCTTGGGATTGCCTGTCGTCCCCGACGTGTAGATGATGAGGGCCTCGCGCCCGCTCGCGTTCGCCATGTCCGCCGCCGGCTCGCGGGCCGGGACTGGTATGGCCGCATCTGAATCATCGGCGTCGAAGACCTGCGCCGAAACAGACAGGCCGGCAACGACGGATCGCAGCTCCGGCAGCCGAGCACCCGCTCCGACCACCATGGCGCAGTCCGCAAAGCCGACTGCAAACGCCAGTTCGCAGGGCAGGTAGTCCGGGTTGATCAGGACCGCAGACGCGCCGACGCGGTTGAGTGCCAGCAGGTGCCAAAAGTGCTCCGGACGATTGCCCAGCACGAGCGCGACACGATGCCCCATCCGGTACCCGGCGCCGACGTAACGATTCGCCAGAGCGTCCACGAGTTGCAAGGCGGCGGCGTATTCGTAGACACTGCCCTCGGACTCATATCCACGGTTGGTCGATGCAGGGTAGCAGAGGAAAGGCAAGTCAGGCGACGCGCGCGCAGCGTCGGCGAATTGCTCGTAGATAGTCTCAATCATGGATCAGCGCGAACCAAACCTTCAATGCTTTGATCTGCCAGTACGCAAAGCCTGTTTCCAGGCGGCAAACCGCTCGACGTCGGACGTGAAATTGGGATGATTACATTGCACGATCACCAGTCGGGTTCCGCCGACTTCCCCCTCCACTGCTTCGATGAATTCCAGATGCGTCTCATACGCCTGCCGCTGGTCATCGCAAACCAGTTTGGCCTGCTGTGGCGACCACAGGGCGGCCTTTCGCAGCAACGCCACTGCCTCGGAGACTGCTGCCGCCTGCAAGCACGCAGTCGGGTCACACAAGCAAAAACTGCCATTGGACTTGTCACCCACGCTGAAAACCACGGCTTCGGTACAAAAAATCGCTGACGTATCGCATGGGGCGCGTGCGGACTCAAGCATCATCCCGGAACTCCACCGACCAGTGCAGTAACGGACGCTCCACCATTCGCACCGCATACACCAGAACGAGCCCGACAATACTGAGCAAAGTGATGGCCGCGAACATGGCCGTCGCGTCGAGGGCAGACAGGGCGAGGATCATGATGTACCCCATCCCTGTGTTGCTGCCGACGAACTCGGCAAGCACGACGCCCACGAGTGCAAAACTCACGGCGTTAGGCAAGGCGGCAAAAGTCCATGCGGCCGCAAACGGAATGCGCACCCGCCAGAGAATCTGTCGCGGTGTGCCACCCAGGGTACTGCAAAATTCCAGCAACTCGCGCTCCACGCTCAGGCTGCCCTTGTAGGTATTGAAGAACAGGATGAAGAACACGACGAACCATGAGGTGACGACTTTCGACGCTATGCCCAGTCCGAAGATCATGGTGATCAGCGGGACAAACGCGATTCTCGGCATCGAGTTGACCATCACGATGAACGGATTGAGCACGCGGGCGAGGTACTTGTTCTGTGCCAACACCAGACCGGCCACGAAGCCGCTGCTCACACCCGCAAACAGCCCCATGAAGGTGGCCACCAGGGTCTCACCCAGGTGTGGCCAGATGGACTTCGCACCAGGCGTCATCCAGGTGACGATCTGGCCAGCGATCATCGAGGGCCGCGAGATGAAGAAGGGATCGAATACAGTGTTCTTGGCGAACCAGGGAACACGCGTCAAGCCTTCCCAGGCACCGAGCACGAGGACCAGCAAACCGAATTGACTGAGGGCGACGAACATCGCCGCGCGGCGCCGTCCCCGACGCTCACGGGTGATATAGTGAGCATGGGAGTCGGGCGCAGCGGCGGAGTCTGGTGTCATGGCCATCACACTCACTCGCTCGCGCGAAATTCCTGACCCAGCAACGTCCAGATTCGGTTGAAGTGTCTGCTGAACAGGTCGGTCTGCCGCACCGTGAACACATCCCGCGGGTGGGGAATCTCGATGCGCTCGTCCAGCAGGATCCGGCTTGGTCTGGACCCCAGAACGATCACACGATCCGACAAGGTCACGGCCTCGTCGAGGTCATGGGTGACCAGGATAACGGTCTGCCCCAGCTTGCGCCAGATTTCCAGCAATTCACGATGCAAATGGGTCTTGGTGTGGGTGTCCAGCGCAGAGAAAGGCTCGTCGAGCAGCAGCACCTCCGGGTCGTTCGCCAAACCCATGAGCAAGGCCACTCGGCGGCGCATTCCGCCCGACAACTGGTGCGGGTATGCGTCTGCGAACGCTGTCAGGTTGGCCATCTCGAGCAATGCGTCGACCCGCGCATTGATCTCGCTGCGCGGCTTTCCGTTAAACGCCGGCCCCAAGCCTACATTACGCCGCACGGTGTACCAGGGCAGGACTGTGTCCTTCTGAAAAATGTAGCCGAGCTTGCCACGTCCCGAGGCGACGCTCGCCAGCACGATCTCACCCCGTGTCGGCTTGGTGAAGCCGGCAATCATGTGCAGGAAGGTACTCTTGCCGCATCCCGATGGACCGACGATCGACACAAATTCCCCTTTTCGGAACGACGTAGTGATATCTCCGATAGCCCAGGTCTCGGACGTGCGCGTGTAATAGACCTTGCCTACCTGACGCGCTTCGATGATGGGACTGGACGAAGCGAGGGAGCCCGCCGCCATGGTGGTCATGCTCGGGACCTGAGCTACATGCCGCGGGCCTTTCGCACGAAGCGCATGTCCACGTCGGTTTCATACGGGGATTTCGCTGCGTCGGCATCAGAAACCAGCCGGTCACCGGCCATCACAGTCACGACTCGCTTGTACGCTTCGGGGGTGACCATGTTGTCCTTGGACCAGATCTTCTCCTTATAGGTGGCGATGGTTTCCGTCATGCTTGCCTTGTCGAACGAACTCAGATAGTCCGCATAGATCAGGTCGGCGATGGCTTCGGGTTTGTTCGCCATCACGAAGTCGTGGCCTTTGACCCAGCCGGTCACGAACGCCTGGACCGCTTCAGGCCTGCTCTTAACGAAATCCTCGAGGGCGTAGATCCACTGGCCCTGCACGTCGCCGCCCAGACCGATCGCTTTGCGCCAGCCATCGGGGTCGTTGATCGACACGATGGGTACACCCCAGCCCTCCTTCACCGCCGCATCCATCATCGGCAGAGTCGCCATGCTGGCGTCGACCTGTCTGGATTTGAGCGCCGCCAACATCGACGGAAGGTTTCCAATGCCGCGAATGTCAACGCCCTTGAGACCAGCGGTCTCCACCATTTGGGTCGCCATCAGCCAGAAGGCGGATTTAGGAGCCGATACCCCGATGCGCTTGCCAGCTAGGTCGGCAAAGCTCTTGATCCGGCCAGAGTCCACGTCCTCCTTGCGCACGATCACATTCGCGTATGGCAGACGCTGGTCGATTCCAGCGATCACCTTGGCCCGCTTGCCGGCTATCGTAATGATCATTGGGTCGAAGGAAGCCGATGCAACGATGTCGACCTGTGCAGCAGCCAGCATCTGCCGGGCGCGAGGGCCATTCTGGCAGTCGATGAAACTGGCGTCTAGGCCGACGTCCTTGAAGAAGCCCCGCTTCAGCGCCACAAATCCCGCTGAGAACATGGGATCGAGGTTGCCAATGCCAAATACCAGCTTACCAGCACTGCCCTGCGCGTGTGCGCCTGCGCTCGTCAGACAACTCGCGCCAAGCCCGGTCAGCATGAGCACCAGCATTTGTCGGCGGGCTTTCAAGTCAATTTGCGTCCTGTGCATTTTCTGCCTCCTATTGAACTAACAGTTCGAAATCAAATAGTCGGTGTCAACATCATTTACGCGAATGCAATCGGCGGAATCTGCTGCATCAGAGCACATTCATGAAGTTGGATCCTTCGACAAATCGCCCATTCACCACTCATGAGGGAACGCCGGGCCGCCCTAAGTTTCCGCGCTCCCCTCGGGGGCCCCTGCGAAGCCAGGGCTGGGGACGCGCTCAGTAAATACCGCTGCCACAGACCAATCAAATTACGCAGCCACTATCTTTGCCCGAGGATCAATCACGGGAACTTGCAGCTCGTTGCGCATGAAAGCCCTCTCGCTTACCCAATCGCCAATCGGCTTTCCCCGCTGCATCATCTTGACCAAAGGGTTTGTCGCGCGGAAATTAATAAAACTTCCTCCACCTGCTGCTACACCAAAGGAATAAATAGTCCCCTTTGAAACAGCAATCGCAGTTCCCGGATCATGAATTTTTCCGACGACAATTCCCCCGTCAAGAACAAAGATGATTTCATCCTCGTTATGCATGTGCGGTTCACCCTGACCACGTGCAACTTGAAACTTCGAGCGGTGCAGCCAAAGCTCACAAGTAGCGCAGTGAGCATCAAACCACACCGTGTGATCTGCCCTGCGTTCCTCATCCCAGCGAGAGAAAAGGCCTTTGGCAGGAGCGACATGCACACCTCCTCCTGGACGCTCCGTTAGTAGCGGCAGCTTTTCCGACTGATGAAAGTGAACCAGCGTCGCACCGTCTTGTGATGCCTCCAGATTCGCAAACCCGGTGTGCTCAACAACGACAACCTGCTCTGCTTTAACCTCCTGACCATCGACCCGCAAAGCGCCCTTCCACACATACATCAGGTGGCCAACTTTGGGGGCGGCGAACAAAACAGAAGCATTTGGAGCCATTTGATGAACCCACAGAAACAAGGCCTCATCATTTGCGATTACGGATTTGGTGCTGGTCGAACCAGTTGCACTGAGTCCGTGCAACGCAGGAAATGAGATTTCCTGCGCCACTTCTAAAGTCTTGATCTCCACACCACGAGCCATAAATCCCTACCTTTCTCGGTCATCACAACCGAAAACACCCATCTGTTTGCATGCTTCGGTCGGTTTCGAAGCGAACAGTTTTTGCCAACAAGCGCCGAATGCAAACCCCAGCGACGTCTGGGCTATTTCAAATCTAATCTCGTCAACATTGCAGTTGATAGTAAGTTGGGAGTTCATTTAAAACACTAGGGCAAACCCTGCTAACCCGGATCGCTGGAGCGAAGGTTTTGCTGCAGGCTCCCCCAGGCCAGACCAACAGCCCCCCATCCCCCCGCGCCCCAGCAGCACCACCAGTCGATAGCCTCGACCGTCGACCGGAAGAAGTGCTGACTCGGCCTGACAGCATGCTGGCGCAGCTATTTCGACTCCCTGCTCCGCCTCGGCACGTGGTGGTCACCTAACTGCAAATGAATCGCGACAATTCTCTGATTCGCCACCATAGTCGTCACACTGGTTGGAGCAAGCAAGGTCCCCAAGACGGACACACGAGAGTCGCATGCACCGAAGCCATGCAGTAGTTGGATCGCCAGCATCGCGACGATCCAAGGCACGGGCCCGACCTGCAAACACAGTTTGCGCCCACTCTTTGCAAATGGATCAATCATGAATTTTCTCGCGACCAGTCAGGTTGGAGATCATTAGCGCAACGGGCGCCAGCCAAATCTCGGTGCCAAGAATCCGCATGGCGTCCAGTGGCACTTGCCGTGCTCCGTTTTGGCGAACTTTCAGGATCGATCAAACTGTCGCGCGAACTCAGCAATGATTTGCGGCTTTGCGTCCATATGGTCGCGATGTTGTCCATCGGGTGTAAGACAGTCAACGATTATGTTGACAATATTTAATGCGTCGCCGTAAGATCGAATCGGTCAACCATGCACGATATTTCGGCGGGAAGTTTTGAGCCCGTGTTCTGCCAACAAGTGGAGTTGCCATGCCTTTCCTGTCCGCCGGCGACACATCGTTCTGGGACAACTGCCCAGAGCCCCGACGCCAGCAAGGCAACCCGCCCTCTATCGCCTGTTTGCGTCTGGCCATTTGAAGTCATCGTGTCGAGAAACCTGAAAACCGGCGATGACTGGCTCTGGCCGGGACACGCAATGATCAGCAAACCTGAGATTCCGTATGGTCCGAACGTCGCATACCACGAGGGCTGCCCGGCTTCCGAAATACTCAACAATTGCTGCGGACTTCACAGCCCGCAACAGGAAACCGGGAACGGGCCAGGCGTCTTCAACGCGTCGATGCCGCAAGGCCCCGCAGACCTGTATGCAGGCGGCCGAGCACAAGAACAAATGTGGAAACGCCGCCGGAAACTAGCTGCGAAACATTGGACACACGTTGCGGAAGACATCGATGAAAATCGACGGAAAGAATTTAGACTACCAATTGTTTATAAACAATGACGTTGTATATGAACAAAAGTTACCAGAAGGACAGTAGAAAATGCTGCTAGACCGACAAGCCCGCCAAGACCCACAATACGAGGCGCTGATCATCGGCGCCGGGGTATGCGGGATCTACCAGGCGTTCCGCCTGAAGGAGTTGGGTATGCCGGCAACCGTCCTGGAGCGCGCGCCCGACGTTGGCGGTACCTGGCACTGGAACCGCTACCCAGGCTGCCGCTTCGACTCCGAGAGCGAGACCTACGGTTATTCATTTTCCAAAGAGCTGCTCGCAGAATGGGACTGGAAAGAGCATTTCGCCGGGCGCGCGGAAACGGAGCAATACCTGCATTACGTGGTCGACAAGTTCGGCTTGCGTAAGAACATCCAGTTGAATTGCACCGTCACCTCGGCGCGCTGGAGTTCGAAAAACCGTGTGTGGTCGGTGGGGCTGGCTGACGGCCGCTCGCTGACCACCCGATTCCTGCTGACTGCCATCGGCCTGCTGTCGTGCCCCACGCTGCCACGCTACCCCGGGGTCGAAAGCTTCAAGGGCCTGTCGTTCCACACTTACCACGCGCCCAAAGAGCCTATAGACTTTTCGGGCAAACGCGTCGCGGTCATCGGAACCGGCGCAACCGGGGTGCAGTTGATCTCGGAGATCGGCTACAAGGTGGGCAGCCTGGCCGTTTTCCAGCGGCGCCCGAACTGGTGTGCGCCCTTGAACAACAGCCCCATTACTCCGGCCGAAATGCAGGAGATCAAACGCAATTACGAAGCGATACTCCGGCGTTGTCACGATACCCCCAGCGGGTTCGTGCACGACGTCGATCCGCGCAAGACACTGGAGGTTGCGTCAGAGGACCGCGAGGCTTTCTGGGAAAAGCTTTACGCTGGCCCGGGCTTCGGCATCTGGCTGGGCAATTTCAAGGACATGCTGGTCGACCAGGAGGCGAATGCCGAGTTCTCTAAGTTCGTCGCGAAGAAGATTCGCCAGCGCGTGAAGGACCCGGCAATCGCCGAGATGCTGGTGCCCAAGGACCACGGCTTCGGCACCCGGCGCGTGCCGATGGAGACACTCTACTACGAGGTCTTCAACCGTGACAACGTCACGCTCGTGGATGTCGGCAAGACACCGATAGAAAGCGTGACGCCAACCGGAATCCGCACGAGCGACAAGGACTACGAGTTCGACATCATCGTCTACGCGACCGGCTTCGACGCCATCACCGGCTCCTTCGACAAGATGGACATCGTGGGTGAAAACGGCCTGAGCCTGAAGCAGAAGTGGCACGACGGCCCGACCACGGCTTTTGGCCTGGCGGTCAAGGGATTCCCCAACATGATCACTCTGGCCGGGCCGCAGAGCGGCTCGGTAGCCACCAACTTCCCGCGTGGCATCGAAGAGGCTGTGAACTGGTGCAGTGGGCTGCTCGCATACATGCGCGAGCACGGCCACACGCGGGTGGAGACCAAGCTGGCGACCGAGACCGATTGGGGTGAACATGTCAGGAAGATGTCAGAGCGCATTCTGTTCGGCCGCGAGCAGTCCTGGTTCACCGGATACAACTCCAATGTCGATCGCGCCTATACCAACCGTTGCCTGATTTACGCTGGCGGTGCCCAGCGTTACCGCGAATATCTGGGGCAGCAGAGCACTCAGGGATACCTCGGCTTCGATCTGAGCTGATCGCAAACGGCACGAAGTCGCCGATTTACAAGGAGACACCCTTGACGCAACCAACCACCACCATGAAATTCTCCAGCGGACTGAAAGGACTGGACCTGAACGCCAAGCCGGACTCTATCTGGGACATCGTTCAGGCAAGGGCCGAAGCGCTGGGTGATAAAACCTTCCTGAACTTCATAGACCACGGCGAAAAGATGAGCTACCGCGACGCAGCCGACCGCTCCTCGGCCATAGGTCGGGGCTTGCTGGAACTCGGCGTCAAGCGCGGCGACAAGGTCGGCTTGCTGCTTGCGGGCTCTACACTGCATGTTTACGCTTGGTTCGCGACCCTGGGCGCCAGCTTGGTCGATGTGCCCATAAATCCCGACTTTCGCGGCGAAGTGCTGGACCATGCCATGCGCAAGATCGAGGTCACGGCCGCTTTCGCGGACGAATTCGGGCTGGAAGCGCTGGAAAGCGCAAGCCCGCAGGTGCGTGCCGATCTCGCGGTGCTCGTCGTTTCCGACAAGGCGTACGCGTGGGCGCGCAGCGCCGGCAAAGTGCCGAGCGGCGTCGGCCGTTTCATTGCGCTGTCCGAAGTTGAAGCCGCGGGACGCTCCAGCAAGCTTCTTGCCGCCGAGGTTGACTCCCGAGCATTGTCTTCAATCCGCTTCAGTTCCGGCACGACCGGGCTGCCCAAGGGGGTGATGATGGACCACGGCCATATGCTGGCCAGCGCGCGAAAGTTCAACGACATGATGGAGTACAGCCAGCAGGACACCATGTACACCTGTTTTCCGTTCCACCACGTGTTCGCAACGATTACCGGTGTGTTGTCCACAATGTGCACCGGCGGCAGCATGATCGTCGCCCAAAAGTTCAGCGCCAGCCGCTACTGGCAGGACATCCGCGAGAACGGCGTGACCCGCGCGCACTTGCTCGATCCATTGGTGCCGCTGTTGATGAAGCAACCAGCCAGCGATCTGGACCGGCAGCACAAGGTGCCGGTGGTGTACACCGCCGCCGGCCACTACCCGGAGTTCGAGGAGCGCTTCGGAGTGCGCATCATCTCGCTCTACGACATGAGCGAGCTGACGGTGGTCGCGCATTACCCGCCAGGCCTGGCACGCCGCGAAGGCAGCTGCGGCAAGGAGTCGGGCCTGTTCGACGTGTCCATCGTAGACGACGACGGATGCGAAATGCCCACCGGCTCGGATGGAGAAATCCTGGTGCGGCCGAAATACCCGAGTCTGATGTTCATGGGCTATTACAACGATGCCGACCAGACTGTGGAGCGCTGGCGCGACATGTGGTTCCACACCGGGGACCGCGGCAAGAAGGACGCTGAAGGCTACTTCTATTTCCTTGGCCGTGTCGGTGACCGCATCCGCCGGCGCGCCGTCAACATATCGGCCGAACAGGTGGAACGGATCGCTCTGCAGAATCCCGCCATCCTCGAGTGCGCGGTGATCGCAGTGCCATCGCAGTTAGGCGAGGACGACATCAAGCTGTGCGCGTGCCTCGTGGCCGGAGGCAGGGTCACGCCGGCCGATATCGCGGAAGCGCTGGCGGCTGTCCTGCCTAAAGCCATGACGGTGCGCTACTTCGAGATCTTCGAAGTGCTGCCCAAGACACAGACCGAGAAAGTTCAGCGCGCAGCGTTGCGCAAACTCGGAGAACGGGGCTTGACGCCCCAGACTTGGGACCACGAAATGCGCCGCTTCTGGTCACCCGGCGCCTAGGCCCGGGGATGAAGCGCCTGCCCCGTTTCGGCGTCGTAGTCGACGCACTGGGGCAAGGCTCGACGGCCATTCTGTATTCGGGGTGCGCCAAGCCCGTATGGCTGGCAACATGCACGGCCAACCATGCCCTTGCAATGGTAGGCACGCGGCTCATCATCCTTCGGCATCACTCAGCGATCTGAAGGCTTCGGCCAGCAGTCGTGGTGCCGCACCCCAATTAAGACCTGCGGAGCGGGCTGGTCAAGGCAGTGTCACCGATGTTCGCGACCGCGAAGCTCGCTTACAAAGTAAATAAGGAGAAGCCCGACAGGCTCAGGCAGCGTGAAACCAGAGTCGCCGAATCGGTATTTCGTCGCCTCTGGCACTAGGCCAAGGCAACTCGGTTTTGGTGACCTAAACTGCTTCAACCGCCCGCTGCGGACCCGGATGTCATCGGTGCGGAGGGGTCCAGCCAACAATGGCCGGCCCTTATCCCGATGTCCTGGCTGGCCGTGCGACAGGCTTTTGAACTCCCGCAACACGCCTGCCGAATCTGCTTTCGATCGCGTGGCGGGTTATCGCGCCCATCGGCCGGGGCCAACCGACGAGTATGGCGCCTGCCGCCACGTCCGCCACCCGCAATCGCCAGGACGCGATGTACCAGCATCGGCTGAACTACATTTGGTCGATGCCTTCTGCTGCCTTCTCGTTGCGACGAATCGCCATTTCTGCCTTCGGACCTTCGCTGTTGTTCGGACTCGGCGAAGGGGCGATTCTGCCGGTGATTCCACTGACCGCGCTCGCGCTGGGTGCCTCTGTGCCATTGACGGCCCTGTTGGTCGCGCTGATCGGCATCGGATCGCTCGTCAGCAACATCCCGGCTTCTCTGATCACGATGCACCGCGGTGAGCGCTGGGCCATCGTCGCGGGCGCCATCTGGTGCGCGTTGGCCATGGCGCTGTGC